>Ga0228711_1008831_pt1 | contig 13941 bp, 8 predicted proteins | sample MedpolnodulmetaG_2_FD_177996 | JGI IMG/M metagenome (GOLD analysis project Ga0228711, IMG submission 177996) | Root nodule microbial communities from Medicago polymorpha collected in Santa Monica, California, United States - brown nodules | ecosystem: Host-associated > Plants > Roots > Nodule...
ACAACTCATGTTGATCCAAATACTCATCTTCCCAAGTCACCGCATCTTCTTTCTTGTGATTGTGCCACTCCGTAGATGATGGAGGTAGTGGACAACCATTCTTCAAATAAATAAGCACGAAATGATTTGGAATTACACCAAGGCATATGATGAGAGTTTTTTGCTTACCCGGCGGTGGTGGCCCTCTTAATGGGAAAAAAGATTCCGATTTTCCAACTTCAAGATTTGTCAACATGACCACACGCCTTTTGTAATAATTAGCAACAAGGTGTCCCATGTCCGGAAAAGTCAACCACTTATCAACAAGATGTGCACAACCTTTCATATTTGCGAAAGGATGTAAGCCATTTAAAATGTAGTTATAACGATCCTCACCCGCATATACTTCAACATAATCATCTCTATGATCTTTCAACTCTTGAATAAGACGTGTACGAATCATGATATGATTTTCTTCAGTCAATCCCATGAACTCGGCTATAGCCTGAAATCCACAATGTCCATCGTCTATAACATCCACCACTTTTTCAATAAATGGAAGCATGAAGCGTGACATATAATCAATAGGCCTCTTAACCGAAATAGCCTTAGGCTTTGGATACCGAGAAGGTGGTGGAAGTGGGGAAAGTGATGTTTTACCAAGACGAGCACCTTTTTTTCTTTTATATGATGAAATTGTTGGTGATGGTGACGGTTGACTATTCGGATTTTGGGAATCAACAACCTCCACGAAGAAGGAATTCGACTAGTCGATGTAATCTTTCCTTTAGACTTCGCAATGTCCACTTTTTTCTTGGCTCCCTTGGTTGGTACTTTTCGTGGTGGTGGAGACATCATGGTGGTTTCAGGAAATGCCAACTGCCGCAAAACCTCTTTGACTTCAAGCTTCATTTCGTAAGGGAGTCTCTTGAGACGTTGTTGAATACGGTTCCATTCTTCATCGACAGAAAAACCATGGTCATTACTTTCTTCGCCCATGCGTAACCTATGCCAATGATGATGTATCTCATCCAATAAAATTGGCTTGTCTTCAAGGATTTTAGTAGCAATTTTGCATGCACATGGAAGCCCGTAAGAAGTCCTTTGAACACAACCACAAATTTCTTTGTCCATGCACAATGTTTCCCTACAACGTGACTCTTCCAAAGCAATGTTGTCCAAAGCCCATCTAGACACATGACCACCTAAACTGGAGTACAAAGTGATATCTTTGAATCTATGTTCCAATACGGTAACGCTCTGACCAAATGTTGTTTGTATCGCAGTGAACTGAAGAACGAACATGTCATGTATTTTCTCCCAACAAGTACCCAAGTCACCCACACTATTTTCCAAATATTTCTTTACTAAAGCATGAGCCGATTCTACCCTGTTGGTGGTTCTGCAACCAAGATGCAACACACGGTCTGTCCATGCCCTCACTATTTTCTCCTTCACTTCATTCAAGGTTGTCATGGCATAATTTATAAAAAGTGGGAAATCACTACAAGCATCTTGGAACTCCATGAACGCATTTGCATATAACTCTTGAGTGTGCGATTCAACCATAGCTTTCCATGCCCTCATTATCTTCTTGACAACATCGTGAGGTGAAACCTCTTTCCCATCCTTTTTTCCCAAAGGATATTTACAATCTAAGATGCACATTTGTTTAACATTTTCTTGCACATGAAAGTAACAATTCATTGCATAACTTTCCGGGAAAACAATTCCAACCGCTTTCATCAAAGACCCATCCCTGTCAGTAACAATCACCATAGGCATATTCATCTTTGACGTAAGAAGTCTACGCAACATTTTTAAAACCCAAACAAAGTTTTCCTTTTTCTCATGTGTCACAAATCCAAACCCAATCGAATATGTCAAATCGGTCGAAGTTACCCCAACTACCTCAAACATTGGCATCTTGTACATGTTGGTTTTGTAGGTGGAGTCCATAACCAAAACCGTTGGAAAATTGTTAAACAACTTAACAGATGTTGGATGAGCCCAAAAGATATCTTCAATTGTAGTTCTTTCGCTTTGTGTTCTTGAGAAATAAGTATACTTGTGCTCCTCCAACTTCGAGATTAGATACTGCAACGGCTTCTTGTCACCTCTATTCGCCTTCCATATTTGTTGACGTTCATTGTACACTTGCTTGATATTTGTCATGCAATGTGGTCTTTTGTTCTTCAAATTTATTAAAATATTTCTTGGAAGCATCTTGCTCTTGGTCAAGTCACGTAAAATCTTCTTGTCGTCCTCCTTTAATCTACCGGCAAGAATGTGTCCTTCTAAAGCCGGCTCCATCGCATGGTTGTGAACTTCATTAAGAATGTTCAATCCCCATTCATTTGTTTTCCTACTAAGATATCCACTAACCATGAACAAGCACCCACATTTTCTTGAGCCTGTTGCCGCATGCTTCGGTTTTTTTTCCGGCACTTTGTGAGCTCCACTCCTTTCACACACTAGGCACAACATTGGATTGATCAAACTTGATCTTTGTGTAACAATTTTAAATCCCGCCTTATTTGCTTGACGACGTGCCCACTCAAGCAATTCTTCTCTATCTTTCCACTTAACGTCGTCTGAAAAAACCTAGTCATGTCAACTTCGTGGGCATGAAGTGGGAGGACACCGGAGTCAAGATAATTAGAAGCTTCAAAATGGACGGAAGCTCCATCAATGTTTGGTTTGGCTACAACCTTAGGCGGTTTGACATCTCCGAAAATTTTGACAAAATTTGGTTTTGTCTCTCCCGAAACATCTTCCGCGTTCTCTACCATTACTATAATAAAACAACACAAAAATCTGAATTAACAACTAACTTATGCATAAACATCAATGCCATAATGAATTAAAAAAAAAACAAAGAAAAAAAAATAGAAAAAATGGCAGTAGCTGCCTTTTTTTCGTTGTGAAATTTTTTTCACAAGTGTTTCTCGGCACTTAACTACCGAGCTTTTCCTCGGCAGTTAACTACCGAAATATATTTCGGTAGTAAGATGTCGAGGTTTCCCATGACAGTGAGAACGTAAACTCACATGAAAAAACTACAAAAACAGCTAAAAGTCAACCGATTAAAATGCTCGATACCTATTTTTTTACGTCAAAAGTGTGTTGATACCTCCTATGCTTGATGCTTCAATGATTTTGGAGTAAGATTCAATGGAAAAAAAAATTGGATTTGGGGATTGGATGGAAGTGTTATGGAAGTTGATGATGAAATAGTGTGTAGGGGGAGCAGGTGGCTGTTTCATCTGATGAAACAGTTTTCTCGACAGTTAACTCCCGAGATTTTCCTCGGCAGTTAAGTGCAGCCGGTTTTGCAATTCCTCGGCAGTTAACTACCGAGGGGCAATATAGTATTTTACTCGTGTGTCTCAGCCTTATGATATGCGGGAACAACAATTTTCTTTATATATTGAAGAGTTATCTTAAAATACAAAACAAAAGCCATATTGGATGCTAGGGCCCCTCACATACTATGAAGGAGTTGCAAAGTCTCTTGAAAAAAAAAATCAATTTCCTGAACTAGGACCCTTCATACTAAAGAAGACACTTAACTATGTTTTTCCTTTCTTTCTACCATCCCTAATTGTGAGTAATGAATTTGTATTACATAGTAACACTCACATTATAATGATAATTAAAATCCTAGTATTTGTGAGAACAATTTTGAAAATTGTGATTTGGTAATTTGTGGAGGAAAATGTTCCATGACTATCTCTCTTATGTTAAACCAAAATGAGTTTTATACAAAACTTTTGAAGTTTTGATGATAACAACGTATAAAAGAATAATTAAATATGTTAATGCGTGTTCAAGTATGCAGCATCATAGAATTAAATTCATAGTATTAAATTAAATTTTGACCCTCAAAGAACAAGATTCTGAACACTTAAAAGCACTTGAATTTTGAAGAGAAACTAAAGTTCTGGACCATATTTTAAAGGATACAAGCTTCTGAAGGAATCAGACTCTGAAGGCCACAAAAGCATCAGAAGACTCTGACCAGTTTTGTCAACTTTTGAAGAGGTCACTACCAAACTTAGATAGTACATTTGTCATCTTCTGACCACGTGCATAAACAAACAAAAAACTTCAAGGACAATTGGAGTGAAACAAATAATTCTCTTTGAAGTAAAGGAATTTCAAATTATCTTTCAACGACATTAACCATGTCAAAAAAATTCAAATGTCCATGATCAAGCTTCTCAAAGATTCAAAGTAATGCGCTGACACCTCTCTAACCGCTCTCAGATTTCTCTCTCTATATAAGGAGCTGAAGAGTTGAAGAAATTACCAAGATTCTACATGTTTTGAAAGTGTCTTTACTCTAACAAAATCAAAACGTATTTACATTTAGATTTCTTGCAAACTTTATACCTTAGAAATTTTAAAGTCTTAACAATCCAAACTGAATTGTGTTGTTTAAACCTCTGATGGTATATCAAGTGTAAAACTTAATCAATCTTTTATTTGATTAAGTTAAATTGTAGAAGTCTATTGTTTGTGTGCTTGAGCATTGAAAGTCTATTTCTTGTGTGATTGAACATTTGATGTATCTTGCTTGTGTGCTTGAGCAACTGTAATCTTTAGTGATTATAGTGAAAATCCTTTGAAAGTGCAAGAGGACTAGACTACTCTCGGTATATGAGAGGAACTAGCATAAATTGATTTGTGTCTCTCTTTCTCGCCCTCTCTCACATTGTGTTTTATTTTATAAACAAGGGAGATTAGTCACTTTAGTCTCTGAATAGGAAATGAGTCGTCACTTTAGTCCCTGGATGCAGATAAATTGTAAAATAGTCCCTGAATGTAGACTCTGTTAGTCAATTTAGTCCCTGAATGTAGACTCCGTTAGTCCCGGAAATTGACCAACATAGTCTACATTAAGGGACTGTTTTGCAATTCCTATGCATTCAGGGACTAAAGTGACCACTTCTTTCTCATTCAGAGACTAAAATGACTAATTTCCCTATAAACAATTCATTCAGAATCTGACTCGAAATCTGAAGTGAACATTGTTTAGCTCTAAACTTTGATTAGTTCATAAACACCTAGAAAAAGTTTAAAAAAACCAATACTATTCAACTCATCTTCTTGTATTTTTCTCTCTGTGATCTCTTCCATCTTAAATGTCATTTCTCTTTTCACTTATCTCCTTTTACAAAGTCACCATTTTTAGATCCCAATCCTTTAAATGTGAAACCTTCTTACATTAAATGAAAAGAAGAAGAGTTCTTTGCTAGTTTAGAATTTGATTGAGCATTAATAACATGTAAGAAAAACTAATTCAAATTTAAATTTATTTCAAAAATAATTAAATAAAAAATAATATAATATTAAATAATTAAATGTTGAGTGCATGAAAATTGGGATCACTTGATTAGATGATGTGAACATTTACAATTTGATTTTTGGAAAATACTAAATTGAAAAAATATTCAATAAATTCATATGATTTCATTTCAGTTTCACTCTGATATACGACGTCGGCTATCTAAAAAAAAAACAAGCAAGCCAATCATTATCATTCTTACTGTACTCTTGATAAACTAACATAGATCTTTTTCTCGACAAAAAGTTAATACATAGTATTCAACAAAAAGTTAATTTATCAAAGATTTTTTTAGAGACCCATTAAAATAAACAGGCCCCACCTATATAAATCACTCATTTATAATTTTTTAATCAAAATATCTAATAAGCATTCAATCATTATAATGCAACCTTTGATAAAAGTTTTAAATGAGTTTCACCAATAAACAAAGCAAAATGATTAATTTAATAAAAAATACCCCCTCTGGTCTCAAATATAAGAAAAGATTCATTTTTTAGGTTTATTGAATAGTTAATGTATATGGTCTACATTGTAAAGCAAATACATTAATTATTCAATGAACCTAAAAAAGAATATTTTCTTATATTTGAGACCGGAGGAAGTATTACGGAGTCTACTTAAAAATAAGATATTTAAGTGAGACTCTAAGTTCTATAAGAGCATCCACATTGAAAACACTCAATTGTGAGGTCTTAAATGAGTTTCACATGGACACATCATTTTTTTTTTATTTTTTAATAATAGTACCTAGTAGGTACTCAACCACTTCAATGGAGACCCTCTAACAAAAGTTCTAAAAGGGTCCCACCAATAACTATTTATTTAAAACACTATTATCTATTTTATAATATTAAACTGATTAAAATGTAAAGTTACAAAATTTATATCAACCGTAGTTTATTAAAAAATTGAAAAATAATTAAAGTTTGAAAAATAATTAATAATAATATTGTCAAATATTAAGAATTACAAATTACTTAAAATGATGATAAAATTACATAATTAAAACAATAACTAATTTTCTAAAATCTAAAATTACATAATTAAATTAATAACTAATTTGCTCATAAACTAATTTGGTTGATTATCATGTCCAAAACGTTGCCAAATATGCTCCACAAGATCATGTTGAAGTTGAAGCTGAGTTTGTCTATCTTGAATGGTTAAGACCTGACCAATGTGGATGATCTAAAACTTTAAAAAATTTCTTTCCAACGAGGTATCTATTAAATACTAAGTTTTAAATGGTTAAAATCTCATGACTGGAGATGATATCAGATTTGATACTAATTGTACATAGATATCTATTAAATACTAAATTTTAAATGGTTAAATTAAAATCTCATCATTGGAGATGATATCAGATTTGATACTAATCGAACATAGGCATTTATTAAATACTAAGTTTTAAATGGTTAAAATCTCATCATTGGAGATGATATCATATTTGATACTAATTGTATATAGGGAAAATTCTATGGTGAAGTAATGAAAATGACTTTTTTAGTAAAGTTAACACTATAACATCAAAAATGTAATGAGTAGCACCCCACTGCTTGTACAATGACATCAAAAGTTCAGTCCTCATAGTATCATCAATTCATCAAATTAATAAGACTACACTTAATCTAATTTTATCCTACCTTGTTATAAGCGTAACGCCCCACAAAGTGTAACACTTAAGACTATCACATAATATCATCAACTCTGTTTGCATGTTAAAGATTCAAACAATAAAATAGTACCTGTAAGTCCAAGATGTTGCAAGCATTATTAGATGAATTACTATTGATCATTAATCATTATTCAATAATCAACAATTTAAAAATGAATCAAACATTAAGATCAAAATTAACTTTTACAAAAAAGTCAATTTCCTGACTGCACCATAGAAGCTCTCTATATAGACACCACCGGAAGATCTTTTATCCATACCAAATAAAAAAATTACTTTCTGATGCAATGAAAAATTCTTTTTTCTTTCTTCGTCTGAACCTTTACCTTAAAATAAAAAAGAAAAGAGAAATCCCTATTAAAAATGAGATTTTTTCTTTTTTATTCCCTTCACATTCGAAATCAATTGATATTTTTTGGATTTCTAAGTACAGTTACATGATATCTCCTATATTTTATTTGAAGATCTTTTTATTATACTAAATGCGTGGTTCGCATGGTGCTTATTTTATTACCATACAAAATCCAACAGAAACAACACTCTGGCCTCCACCATTAACACATTCACATGTTCACATTTCTTCTATACCCTTTCCGTGTTCTCATTGAACTTCATTCATTCCATTTCACACCCCTTTTTCCCTCTACACTACGCTTCTTCTTTCTTTTCTTCAATCATTTAGAGTATCAAATTCTATTTTATATTCTCTTCATGCATCATAATCATATATCAAACTTGTTACATATTTTCTAGTATGTAACATTATATAAAGACATAATATGAAACCTTATCAGTTTTCATCACATAATCTTTTAACAATGTCTTCTTCTTCATGGCTAACTTCTCCTTCATGCACCCTTTTACCTGTAGATTCATCTTCCTCTACACCAGAACTCATAATTCAATGGTTAAGGTTCATTTTGCTATCTCCATGTCCTCAGAGACTTCTTCTTTCTGCTCTTGATTCCTTGTTTTTGCTCTTTCTCTTAGCTTTTGCAGCTCACAAACTCTATTCAAGATTCAATTCAAGAGCAAACACTAGCTCCTCAATCACAAAACCACTTCTGCAGGAGAAAGATTCTGACTATAGAATCACCTTTTGGTTCAAACTAGCCTTTTTGGTAACTACCCTTTTGGCTATAACTTACACTGTTCTAGGAATCTTGGCTTTCACTCAAACCAATAACCTTTCTTCATGGAAACAAATAGAAGCACTTTTTCGGTTGTTTCAAGCAATAACCAACATAGTCATAGTGATTCTAATGATACATGAGAAAAAGTTCAAATCTTCCAAACACCCTTTATCACTAAGAATCTATTGGATAGTAAACTTTGTAATTGCTACTTTGTTTGCTGCTTCGGCTATTGTTCGATTGATAACCGTCCGTGAAGAAAAGTTGGAGCTTAGTTTGAGAATAGATGACATATTCTCTTTGGTTAATCTTCCATTATCTATTTTCTTTTTCGTGATATCTATAAAAGGGTCATCAGGGATTCATGTGATAAGAATATCTGATGTAGTAGTAGCAACATATCGGTCATTTTCGACCGATAGAAATTTGAGTCCTTATGCCTGTTCTTCATTTTTGTCCAAAACAGGGTGGTTTTGGATGAATCCTTTACTCAATAAAGGTTACAAAACACCCCTTAAACTAGAAGATGTACCTTCACTTCCTCTTGATTTTAGAGCAGAAAAAATGTCAGAACTTTTTCAAACCAATTGGCCAAAACCAGAGGAAAACAGTAAGCATCCAGTTGGAGTTACCCTTTTTAGGTGTTTTTGGAAACACATAGTTTTCACGGGCTTCCTTGCAATCGTTAGGCTTTGTGTTATGTATGTTGGTCCATTGTTGATTCAAAGTTTTGTTGATTTCACATCAAGGAAAGATAGTACGACTAGTGAAGGTATTGCTTTGATATGTATCCTTTTTGCAGCAAAATCAGTTGAGGTACTTAGTGTTCATCAATTCAACTTCCACTCTCAAAAACTCGGTATGCTTATCCGTTCGAGCATAATCACTTCAGTTTACAAAAAGGGTTTAAGGTTGTCAAGTTCTTCAAGACAAACTCATGGAACTGGCCAAATTGTTAATCACATGGCTGTTGATGCTCAACAGCTCTCAGATTTGATGATGCAGTTCCATCCTATATGGTTGATGCCATTACAAGTTGGTGCTGCATTGGCTCTTATGTATAGCTATGTTGGTCTATCAGTACTTGCAGCAGTGCTTGGAACTAGCATAATGCTTCTCTTCACACTCTATCGTACGAAGAGTAGTAATAGTTTCCAGTTTAAGATAATGACGAGCCGCGATTCGAGGATGAAGGCGACAAACGAGTTGCTTAACAACATGCGTGTGATTAAGTTTCAAGCGTGGGAAGAGTACTTCGGTAACAAAATTCAACAGTTTCGTGACACCGAGCATGGATGGATTGCGAAATTCTTGTACTATTTTGCGGTTAACATGGGAGTTTTGGGTACTGCTCCATTAGTTGTAACTGTTCTTACCTTCGGAACTTCAACTTTTATTGGAATTCCTTTGAATGCTGGCACTGTTTTTACAATAACTTCGATTATCAAGATTCTTCAAGATCCTGTGAGGACTTTCCCGCAAGCTCTTATCATGATTTCTCAAGCAACAATATCTTTAGGGAGGTTGGATGAGTTCATGGTGAGTAAGGAAATGGATGAGAACACAGTGCAACGAGAGGAGAATTGTGATGGGGATGTAGCTGTGGAGATAAAAGATGGGAAATTTTCATGGGATGATAAGGATGAGAATGAGGCGTTGACAGTTGAAGAGTTGGTAATTAAGAAAGGGGATCATGCTGCTATTGTAGGAACTGTTGGATCAGGCAAATCTTCATTATTGGCTTCTGTGTTGGGCGAAATGTTCAAGATCTCAGGAAAGGTATGCTATGCTCTCTTTGGACTCATGCAGTTTATTTATTTTTTTGCAACCTTGAGTATCGTCAATCTCAAAAATACAAGCATCTTTGACATATTTTGCAATGTATTCAGTGCATTCTTCTTCAGAGCCCAACTTGAAAGTCTAATAATATTATGCAGCTCAACATTCATTCTCCTTTCACAATAATTCTTCAAGCTTATCTTCACCCCCCTTGTTTGTCTTCCAATTTAGTATGTTCAAGTCTGCAGCCGTTAAATGAATAAAAAAACTTAGGAAAACTAAAGTACTAAAACAGCAAACAAGTGTTCTCCCCATTCTTTCTTGACCAAAAAACCATGCAAAGTAGATATGATTATTACTATTAGATACCTCTAACAGCCACATGGTACTACAAACGTTCATGTGGATCGTTATAACCATGCTGTCATGGTTGATAAATAAGTTTGAATGCAAAGCACATACAAGATATCTGGATAACTAGCCATTGCACGATTAAAATTATAGTTATTAGAGGTAGCAATTGGATCATGCAGCATCTTTGTAGAATGAGTAACACTGCATACAGAGTTTCCAATCAAAAAAGTTTGAACTACCATAATGCATTTACCTTAAGTTCTTAAACAAAACATAATCTTCTATAAAATGTCATTAGTAACGATCCGTTATGGAATAGCAATCTTCAGATATTACTAAATTTCATTTCTCATCAACAAATATGACACAACAGAATTTTAATACTACAGTTTACCAAACCATCTCCAGCAAACCCTTTTACATCCTATCCTCTTTAACAAAAAAGAACGAGAAAGTAGATGGTTACAGTTGATCTTCTCTATAAATTGTAAGAAAGGACAAACATATCTATGTAAGAAAGTTGAAGATGCTTGTATTTCATGGATATCATATGATATCTAAATTCATTGCATTCTCAAGGTTGTTCTGTTCATCATCATGTAAGACACATGGGAAAGAATTGACCGTGCTTATCAACTGTAGGGCCTGTTTGTAATGGCTTATTTGAGCTTATCTATTGACATAAACATTTGTGAGATTGTTTCAGTCGGTGCAATTTTTTCGTTACAAGAATTTGTGACTATACTTTCAAATGTATTCAAAAACATTTTATTGATTTGTGAATGTACTGTGAAAATTTACTTTTATCTTTAACAATTATCATCATTACTTGTAAAATCTTACAGGTCAGAGTTTGTGGGACGACGGCGTATGTAGCACAAACATCATGGATTCAGAATGCAACCATCAAAGAAAACATATTGTTTGGCTTACCAATGAACATGGAAAAGTACAGGGAAACTTTAAGAGTGTGCTGCCTTGAAAAGGATCTTGAAATGATGGATGATGGTGATGAAACTGAGATTGGAGAGCGCGGTATTAACCTCAGCGGTGGCCAGAAACAACGTGTACAGCTTGCTAGAGCTGTATATCATGACACTGACATCTATCTCCTTGATGATGTATTCAGTGCTGTTGATGCAGAAACAGGATCATTTATTTTTAAGGTAAGCAAAAAGTTACAACTTATAAGTTACAAGCAGTGTTAAATAGCTCCATATTTAGTTTTTAGTGAAGTAATATTTTTAAGATTAGATACATTATTGAGTACATAATAATTAGAAATAATATATTATATCAACCAAAATACATTATAACAATATAATATATCATAAATGATGAATTCCTGATTTTTTTTCTATCTTCTTGTTACAGGAATGTATCATGGGAGCTCTCAAAGATAAGACTGTTTTACTTGTAACCCATCAAGTTGATTTCTTGCATAATGTTGACTCTATAATGGTATGATTTATGTATTTATTAGAATATGTAAAAGATATTTTTATATTCTAATTTACATATTCTAATAGTATTCTGTTATGATTTCACCAAAAATGGGGAAAAATAAATTGCATTATTTACGCGCACACACATATTTTATTCCTATCTCTATTGGATTTTGCTCCTCTAAACTAAGCAAACTTAGGTCTCAACTGTTGATGAGAAAATCAACTATTAGTATTTTGTGTACATGGATAACAAATCATAGATGTGTTGGAATATCAACGATTGGATTTCTCATCAACTAAAGTGAAATACTTACTTCAGAGTAGCCAAATCCACATGCTTATATTATATATCTGTTATTATAACATTTATTTTCTTGGATTTGGAAAAAATTTCATATCCAAAATCTAATAAATTTGGCTTATTTTGATACCAACTTTAAAGGTGATGCGTGAAGGGAGAGTAGTACAAAGTGGAAAGTATGATGAACTTCTCAAAGCAGGCCTAGATTTTGGTGCACTTGTGGCAGCTCATGAATCCTCAATGGAAATTGCAGAAACAAGTGACAAAACTAGTGATGATTCTGCTCAGTCTCCAAAACTAGCGCGCATCGCTTCAAAAGAAAAAGAAAGCACGCTAGAAAAGCAGTCTTCTCAAGATCAATCTAAGTCTGATAAAACTGCAGCAAAGCTCATTGAAGATGAGGAAAGAGAAACTGGACGTGTAAACCTTAAAGTATACAAACATTATTTCACAGAAGCATTTGGATGGTGGGGAATAGTACTCATGGTAGCAATGTCAGTGGCTTGGACGCTGTCATTTTTGGCTGGTGATTATTGGCTAGCAATTGCTACTGCAGATGATTCTGTCATTTCTTCTTTCACTTTCATTACTGTCTATGCCGTTATAGCTGTTGTTGCATGCGTAGTTGTTATGGTGAGAGCTCTCTTGTTTACTTATTGGGGTTTAAAGACATCTCAAAGTTTCTTCATTGGATTGCTTCAAAGTATCCTTCATGCACCAATGTCATTCTTTGATACTACTCCTTCTGGCAGAATTTTGAGTCGTGTGAGTTTCACGTAACATCCCTTTTGATGTTTGGTTTAAGCTATAGTAAACAACATAACCTAAACTTGCCCAATATTTGAATGAGAAATTATATTTTTAAACAAAATTGACAAGAATTTGGATGGTTAATGCAGTTCAATTATGTGGTTAATAAAGTTCTGTAGTGGTTAATGAGTATAGAAATGCTTCGCAATTTATTAACTGTCTACTGAACGTAATTGACCATTATTTTGAACCTCATTGAGCATGATTTTCAGATGTATAAATTATATTCATCCAAATTATATTTAAATATTCGCGAATTTTAGGTTTTCAAATATACATGATATTTATTAACCACAATTTGTGTTCCGATAAGCACATGAAAATTGTGGTTAATTGTGTTCTGTTGATGATTAATCAGTTGCAACACCTTTACATTCATTAATTATCTACCAGACAGAATAAACCATGTTTTTGAACTGCATTGACCATCAAAATTGTTCGGACTTTCTAACTCTACTTTTATTATGAATTGCTCAGGTATCTACCGATATACTTTGGGTTGATATATCAATTCCAATGTTGGTAAACTTTGTAATGTTAACATATTTATCATTATTCAGTATCCTCATTGTCACATGCCAGAATTCTTGGGAGACTGTCTTCCTCTTAATTCCACTGTTTTGGCTCAACAACTGGTATAGGGTATGATATACTTACTCCTATTAAAATTTGCAGCAACATAACGAGCTTATAAAAAGCTTTTTTTCATAAGCTATCACTAAGAGCTTATAAAAAAAAGCTGAAAACAGATTATAGACATGTCATAAGCTAGTTTCATAAGCTCTCCCGATTAGACTATATATGGTGCATTTTGACATTCATTGTTCTGGTTTGCAGAAATTTTATCTTGCAACTTCTAGGGAACTAACTCGACTTGATTCAATCACAAAAGCTCCAGTGATTCATCACTTTTCAGAGACCATTTCTGGTGTTATGACAATCCGTAGCTTAAGAAAGCAGAATGCATTTTCTCAAGAAAATATTGACAGGGTGAATGCAAGTCTAAGAATGGACTTTCATAACAATGGTGCAAATGAATGGCTTGGTTTTCGTTTGGACTATATGGGAGTTGTTTTCCTTTGCATTTCCACCCTTTTTATGATCTTTTT
>Ga0228711_1008832_pt1 | contig 13940 bp, 9 predicted proteins | sample MedpolnodulmetaG_2_FD_177996 | JGI IMG/M metagenome (GOLD analysis project Ga0228711, IMG submission 177996) | Root nodule microbial communities from Medicago polymorpha collected in Santa Monica, California, United States - brown nodules | ecosystem: Host-associated > Plants > Roots > Nodule...
AATTTTAACGTGTTTTTGACATTTTTTGAACATAATATAAATATATAAATGTCGAATATAATAAACGGACATAACATGGATACAATTTGAACATAAAAGAGTTATAATTTTGCCATTTATATGAACAAAAAATGGCCACTAAGGACGAAAAACAAAATAAAAAAATTTGTGAGGATGAAAACTATCAGTTTAATTTTTTAGGGACTAAAATCAAAATTCGCTATATTTATAAGGACAAAAAACTTATTTAACCCTTAAAAATATATACTCACTTATTTATGGTTGTTTTTAGGTCCCTTTGAGAAATTTATTCGAAGTACAAAGGTGAGAACACTAGAAGGTAGTGAATATGTGAGAAAGGTGTCAGAAAATTGCATTGCCCATATGAAATCTGAAGGAACATATGGCGATGCAGAAGAAAAAGCCATTCAAGAATTTAGAGAAGCGTTCAAGGATCAATTTTTTCCACCAGGGACTGCTGCTTTCTACAGACAATCACCAAATGGAACATTAGGGGTTAGTATCATTAATATTACCTATTGCATGTATCTAAATATCCATTTTAATCAACACATTTTAATATTTCTTTTTCTACAAATTAATCACAGCTTAGATTCTCCAAAGATGAGACAATACCTGAACATGAGTATGCTGTTATAAACAACAAGCCGCTTTCGGAGGCAGTGTTGGAGACTATGATTGGAGAAATTCCTGTTTCCCCTGCTTTGAAAGAGAGTTTGGCTACAAGATTTTATGAGTTTATCAAGATTGACAACTTCAACATTGGAAACTGATATTTGAAAAAAGGAAATTGTTATCTATAATGTTAAAGGCGAGGGGATGATCGTTCAATATGCATGATGATATAATAAATGAATAATCCAAGTGACATATCTATAAGTCACAAGATTAATGTTACTTTATTTTTGAATTAACTCTCACAGCACTTTGTGGACTTGGTACGTCATTATTTGAAATGACTGGCTTAGTTATTCCTGGTTGTTTTTTATTCTGTTTGTGCATCATTTATGAAATAAGAATCCTTTTTGATTCTACATAAATTAAAATTAAGATTATCATATGCAAAATACAATGAGCTATCATAAAAGTAAGAAAAATGTTATCAACTTAAAACAAAAATAAAAAATACAATGCCTTAAAAGTTGACATGAACGAGTGAGTAGCAACTCGTGGATACGACAATATTGAGGAACCTTGTCGTATTTATGATGTGGGGAAGACATTCTCTTTGCATGATGAATGCATTGCTTGTCATCTTGGAATGGATTGACAGTCATCGGACCTCTAGACTCATTGGATCCTTCCTCTAAAAGGTACTCTCAAATTTAATGTTGATGACAACTTTCTAGAAGACTCTAGGTGCTTAGGTGTTGGTTGTGTTCTTTGCAACCATGACAATGATTGGGTAGTTGGTTTTTCCCACTATGAAGTTGGAGGTGGTGTGTTGTTGGGCGAGTTGTTTGCTATTCAAATGGGTCTTGATTTTTTGTCAAAACAAAGGCTATAACAATGTTATTTGTGAGAGTGATTGGTTGGAAGTTGTTTATTGTTGATCGTGATCATACCTTATCCGTTTATACTACTAACATTTTTCATATTAGAGATGTTTTACATGAGAATGATAACATTAATATTACTTTAATGCATGTTCTTAAAGAATAAAACATGTGTGTAGCTTTTATGACAAAGGAGGGAAGGGATCACAATCAAGGTATTATGCTCATTGTAGCGGCCCAGTGCCTGACATGTAGTCTTTCATTCTAAGATATATATGAGCTTGAAGCTTATATGTTTTGCTTTTTCCTTTTTTTTTTTTTTATCGTCTCGTTACTTTGTAGCGCCACCAAAAAGAAAACTTTACAGAGACTAAAACTAAACGGCAAGAACCAAAAGCAAAATATTATATAGTTGTAAGGATTGATTTTTTTTTTGTGTGTACGCTAAAACTAAAAAATGGTAAACCAAGCAATTGAGCTCAAATGGTTAATGAGCTTCACCAAGGACAAATTGTTCGAGAGAACCCGAGTTCAATTCTTACACAAAACAATTCTTGATCAGACTATCGTTACTTCACGGTCAAACTCTAGATTACCAGAGCCCCTTTACCCATGAAACCGGAGAGTTAACGCCAAAAAGAGAAATAACGCACTTGTATAGAACGAAAAAATATATTAACATGTTTAATATTAGAGAGATGGGCCAATGAATTCGACTTTCATTGTTTTGGCAGCCCCAAAATGTTGACTCCATGGGTCCAGGATCACCAATTTTATTAAGGTCATGTTAACTTGTACCATTAGCGCGGAGTTAAAAGAGGAAATAATAAATAAATTTTGTATTGAAAAGATTAATTATTAAATTTTTAAAACATTGAATACACAAGTTTCAAGAAAAGACTTCTATCTTTAACTTTTTAACTTATGACTTAGGGGCATAAGTTAACATTTCTCATTTTATTAAGGTAATGTGGACCACTAATGCACGATTCAATCAAATTTGTACAACTCATTTGTTTTTGTCCAAAATACCAATGATCAGATGTGTTCGTGATGCGATTTAAATTTGTTGAGAAAAAAATTTATTCGATCCGAAGATAAAATTATTTTTAGTTTGATTTAATTTTATATAATTAATCTAAAAAATCTGAAGTTTAATTTGGATTGGTCTTTGAATATCAAAATTACTAAATTGTAATTTTTATTAATTTTAAAATTATAAAGACACCACAAAATAATAGGTTTGATGTTTATAATTAATATATTTTTAATTTTAAGAATATTATCACAACGTAGATTAAATTTGAATAATTTATATAAACCCTCTCAAATCCTCCTCCAATACAATTTGTTAGTTCCTCAAGTGAGGAGAGTTTTATATTTTGAAGAAAAGTATACCCTCCATAACTCGGGTTAGGATCCTCTCCATTTATAACATCCTTCATTTGTTCCATTTAGAGAGATAAATACATACAAAATAAAAAATAATTAATGATGGTGGGACCTATTTAGTGTTGGGACCCGCCACTTATTTTTTGTGTCTATCTCTTTCTAAATGAAATTTTCCATTTATTTTTAGGGTCATGTTAACTTGTGCTCTAAGGGCATATGTTAAGGAATTCAAAAAGAGTAACTTTGCATTGGAAAAATAGTATTTCAACTTTTAAGAAATTGACTGCACGACTTTTGATACATATATTTCCATAATGAGTTTCTTAACATGTGCCCTTGAGAACACAAATTAACATTTACCTACCTTATTTTATGAATGGAGAGGATCTTTACCCTCTCCTCACAATATTTTATATTTCTTCCACTTACTCATTCATTTTTTTTTTTCAAAACCTCTCTCCATTCACCTATAAACTCACAAACAAAGCTAGAGAGTCACGTCCTAAAATATTGACTCCAATTTCTTCAGGTCTTATGGAATGAAATGATGATAATTCCCTTTATTATTATTTTGAAGGGAATCTCATAGTACATTATTTTATATTATCTTATATGTACGTTTATGCATTATTGATTTCATTGAATATATTTATTGTCACATGGGTCACATTAAAAGGTTTTTACATGTTTTTTTAATCAAAAAATTAGGAAAATGCTAACCGGTGCTCCCGAAGCATTGGTTAAGGATATGAAAAAGGAAACTATATAGTAGTTAATGCATTGAAATTTTGTAATTAATTTATAATAAAGTCAAAAACAATTTTCTTTTATGATAATAATTACATTTTATGATATGCTTAACCAGTGCCCCGATGGCACCGGTTAGCAGAACCCAAAAAGTTATATATATTTAATTATACATATGTTTCTCACCCCTAAATATACATGATTGAAATTGAAACGCCTTCTATATAAACACTTCTCACTTCCTTCAAAAATTATAAAAACACTTCTCCCTCAGTGTCAAATCTTAAAGCTAAAAATAAAACAGACACTTGAAAAAAGCACTGGTAGATCAAATTGACGCAAAGTGGGATAGCTATAAGCTATGGCAAAGGCAGCATCCATGATCACTGGAGTGAAGGTGGAGTTCATTGAATTTCCGGCAGTGGAGACACCTCCATCATCCACCAAGTCCTATTTCCTTGGTGGTGCAGGTATTTCTTTATTTTATTATAATAATGTTTTCACTGCTAGGAAAATTAAATTTAGAAAGAGCAGTATTTAGTCACCGACGCTCATAATTTCTGTCACAGAAAATTTCAGTAACGAATTTAGTGACGTACCAAAATCCGTAGTGATTTTTGGCCTCACAAAATGTTAGGGAGGGAAATTGTGTTCCATCACAACGGGATATGGAATAAATTCGTCACTAATTATGTTCATCTGTCGTTAAATGGTTAGCAGAAAAATTACATCATAATTCATAACTAATACTTCCGTCACTTATTACTTCATGAAAAAGACGAATTGTTCAAGTTCTTTTGAACAGTTTGTTATTTAATAGAGCTCATGATTAACTCCTTAATGTCAATTGCTTGGTTACAAAATATTTTATTTAAAAGAAATTCTAACAACCAGGGGTGTAATGGTTTGGTTTGGACCGGTTTTCAGTCAAAAATTTTGAACCAACGGTTTGATTTGGTTTTCACTCCTTATCAAAAAATGAATATCGGTTTGGATCGGTTCGGTTGATCGGTTTATTTTAAAATACAATTAAAAAAAATTCATATTCTCACAAATTTATTTTTCATACATACAACATACATTAAACTAATATTTCATGAAACTTTGTATGTCATACTGTTTTTTCATGTTCTCTGCTTTTCAAACAACTTTTTATAATTAACCTTACTCAATATTTTATACATTCAAGATTCATTCATCCATCATTCATCAAACACAATTTCATCAGACTCAAATTTCAATCATTCATGATCCATACATCATTCATCAAGCACACAAATTCCAAAAAAAAAAAAAACTAAAACTTCAATTCAATTCCAACTTGATGGGAGAAAGTGAATGAATGGAGAAGTATTTTATATTGAGCTTTAATTTTGGGCTTAATCATAAGTGTGTGAGGAAGGATAAAATTAGTAAAATGGGGAGTGGGGTTACTATCGATTCGGTTCATCGGTTCCTTGGATCTCAAAATGAAAAACTGAGAATCAAACCAAACAAGGTGGTTTAGATTGGTTTGTTTCAGTTTTAAACCGAACCAGACAAGATCATATACTTTTTCAGTTTGTACTTTTGGTTTTGTCTGAACCGCTTACACCCCTACTAACAAGCGCTCTTAAAAGTTTAAATTATAAACTTTATCTTTAAAGTTGTGTATTCAAAATATTGAAACATTAAAAAGCAACATTTTAAACATAAAATTTATCAACTATTTATTTTTTTAAATCTTTAACAAATGTCATAAGGGGTATGTAAGATTTTATAGGTCTTCTTCCTTTGAAGAACTCATATGATGTTTATAGTTCAATCACTTGCTACTATGTGTTAGTCCAAACCGGTGAAAGTAAAATTTATTAAGTCTTCTTGGTATGTAGGGGTGAGAGGGTTAGATATTGATGGAGGGTTTGTGAAGTTCACTGGATTAGGAGTTTACTTGGAAGAAAAGGCTGTAGCATCACTCACTCCTAAGTGGAAGAGCAAGACTCCATCTCAACTCTTTGAATCCCTTGATTTCTACAGAGATATCATCAAAGGTAGTAACATACTGCTCCATAATGATAGTATACCTCTAATAATTTTTTTTTTCCAAAACATTATTGATTTAGGAAACCAAAATATAATTAAACATGTTTTTCTATTTATACTTGCAAAAACTAAAAATATGTATTGAATGAATTTTGCTTTTATAAAATAAATTATACTTCTACTTAGGCATGGCAATGGGGCGGGGTGGGGACGAGTTTTGTCATCCCCGTCCCCATCCCCTAATCTCATTTACTTACCCGTTACCCTACCCATACTCAACGGGGATGAGAAATTGAATCTCATCCCCGTCCCCAATGGGTTCGGGTATTCCTGCCCCATCCCCGTCCCCGCAGTGAATAAATTTTTTTTGATAAAAAAAAGAGTTTTTTTAAGCTTCAATGGCAATATTGTAGTGCATTATCCAACAATTTGCGTCCATTTTAACATTTACTTACCGAATAATTCGGTTGCTCCTTTAATTATCAATGAAAGTTCTTTATATCATGACAATTATCAAACCAAATAACATGGCATGTCATTATCAACCTCTTCAACAAAAACAAAAATATGACCTTTCTACATTCGGGTAGGGTTTGGGTATGGGTTCGAGGTGGGTACATATATCCCCGTTACCCGTCCCATACTCGTATATTGAAATCGGGGAAAACCCAAACCCTGTCAAATCGGGGTTGGTTTGAGCGGGTACCCATGGACACAGGTTTTGTTGTCATGCCTACTTCTACTTGTATTTGCACATACTATTCACAAGTACAGAAAAGGGTTTTCACATCGGGTAAAAAGATTTTTCACATGTGAAAAAAGGCGACGTGGTATGTCCACACCTTTTCACAACCTGTATGTATAGACTGTGATAAGTACTTTTGCACATCATTTAATCCTCCACCCGACGTGAAATCACTTTTTTTTCCTTCAAATCTTAACATGTGTTTCACGTCATTGGATTCAAATCCCTAATGTGAAATCTACATATTGAATGGAGTAGTTTCTTTATTGTTGACAGAAACTACTGAATTATAGTTTACTTTTACCAAAGAAAAATAATTAGCATATGTGTAAATGAATACAACTGCAAATGCAAATTAAAGTTTATCTTTCTTCAACTTTTGTATATTTTAATAATATATACTCATTTATTTACGGGTGTGTTTAGGACCCTTTGAGAAATTTATTCGATGTACAAAGGTGAGAACACTAGAAGGTAGTGAATATGTGAGAAAGGTGTCAGAAAATTGCATTGCCCATATGAAATTTGAAGGAACATACGGTGATGCAGAAGAAAAGGCCATTCAAGAACTTAGAGAAGCCTTCAAGGTTCAATTTTTTCCACCAGGGGCTGGTGTTTTCTTCAGACAATCACCAAATGGAACATTAGGGGTTAGTATCATTGATATTATCAATTGCATGTATCTAAATATTCATTTTAATCAACACCTTTTGATATTTCTTTTTCTAATAATTAATCACAGCTTAGATTCTCCAAAGATGAGACAATACCTGAACATGAGTATGTTGTTATAAACAACAAGCCGCTTTCGGAGGCAGTGTTGGAGACTATGATTGGAGAAATTCCCGTTTCCCCCGCTTTGAAAGAGAGTTTGGCTACAAGATTTTGTGAGTTTATGAAGATTGACAACTTCAACATTGGAAACTGATAACTGTAAGCAGTTGCTATGATTTTGAAGGCGAGGTGATTTTTGATGCAGGATATAATAAACACATAGTCCATGTGAAATCTATAAGTCATAGATTTAACGTTAGTACTTTCTTTTTGAATTAATTTTCCCAGCACTTTGTGGACTTCGTACGTCATTGTTTAAAATGATGGGCTTAGAGTTATTCCTAGTTGTTTTTCATGTGTTTGTGCATCATTTATGAAATAAGGAAAAGTTTTGATTCGACGGAAATTAAAATTAAGATTATCATATATGCAAAATGCAATGAGCAAAATTAAGGAAAAAGTTATCAAAGAGGAAACTAAAGTAAAAAAACAATGCCTTAAAAGTTGAGATGAACGGTGAACCACTTATGTGTGACATACACATTATATAATTTCCTTACTTTTTCATTTCCATATATATGGTTTTTTCAGGGGACTATCATATATAGTTGTTGATACTTTTTCTTTTTTTTTCCTTAAAAGAAGAAAATACTTTTGGGCCAGAAAGGAATAAAGGATGGGAGCAATTTTGCTCACCCCCACATATCCAAAAAAAACCAGACGTACGTAGTATATTTGATAAGATATAATCGAAAGATCCTATAAAACACTGTGGTTAATGTGAAGAATCACAGGGTCATAGGGATAAAGAGCATCGATGTAAGCACATGTGTATTCATAGTAAAAGTGTATAAATTGATAAAAATGAGTAGTGATTACAAGGATGATCTTATTTATAGACTTCAATCACACTAACTAGAGCTACTAACTATAACTCTCTAATTAACTAACTAATTCTAACCACCTTAACTAACTCCACCTATCTTCCAACTATTTAACAGCCTCTCCCTCAAGCTAGTAGGGATGTAGATATAGTTTTCCTCAAGGGCAGTATTTCTATTTTCAATGCACTTGCTTTAACATTAGGCATAACTTATGTTTATGTTCCCTCATAGAATGGACACCTTAAATTCATTACCAACTCATTTTTTGAAATAACGTAGCCAACTCTTTAAAAGTCTAAAATTTATAATTTTTCCATCACAACTTCATTTTTTTTAGTTACTTAACAAATGTCATTAGGGCATGTTAAGTGTCCCTATGACATTTGTTAGCATGACCTTTATTAACATATGTGAAAAATAATAACATAGATGCTTATAATTAGGGACTATGTGAGTACTACTTGAATCACCGTCAATTTATTAATATATTCTGCTTTGCACTTTTGGTAATTGAGATAATATGTACTTGAATATTATATTTTGGTTTTAAACACCACTATCATTTAGTCTCTTTACATGATTTACTAACTATTACCTCCGTTCTTAAATATAAGACCTTTTTGAGAAAAAAATTATCTCTTTTTATAAGACAACTTTGGTATTTCCAATACATTAATTAATTCTTTACCAACACACCCCTATTTATTTTATATTATTTTTCTTTTCAATTAGCATTAAATACTAGGCTAAAATATGGTTTTGGTACCTGCAAATATGTCTCGTTTAGGTTTTAGTCCTTGTAAAAAAAAATTGTAGTTTTTGATCCCCGGAAAATATTGTTTTTGAAAATAGTCTCTGGCTCCACTTTTATGATAATTTGCATACGTGACACATAATGACTAAACCCATTTTGTAGAAAAGAGTCCCTGCAAGATATTTTGTTTTTTAAAAAGGTCCCTGCAAAATATTTTGTAGAGACCTTTTTCTACAATTTTTTTTACAGGGACTAAAACCAAAATGAGGTATATTTGCAGGGATTAAAACCATATTTAAGCCTAAATACTATATTGAAAACATACATTAACCCTCTCTCTTAAAGAATAAAATTGTAAAAACAATTACAAACAAATTTATTACCACCTTCAATTTTCTTAATTTCCGATATTTTTCGAAAAAGGACCGTATAATTAAGGACGGAGGTGGTATCATTTGTCTCTTTCATTTATACATTTTCAAAAGTTTCTATTGTTCATTGATGAATTGAGGGGTTTAATATTATGTTTGGTAAGTCTATAAATCTTGTGTTTACGAAAATTGATTTTACCTTAAAAAAAATCAGTCACACAACTTGTTCTCCCTTACTTTCACTCATGTGTAATTCTAGTATAAAAAAATATAGATTATTATCATTTAGAGTGGAATTTTCTCTCGCTTAGATATTGGTTCAATTACCGGAAGATTTATCAAATATAAAGAATACTACCATAACAATTAACATGTGATAACATTTGTCATTAAAAAAGTAGTCAGGTGATTGTGGAAGAAATAATATGAAGTGATGATGTTATTACATAAATATCTGCAACTGTACACATATGTTGCTGCATGCGAAACACATTATGAACAAGTTGCAGTAGCTAGTACTGGAACAGACGAAATTAATTTCAGAATATTACAAATCAAAGCTTTTGATTATTTTATTCTTAATTCAAAGAAGAAACACACCAAATAGTATATATATTGGGTGATTAATTTTAAGCATTGATGAGCCTGCAGTTTTGCCTGATCTGACCATCAGAGCCAGTAAGTGGGCTAAGCATACTCATCTTGAGCATTACGTTTGCAAAGTCCCTTTTAAAACTTTCATTGTCTATGGTATATGCTATGACTTGATTGCTAGTGGATAATCCATTTACTAGTTCTTGGTCAGAGTGTAGCAAACCCTTTTTACTCACCAAGTCGTTGTAGTAAGTATTATCAAAATTAATTGAGTTATTGGATAAAGTTGATATATTGTTATCACCACCATTGAAGGGGCACAATAGCCTCTTTGATTCAGCAAATGTAGGGTCTATGTTTGTTTCGTTGTAAATCCTTCCTCTGAATGAAGTGCACCTTGCATCCCCTATTGTGTGAGCACCTGAACCAAAATTAATTTCATAATGTTTTCATTTCTTATGGTCACCTCAACAAAAAAAAAATATTTTCATTTTTTAATTAGTACTACCTAATCCTTGAATTCATGATCCCTAACTAAATAATAATGTGATGTATAAATTAAGGGAATTAATATTTTCCTAATATTTATTGAATTACCTGATAAAGTAACCATCTCTAGGGCTGTGAAATTTTTCCTGGCAAAAGTAGTGATAAGGCCATCAAGATTCAAAAAGGGAGCTGGAATGTCAGAATTTGATGCATCTAAGCTTGCTGTTGTTGAATCTCTTCTGCCTAATGGTACATTCCATGTTTGTCCACCAAGCTATATATATACATACATAAATACGTATGAATTACTAATCTTATCTTAATTATATAAATGATGAAATGATCATATACATTAGTTGTGTTTGTGTACTTACTAGAACAACAGCATCCCTAGCAGCAACGGATAAGATGTCAGCACAAGAGACAACATGAGGACACATTGTCTCCAATGTAGATTTGATGTCGTCAATTAACTCAAAACCTCTTAGTGAGTTTGCGTTTTGTAAAGAATTCTTCTCACCTTTGAAACTTGACGTGTCGTCTAACAATACTGATCCATCACATCCCTGCATGCAATAATAACACGTTATATACATATTAGAGCCATCTAACTTTTTCTACGTACACATGAATGTAGGAAAAGTTGAGTGTGCATGAAACATTTTTTATATATATGATCAGCATGCTGCAAATTAAGAAATTAATTATGAGAGACTACTCAATTAATTACTTGAACAAAGCAGTCATGAAAATGGAGTCGAAGCAAGGATGCTCCAATGCGGGCCTCTCCTAACACAGCATTCTGTACTGCTTGTTGAATTGCGACAAGAGCATTGGGACATGTGTTATCATAGTACATTTCATTGGATAACTGACCAGCTGAGGTACTTATCCCAATCAGAAATGTAATATTCAGTAGCAACCAAAACTTGATCATGAGTTTGGAGCTTAAAGCCATTGCAAAATGGAAGATATATATTGTTTCTTTTAAAGGAGAAAATATATATTGTTGTGTACGTTGTAATTTGGGTGTGGTTATGGACATTTATATAGAAGCCTTAATTAGTATCAATATACAACATAACATTGTAATTTCGTCCATACCTTCAGGGTCAACTATCACATGCAAATTACACTCATGCAAACCTCAAAAATAAAAACTATCACATGCAAATACCACTCATGCAATTGCAATTGATTGAGATACGGAATTCCTCAATGTATCGTTTTTTTTTTTAATTTATTGACATGATTAGCTGTATCATATTAATTAAACAGAACGCTTCGATTTCTCATTTTTATTTCTCTTTTAATTGCTTCATGTGTTAGTAATTAATCATACATGGAATTTGAATAAACTTTTTTATTGGGTGAAGATCGAAGTAGATATTTCATCCATTTTAGCTGAAAACTAAGGGTGTGTTTGGATTGATGGTTTAGGAGGGGAAATGAGAGAAATTTTTACTTTTCTTTTTTAAATTAAGGACTATATAACATGTTTTTCTAAAATAAATTAAGTGTGATTGAAGTATTATACGATCGTTTATCACGTTAATATGTTAACTTTTTAAAAAACATTTCTTAGTGTCTGTAATTTAAAAATGAAAAGTGAACTTCCCCTCCTAAACCATCCATCCAAACACACGCTAAAAGTACATAATTACTACATTTAGTTTGGTTAGCAAGAAGATTGGGCAGTAACTAGTAAGCATGGACTCCTAAGTTCAAACTACATTGCCCCGGTTGTACACACACACAAAAAATTGTTGGATATATTAGAGAGATAGTCTTTTTGTTTGATTATAAAAAATCTCCAAGTTAGTCATCTAGATAAAGGAACTTAATTAGAAGGATTTGAATTCACTCAAAAAAATTACATTACCTTAAAATATAATGTGTTTGGATGAGAGAATATTTTGAGGCAATGTAATATTTTTTGGGAATTCAAATTCTTCTAAATAAAGTCTATTGTTTGGATGATTATGCGGATTTTTTTTTAAAACGATAAAAATTTATGAAATATTTTATCAAAGTTAACAATTTCAAATGACACTTTAACTAGGAATTTCAAAAAAAATCATTTTTTAAAAAATTTGAAAATTATACTCATATATTTTTCAAAATGTTCAAATTGAACCCTATAACTTATAAAAATAAAATTAGAAATTGACCATATTTTTTAGAAATTATGTAACGCATTCATTTGACTTTTTTTTTTAAATATATATATTTTAATTTAGAATTCTTACTGAGGTACAAACACCCGTTAACGAGACTCTTCCGTTTGATGCAAAAGATAGAATATAGACAGGATAAGATAAAAAACATGATAGGATAGTGACAGGATAAACATTTATCTATCACGTATTTGATGCACACATGATAAGAAATACGATACCAATATTTCCTACTTTTTTAAGTTTAAAAATGTTACATTTATGTTTTTAAGTATGACATGATAATATATATACATATATATATTTCCAATTTATTTTTAATATAATAAAATCTTAGAAATATCAAAAAAGACTAAAATATTAACTTAGTTATTCAATAATTATATATAGCTCTTAAAAATTCCCTCAAAAAAAAAATATAGCTCTTAAAGATATTCGTTGACAGTACTAAATAAACAAAAAAAAAATATTTTTATTAAAATTTCATTTTTTTTAAACCATGAGTAAATAATTTTATTATATATGTTAGATTCCGTGGTTTCTCACCTAAAAAAATATATTATATATGCTAGCTAGATAAGCTAAATAAAGATATGATATATATTACATATAATTGACAAAAATACCCTTACAAGAAAATCATATTTCACTTGTTAAATGAATTAAATTAATGTTCATATTTTTGTAATTATTAATAATAATTTTATTTAAAACTTTTTAATATCAATTTTTTTTTAAAATAACTATATTTTAGTATATTGCAAATTTTATATATATTTTATACTATTTTTATAGGGATAAATTGATAATTCCATTTCTTTTTCTATCCTGCTGGTTTCTAACTCAGCTCATACTCATGAAGTCATGATAAAAATTGTAACTACATAAATAGATATGACAAGTTTTCTTGACCCAAATATAAGATATGATACTAGTAAGTTTTAAGATTAACTTATCATATTTTGTGGTGAAGGATAACGAACGATGACTCTTTAATAAATGGTACCTTAGAGCATCTTTAATGGGAGGTCCTTACTTAACAAGGACCACTCCCTGTTAAGGACCCTCATTGGAGGAAGAGAAAATGAGTCTCATTAAAGAACAGGTAACAATATAAGGACCCTCTCTCTCCTATTCAACTATCGGGTCTCACGTTTAAAAAAAGTAATAAAACATGTACTATGTAGTCCCACTTACGAATGAAGTAATATTTTAATAATTAATAGTTGTTTTAAATATTATTTTATTTATTTGTCATCATTTTAAATAAAATGTAATTCATGCAAACTATTATTATTATTTTTTAACGAAGGAATGTAAATTTGTAATGTTAATTTTTTTATTTTTAAATTATTAGCAAATGTGGCAGAAATTTAAGTTCATACGAATAAATAAATATTTTATAATTTAATTTTTTTTAAGGATTATAATTAAATATTATGAGGTAATTTATAATTTAATAAATAAATTATTT
>Ga0228711_1008833_pt1 | contig 13939 bp, 15 predicted proteins | sample MedpolnodulmetaG_2_FD_177996 | JGI IMG/M metagenome (GOLD analysis project Ga0228711, IMG submission 177996) | Root nodule microbial communities from Medicago polymorpha collected in Santa Monica, California, United States - brown nodules | ecosystem: Host-associated > Plants > Roots > Nodule...
TCTCTTGGAGGTGTCCTTGAGCAAAGATAAGTCTCTTTCTTGTGTGATTGAGCAACTTGTAATTTGAGATTACATTTTAGTGGAACTCTCCTTGGAAGTGCAAGGAGGACAAGACTACTTCCGATTTATGGAAGGAACCTGTATAATTGATTGTGTTCTTTCTTCTTCTGTTCTTTACTTTATCCGCTGCACATAGACTCTGAACTCACTCAGACTCTGAACCTGAGGACAGTTATCTAGAACGTAAAAGAAGAAGTTTCCAAAAACACAATTCAACCCCCCCTTCTTGTGGTTTTTCTCATCTTCACACATTACACATTCTCATCACTTTTCATTAAAATACCAATTTACTTCACTCACATTACACTTTGATCTATTACAATCATAACACACTACTATTTCAAATACATCAAGCTCCATGTTCCATTCATTCTGCAGATCAAGATCGTCCCTAACACAAGGCATACCCCAAAACATGTTAATCCGAAAATCAAAGATATTTTCAGCCAAAATCTTGTATTTTGCAACTCATTCTTCAGCTTCTTGTTTTTTTTCTCAACCTTTGCAAGTTTCTTTTCCAACTCATTCTTATCATTGTCTTCATTGTAATCTTCATCGATTAGCTTAAAAAAACTGCAGCCTTTGTCAAATTGATTCTTGTAATTTTTGCACCCCCAAAATTTTCTTCCACAATTTGGGTTTGCACTATCCATAACAGTGCGAATAACACTTTCCTCTCCACACCTACACTCTGTAATTGTTCTTCTCCTTAGATTCGAAGCAACAAACCCAGAAGAATGACCAATTTGCCACGAATTTGTGTTAGGTTTTGACATCATGAGAAAGGCACAAATTCGAATTTGATAGATTTTGAATTCGAAATCGAAAACTGGTAGAAGGATGTGATTCGGAATAGAAATTGTGTTTAGGATTGTGTTTGATTTTGATTTGGGTGTTTGATTTTCGATTTGAAGAAGGAGGAGAAGGAGGAGATAAGGAGGAAGAAAGAGGTCGAAGGAGAGAAGGAGGAAGGAGGAGAGAAGGGAAAAAACCCCTAATTCTGGAAATGACCATTAAATACGTGCCACGTGGGATTGTCCACGTGTGCACTCACTAACGGGAGAACATAACATTTGACAGAATGGACCAATAGTAACAACGGAGATGTACATGAGGGACCATACGGAAAAATTTTATACTTATGGGACCAAAATGAAAACAATTAAGTTATGGGACCAAACGTTTAATTAAGCCTAAAATCAATTATTCTCACCATTAAATGCTGTGTTTTTTCTGTTCAATGCGCCATTCACACTTTAGCCGAATCTAAACAGATACAAATTGATCAAATGGTTGGTGTAATGCAGCAAGGACTTTAGCTGTCGAGGATCCAAATCCATCTTGGAATAGGTTCCTCGATTTTGAGTGTACTTCTCGTTAAAGTCTCAAATTCAATTCTCCTTAATATTAATTTGAATGAGTTAATTTAGCTTATTTAAAAAAGTTGATAGCGCTGCAATATTTTTTAAATAAATAAGAGTATAACATGGCTAACATCAAAATAAAATCCAACCGTGATTGAGTATTTGTCGATTTTCGTCGCTCTACATTTGCACCATTTGTTTTTTCCTTATTTTGATAAGAATTCTTTTGGATATTTAACATCAACACCATCTCCTTTTTGTCCGACTGCAATAAGTACTACCAACTCTTTGTTTCTTATAGTTCTTTACAAAAACCAATGCTTATTTTCAGGGGAACACCAACGTGGAACGAACGTGAGCGCTTGTTACGCGTGATGGTAAATATATTTTTTTTACAAAATTTCATTATAATTACGGTAACCTTATCGTACACTTCTTTAACATTTACATTTTAACTGAGTTAAATCAATGTAGAAAGACACATTCGGTATGTATTCTATTTTAAACATTTTCATTAACATTTGCTCTTTAATTGAGTTAAATCAATGTAAAAGATATAGATTGATTTCATTTAATAAGATAGTGAATGTTCAAGAAGATGTTGAAAAAAGAGAGTTGTTAACATTGCTCTTATGGTTATACCAACAAATTTTCATTTGAAAACAAAAGACTTATATATAAGTTAGCAAGTCAATATTCATTTTTTTTATTTTTTTTATCAAAATATCAACTTTTACTATTTAAACCAATTTTAGATGCAAGAGTAGTTTATAACTTTTTCTCTAATTAATTAAAACAAAAATTTAAACCAAAACCAATTTCATTTCATAAAAAACAAAACGCATCATACATTTCTCTTTGAGCTACCTCTTTTCTAACAACTACTCTCAGTTACGAGCAGAGTTAGAAATTTTATAGAGTCTGGATAAAATAGACATAAATCAAAATAAAAAATGGCTCGTAATTTTGTCAACTAAAATACAATTTGAAATATGAAAGATAAAACATAACATGTCAATAGTGTGCTAAATAAAATTAAGAGGTAAATGCCCTTTCCGAGATCTTTTTGCGGTGAATGTTCGAATAATATTAACATCATCAAGCGACTTGAATATATTCCGTTCAGTGTAGCATATCATCAAGTCATTGAACCACACATTGTTGATCTTGTTGGTAACAATTCTTTCTCATGGGCTTACAAGATTGTTTAACTAGCTTATTGACAGGGTTTGACCACTGGTGGACTTTCAACTTTTGTTGATGTTGGTAATAGCTTTGGTGTGCCCTATAACAACCCGTTTTTTGCTAGGATTATTTTACTTATTTATTATATGAGCTTATTTGCTTATGTGTGTATTTAATTTAGGATTAGTGGATTTTTAACCTAGAAGGGTATTTTAGTCATTTTGAATGTTAATGGTATTTTGGTCTTTGGTGAGTAAGAGTAAAATTAATAATTTATTGGAAAGGTTATTTTTGGTGCTTTAGGGAGAATAATTATTTTTACTAAGTTACTATTGAGTTGAGGTCATTATTTTGAGATGATAATTATTTGATGTTTTAGCGAATTAATGAGTAGTAACTTTTTAGAATTATTAGTAAGAGTTTTAGGTCCATTGTGAATATTAGAAACCTAACTCATTGGAGAGTAATATATATGCTTAACTCATGAATCAAAATTAGGGTTAGAAACATTTTATTCTCAAAAGTTAGAGAGGTTGGAGAGAGAAAGTGGGAAGACAGAGAGAAGAAGAGAAGAGGAAGAACTTGAAGAAAGGGAAAGCTAGAGCCAAGGATCTAGAGGGGAAAGTGAAGTCATGACTAGAGAATTTGAAGCATTGAGGTAAGGGGGATAGGACTATTTCATCAAATTAGCTATAATCTCATTTTTCTACTTATGGGTCAAAAGTGCTTTTGTGTAAATTATGATTTTGATGACTTTAAATGTTAATTTTCGTGCTCATAACTGAATGATGAATTTGGGTATGCGAAATTTTTGGTAAACTTGTTGTTGATGTCTAATTTTCATTGTTGTTATAAGTTGAAATGGTTACTTTGAAGTTTTAGCTTAAAATAATGATGTTGTTGTTGATTGTTGGTGAAATCATGATATATGATATAAATGTTGTTGGATTATGATGGTGATGATAATTCATGCATTGGGTGTTGATAAATGTGTTGTTGTGGTTAAGTTGTTGTGTTTTTATCACTTTTGTGAAAATGGGTTAAAAATGGAGATGTTTGATTTTGATGAATTTGACTGAATTGATGAAGATCTTGTGTTCAATTGGGTTCCAAACACCTAACCCTATCTAATTGAAGTGCAATTGGACTTCTAAGAGTAGTTTATCTTGGACTCGCTTTGAAAGTTAATTGATTTTGAAATGTGATTAAAAATAGACGAACTTTGAGAATTTTGAGAAACAGAGAAACCTTGTGAAACAAATAGGTTGTGATTGATTAACTTAGGTGTTCGATAATAGGTAGGGAGGCTCATATGATATGTTGAATAAAATTGAAAATGGTCGATTTTGTAAAAATAGACGAACTTTGTCAACATGAGATTTTATGATCGGATAACTTGCAAATGACTTTGTAATCACAATAATAGGATAGAATAAGAATGAATCAACGATGATTGGGTGTTTTGTATGATGAATGTCATGATGTGGTTAGTTGTCCATCTTTTATGCAAAATGTGATTTTGAAACGTTATTGTTTCTTTGAGGTGATGATTGTTGATGATGATGATGATTCCTTTGGTGATTTTAACTTGATAATATGATGATGACCCCTTGTTAATTATGACTTGTTGAATTGTATGGATGTAAATGCTTGATAATGCAAATGGTGAATTTTGGTGAAGATATTATATGTTGGTGTAAATTGTATAATATAGAATTGGTGATTTGTGCATTGTCGAGTCTTTGCTTGTATGTCAATACATTCATAGTCATATTGAATCTATGGTGAAGATCATTTTCCGTAAGTAATAACGTTGGTTATGGTGAAGAACGCTTTCCGTAAGGAATAACGTTGGTTATGGTGAAGGGCGTAATTGTAGGTGTTTATTACGTTGGCGGATTCAATCGGTAAAATTATCTCCAGAATCAAATTGGTACCACATGCATCTAGAAGAGTCTAAAACATTGCATGCATTTGATAATTGGTGAAACGTGTCATACTTGACTATGTGAATTGGTGATAACGTGCATTGGTGAAATTTGGTGAATGTTGAAAAAATGGTGAATTTGTACATGTTGTTTTATCATGCTTGTATGCTTGATGATTAATGTGGAATTCATTGTGAATGATTTAATTAATTGTTTATTGATCATTTGAAAATGAATATGTCACTTTACTTTCACTTGATTATATATTATTTGTGGAATATAATTTAACCCCTAGTGGTCCTTCGATTTTCTTTGAATGGCGTAGTTGTTTTGCAAGATTGAGGTGATTGTTTTTCTTTGATGCTTGAGGACTAGCTTTGGAGCTACCTCGTTTCCTTTATGCATGAAGTCTAGTTCTAGGGCTCTGATTAGGGTGTCGGTCTTTTTTCGTTTATTTTTCATATCTTGATGTGATTTGTCACTCATTAAGTTGATGTTTGAAATTATATTTGGTGATGTATTATGATACATGTGACATGATTATTTTGGAGATTTTATTATGTGATGATGAGATGTTATGATATTATTCCGCTGAAAGTTTTGAAAAAAAATTAATTGTGCATGTTTTGGATTAATAGAAGATGTAGCAGCTAAACTCTTTGAATGATTGTATTATTTGCGTGATTTATCGTTTTAAGGGTTTCAGGTGTTACACACCCGCTATTGTTGTAGATAGCTTCATTAATGAATAACACTGGTTGACAATGAGATGAGTGATTTGAGTGCATTTCTGCTTTATATATATATATATATATATATATATATATATATATATATATATATATATATATGAGTTAGAATCTGTTGACACCATGTGTCAACGAATTAGTTGACACCAATTATTAATTGTTGATTTCTTTTGATCGAAATGCTTTATATATGCATGGAGTCTAGTTCTAGGGCTCTCTCATGCGATTACCGTCCCAATCCGCTCTATTGTTTTCTCTCTCTTCTCAAAATATAATTTTTGTTCTTCTCTGCCATTTTTATGCCGCTGAATATGTGCAATTAACATGTTCTATCGTTTTCAATAGCAAAAATTAACAACAACAAGAAGAATTAGCATAACATTTCATGATTCATGATTCACAATCGAATATGTCCAATTTATTCATAAACTCAATTCTCACACCTTTAATCCCACTTTTGTTTCAATTTCATAAATTAAACTTTTCATACATTTTTTTGTTAGGATTTGCGATTCGTATAAGGAACTAACAAGGGGAGTGAAGATTAAAGATTGAGAACGAATATTGTGACGATGGGATCTGGTAGGGAAAAAAAACAAATTATCATGCTTTTCTATTGAACTTATAGTAAATTTGGAAGGAAAAAAATCATGTGTGTCTGAAAAAAATAGATACGCACGCGCGAGCTAATTTGGTGAACTATTAACAGGGGGTCCAAGAAGGACGACTGGCCATAGAAAGTACTCCCATCAACAGTTTCCAGAAGAAAGAGCAGGAGGTGATTATGGTGAAAGGGCGACCTCAACGACCGTATCCGGTTTATCAACATGTCGCCGATGTTATGCCCGCCTCCGATATTGTTCAAAATCCAGGTTATCAGCCCCAATTTCAACAATATCACCAACAACCTCGACAACAGGCTCAGCAGCAATTCACCCCTTAGAATCGTGTTCAAAAATCACCACAGTATGATCTGATTCCTATGAAATATACAAAGTTGCTTTCCGCCTTGTTGGACAAGAATCTTGTCCAGACTAGGGCGCCTCCTCGGGTGCCTGAAAGATTGCCAAGTTGGTATAGATCTGACCTCTTTTGTGTCTTCCGTCAAGGGGCACCCAATCATGACACTGAGCACTGTTACACTTTGAAAGCAGAAGTCCAGAAATTAATTCAAGCCAATCTCTTGTCTTTTAAAGATTTGAATCTGAACGTTTAGCCGCAATTGGGTCGCTGTTGATGTTCCTTCCGCTACTCATTTTGTTCAAATAATGTGTTTGTTTGTTGTGTTCTATTTTTCAAAAACAAATCCTTTCGTTCTGCCCGAGACGAAAGTGAACTTATGAAGGGCTTTTTGCTTCTTGTATTTTCCATCATTAATAAAAAAATCATTTCCAAATGTCTGCATACAATCATTCGCTTTCTAAAAATCAAACATAAATGCATATTAAACATTGATAAGTTGTTGAACACATTAACCTTGCACTCTCTTCCAACTTTGAGTTCCCCCTGTCCGAAACTGAAGGAGAGGAGGATGAAGAGGTTCCTAATGAGATCTATCGCTTACTGAGGCATCTTAGCCGTCGAAGCTGCAAACAAAAAATATCAAGAAGATTGTCCAGAAGATGGCATTTTCTTATAAAGACTGGCATGAGATGGCACCATTCTCCTTGCACAGGTATCGTACTTCAGTACACACTTCAACAAGGGTAACCCCTTTTTCGTTGGTATACGACATGAAGGTTGTGCTTCCCGTGGAGGTCGAAGCCCCGTCAATGAGAGTTCTGATGTGTCATGGACAGTTAAATCAAAAAAGGATGAAACAAGCTTCTGGCAAGAAAGGTCGCCCCCGTGAAGGAGACCTTGTGCAAAAAATATATATCTTTTCAACCAGACTCCAGGGGCAAGTGGACACCTAACTATGAATGTCTGTGTGCTATGATTCTTGTGACTATGGATGGTGAAGAACTCGAACGTCCTGTGAACGCTGATACAGTCAAGAAATACTTTGTCTAAAAATATAAGAACAGCTCGGTAAGTCGCAAATATGAAAAGGCGGCTTAGGCAAAAAAGAGCGTCTCGGTGGACTGAAAACCTGAAAGGTCAGTCCAGGAAAAAATTAGAGACATGAACAAAAATGATTATCCTGATAGGTTGAAAACTTGAAAAGGCAATCTATGCAAAAGTTAAGGATTATGACAAAGTAACTGCATCGGGTCAAACACGATCCACTTGGGGTATCTTAGCTGTCAAAGGACCTCCGATTTGAAACATTTGAAAATCAAAGATAGGACAATGGAATCCAAAGTTATTTGGGAGAATAGCGGTTATTGTGTTCAATGTACCTTTCCCATATATTTACCATTTTCCAACTTTTGCAAAGATCCGTGGAGCAACACCATTGGCAGGCCACCATTCAATTTAATAAAATTTGAGCTTGTATCCATTTATTTGGAATTTTCATTTATTCTGTTTGCAAAATTTCTAATGACAATACTTGAAGCAAAATTTTTCAAAAAAAAAAAAATATAAAACTTTTTCACATCTTTTGAAAAGTGTAAACAACAAACACACTCTCTTTAAACTCGTGAGTAGGTGAAGCGTACGTCAACATCCGCCTCGAGAATGATTAAACTCTGCAGGGGAAACATGGGTAAATGTTGTGGGAGGACTTATGTCAAAAAATATACAAAAAATATACATATAAAAAAGGCTCGCTAAGCAGAAAACCTGAAAAGGCGGCTTAGGCAATAGATAGCATCCCGGTGGACTAAAAACCCGAAAGGGCGGTCCAAGCAAAAATTAGGGGCACGAAAAAAGGAATATACTCCCAGTGGACTGAAAACCCAAAAGGGCGGTCCAGACAAAAGTTAAGGATTCTAAAAAAATAAAAATAAAGAGAGAGGCATGACGACTAAAGTGTGTCAATGGAAGAATACTCTATGTCGGTTTAGAAATGACGACTTTCTTCCAGACTTTTGGACTAATAATGGGATTTCTCCCTAGGAAGTGTCTACTTCCCCATAAATTGTTACTTTGTGCCGGGCTTTACCCCGTCTGTGGCTCGATCTGTCTCCAATGATATCATCTATGATGAAGTTTGCCGAGTGTTTGTACTACGATGTCAGTCCACCTCCCAATTCATTTGACCATCTCTTGTCTCATCGAGTTCACCTGTCATATAGTTATACAGTCGTATAAGTTGTACATTCTTACATTCATACATCCATACATTATACATACACAACATATACACAACATCATTCATACATAATTGCATTGGTCACCCAGAGTCTTGTTTGGCTGTACCTGTAACACCCCAATTTTATTTTTTTGATTCATTCCCTGAATTTTAATAGGTGAAGTGTTGGTTAATATTATTATTGATGCTGCTTTACCTTGAATGTTATTTTGTTGTTAAGAAGATAGAATATTGACGAGGATTGATAAGTAGTATGAGAATTTAAATTAAATAAAGAGAGGAATCAAAACAAAATAAAATAGTGTCGGAGGTGTAGAATATAAGTTTCAAATAAGTGGGAGAGGGGAGGAGTAAAAGAATAGTGAACAAAGGAGAAGAAAATTATAACAAGTGATTGACCCAATTATAAATAGAAACATTAAGAGTTAGAATGGTCACTTTCGCTGAACATGAAAAATAGAGAAGAGGGGAGGAGAAAAGGAGAAACCTTAGTTGCGACGGAATCAAGCCAAAGCTGGAATTTTCGAAGGAATCGAGGTAAGGGGGAGAATCTTTGCACTTTAGGGTATCTTAATCTGTTATAGGAGGATTGTCTTAAATTTTAATATGTTGTTGATGTTATGATGTGAATTTTGATTAGAAAATGATGACGAACAAATTGAAAGATGAAGTTGAAAGAAGACAATTGAGGAAAACTAGTTTAGGTTTTCAAATAGAGTTTTAGTCTCAAAAAGAGTAGATAATCGAGTAGGTTAATGAAGAATTAGAGTTTGAAATATATTTTGATGATGGAGTGAAGATTAGGGTCGAGTTTGGCGAGTTTAGGGTCGAAAACGGAGTTAGGAAAGATCCCTTAATGCTCAATCGCAGATGCGAAATAACAGAAAATTTGTGATTTCTGTACCCGAAACAAACATTATAACTGAGAATTCTATGTTGAGAATTAGGTTTTGGTGTCTTCATAAAAGTTGTAGATATGAATGTTATATTTAATTGGGCGTTGGTTTGACCTCATTCCAACATCTAGAACTCAATATATGATCAAAATACTGCACAGAGGTCAGTAGGGTTGTGCTCTTTTCCAGGCTTAGGAAAACCAACTTTTTCACTCTTTTCTGTTATGAACTAGGTTTCGATGTAAACATAAACGTTGTAGATATGGATGTTATATTTCCATCGGCTTTAGTTTGACCTCATTCCGACTTCCACAGCGTGAGTTATGATCAAATTACCATGCATGGGTCAGCGCAGTCGTGCATCCCTCCCAGCCGTAAGAAAATATACTTTTCCACCGTTTTCTGTTTAGAATTGGACCTAGGTGTCTTCATGAAAGTTTTAGGTACTGGTTTTAGCTTTCATTCCCCATTAGTTTGAATCCATTAGTCTCTCTATAACTTGAGTTATGATTTAAACACCACGCCTGAGTCATGTTGCGTTGTTAATGAAATTTCAGCATAATTCTTCTAGTGAACTCTTCAACTCCTATTAAAAAAATCCATTAGTGTTAAAAGTAAAATTAAGGACCCCTAGGCTGCATATCTAGATGATGGAATGTGTTCGAGCATAAAAGAAATCGGTTGTTTCAAGATAAAAGCAAATCTAAATATGAACCGAAGATAGTAACCTATGAGAACCTAATGATGTTAAATATGGCCTGGAAATAGGGAGTGAAATACAATGATAGGGGGGGAGGGTGACATTTAAGATAGATGACTAAGAGAATATAGGTCCGTCGAATTAGAGATGAGCCTAAAACGGTGAAGTAGTTTAAGTAGTAAAAGAGGAAGTAGAAGAGATATAGATAGGTAGTTCATGGCGGAGTGACAATGACAAGAGTAATCCCTTAGGGTATTTAAAAATTCTAGTGTGGCAAGTCGATTACGAGAGTATAAAATAAGAAAGATATAAAGAAGTGAAAAAGATGATGATGAACGAGGATATGAAGTAGATGCTTTTCGAGTAACTAACGAAGTCAAACTTAATCTCCGTAAACCAACTATGAGCTTAGGAGTATTGTTAATTGAAGAGTGAGAGAGTCATGATAATCAAATAACTTAAGGCGAATGTTATATAAGAACGTATGAAGTGTAAAAACGAATAAAGAATATAGTGTAGTCGAATTAGGGGATCGTAGACGAAATATAAGGAAGAATAGAGAGTTGTGAATTAAGTAACAAAAGATAATAGGAATGATGATAGAGATGAATAAGATGGGAATCGATTAGAAGAGAGAAATTCAGAGGAATAGCAAAGCATATAAGAGGTAATAGTTATAATCTTTGACGATAATAATAATGACCGGTATCGAGAGAATAAAACCTTGAATTATAATGAATTCTTGATGAGGGAAGTTTATGAAGTCGAAAGTAATGACGAGGTGCGATAATAAATTTAGATTAGGAGAATGGTTGACGTATAGATGACGAACATTAACAATCCAATTTCTAACTAATTTCATCATTAACATGCAAAAATCAATCAATTTTTCATTGAGACATTTTATCGAACACGTAGAGTTCAACATAAACATTATGAGTTCATTGTATCATTTTAACTTCTAAACTACCACATTTGAGTGAAACTTACTCTAATCAACATCTAAAGTAAAATTTCTAACTAATTTTTTCATTAACAAGCAAAAAAGTTTAACATGCAAATCAACCGTAACACTTTAAAATTCCACAACTTTTATCAAAAAATCAAACATTTAAATAAAAAAGTCAATGCCAAATGATTATAATCACTTACTTGATGTTGAAGTAGAAATTGAACTTGATTTGCTTGATTTTGTGGGAATTCGAATTTGGAAGAAGTTAGGATAATTTGGTTTTAGATTTGAATGTGAATTGTTTTGTTTTCGTGTTGTTCTATAAAAGAACGCAACGTGAGTTAACTCACGTTGGATATTTCAAGCATGAGTTAACTCACGTGGGGGTTATTTTTGAAAGTTTGTGGTGGGAATGAGCAAATTTATTTGGAAAAAAAAACAATTTTATTCTTTCATAAGATGCTCTATTTTCCTATTTTCCTTCCTCCTCGATCTTCAACATTCTTTCGTTACAAAAAATAAACAAAAGTGAGTAAAGAAAGTTGATATATTTAAACCAAATTTTAAACTAAATACCTAACTTTTGTTTAATTCAATTTTGCTTAAATTTTGTAACAGATGGAGTTATTATGTATTAGTGTTATGATGAGAGATAATTAAAGTGTTATCATTGTTGTTAGATGCTAGCAATTCTTTTTTCATTATAAGATTTTGAGGTTGTAAAAGTTTTAAGGGAAATGTTAACCGATGCCCTCGGGGCATTAGTTAAGGAATCAAATGTAGAAAATATTACATTGGAATTTGTGTTAACTCTTAAAAAACATAAAAAGTGTTATTTTCACTTTAATTTTTTTTTTTTAGTTTCCTTAACCAGTGCCTCCGAAGGCATTTTTAATTATGTGGAAGAGTTTGAAATTTACAAAAGATATGTCTTTTTTGAATCTTGTAGCGAAACACCCACCAATAATCTCCCACCTATGCCGAATCAATTATTGGAGGTTGTATTAATTTTAGTGGTTGTTTTTATAGTTGAATTTTATTGAATATTAGACTTGATACTATAGCTGTCAAATGGGCCGGTCCAACCTTGGTCTGATGGACCGGTCAACTCATATAAATGGGTCGGTGTGGGTCGGCCCATTTGATTCATGAGCTACCGAAATTGAGCCCAGTCCAATTAGCAGTGGGCTACACGGCCCGATGGACCAACCCGACCAATATTTTTAAAATGTATTGTTTTGTTATTTTTCGAAAAAAAAATCGACGCAATGAACAATAAAGCTACATATCACATATTTTTTAATAGAAACATATTACATAAATTTGTATACATCAAACAAATCACATGTCTTCGTAAACTTTGTTAAAACATCTATTAAATCAACTTCCATAAACTTAGTTAAACTTCATAAACTTCGTAAACATTTATTAATTCAATATTCACAACTCACAAAGTGAATCTCGAAAACAACAAAATTCAATATCACATAACAAAATAATTTAGTCTTATCTAATAAAAGTATTTTATAAACTATTTATTTTTTAAAGGATCGGCCTGCAAGCCCTGTCACCCAGCCTAGGACGGCCCATGTAAAATGAAGGCCCGATGGGTTAGCTCTAAAAGGTAAGATTGTTTTTTCATGCTTTTTTTACGGCCCACATTAAAATAGAGGGCCGAAGGACCGACCCGGTGGGCCTGACCCATTTTTACGGCTCTACTTGATACCAACCATAATGTCTTTTATTTAGCTAAAATATGATATTCTTAATCCGAACTACATATAGATGAAAGAGACTTCACCTTACATTTTTATTAATATTTCTTAAATAACTTGCATTGAAATATTAAAATTGAAATTAAATATAAATATAAATATAAACAAAGGAGAATTTAATAAAATTCACACACGAACTTGGCATGTTAACTACACTATCAACTTATTTTAATATGTGTGAAATTAGTCAAGGGGACTTAAAATAAAGGACGGAAAGAGTATTTTGACAATATTTAAAGAAGGCTTAATCTTTACACCCAAATTTTTTAAAAGTTACTCAAAAATGATAACAATGAAATATTTATTACTTCGATCCAAACAAAGATATTTAATTGTTTAATATTTTAAATTTTTTAAAATTTCTCAATTATCTCGTTGAAACACTCCACATGAATTTATGAACAAATTGTACTCCCTTCGGTCCTTATTATTAATAAGAAGAAAAACCAAAAAACATAAAAACCAATATACTCATTAATTAGTGTAACTTTTTGAATATTTTTATAAATATACCCTCATAAAAAATTGTAAAGTATTAAATACACCCACTAATATTAAAAGGACAAACACCAAATAAAGGATAGAAAAATCTTTTAATCAATAATTATACATTAAAAATTAAAAGTTGTGATATTTTCTTATAAATAAGATCAATTTTTTCTTTTTAAATTTTCTTATATACAAAATCAGAGGGAGTATGTGAAAATTCAATTTGAGTGATATATAAAATGGATTCGACATAGATCGACTGAAATTAATCATACTCGGTTTTAATTCAACTGTACTCCTACATGAGTCTGTGCATTTAATATGAACATCGTTACACGTACTCCTATGTGATCTTCAATTGATACTTGATCTGCAATCTTCAATTGATACTTGATCTGCAATCGAATTGCAATTACGAGGTGATAAGATTCTTTTTGAATTTGTGTACACCGAGTGCAATAATACACAATTTTTCCTGAAAGAAAGCAACCTACGGGAGCATGATCACCCTAAGTTAGATGTGGCAGTTATTGAATTTGAAAATGAGAGTGAGACTGAGAGTGAGAGTGAGAATGAGACAAAAAAAAAAAAAAAAAAAAAAAAAAAAGGAAAAAAAAAAAAAAAAAAAAAAAAAAAAAAAAA
>Ga0228711_1008834_pt1 | contig 13937 bp, 11 predicted proteins | sample MedpolnodulmetaG_2_FD_177996 | JGI IMG/M metagenome (GOLD analysis project Ga0228711, IMG submission 177996) | Root nodule microbial communities from Medicago polymorpha collected in Santa Monica, California, United States - brown nodules | ecosystem: Host-associated > Plants > Roots > Nodule...
CCCCCCTTCTTGTGGTTTTTCTCACCTTCACAGATAATGCAAGTCGACTGAATCATATGCCTTTTCAAAGGCAACTTTGAAGAAAATCATTTCCTTGTTCAACCTCCGTGCTTCATCGACAACCTCATTAGCAATAATAACACCATCCAAAATCTGCTTCCCTTTCACAAAGGCAAACTGAGAGTCAGAAACAACACTTCCTATAACATTACGAAGTCTATTTGCGAGGACCTTCGCCAAAACCTTATACATACATCCCACCAAAGAAATGGGTCTAAAGTCATTCAATCTTTGGGGACTAACCACCTTTGGAATAAGAGCGATAAAAGTAGCGTTTACCCCCTTTGTCAGTTTCCCATTACGATGAAATTCAGACAAAAATCGCATAAAGTCGTCCTTCATTTCCACCTAAAATTGTTTGATGAAACCAAAGCTAATTCCATCCAGACCCGGGCTTTTGAAGCTATCACAATCCCAAACAGTCTGTTTCACCTCTTCCAAAGAAAAAGGTCGAATCAAATTATTCGAGCCCATGACTGAGAGCCTACGAAAAGACATATCCTCCATCCCCGGTCTCTCAATGTGCACAACTTTAAAATGGGAGGAGAAATGTGAGAAAACCTGCACTTCAGCACCATTGACTTGAATCAACTGAATAGCATTTCGACGACTTCTAGATGACATAACACCATGGAAAAATTTGGAATTGGCATCGCCATGTTGAAACCAAGTCAGTCTCGCCTTCTGCCAACACATACTTGACTGAACCCGCGACAAAGAATGTAAACTAACAGATAACTCATGAAGCTCCTCCATTTCTTCTTGAAGAAGATCAGATGACTCCCCTTTAGAATCTAAGGAAGTCATCCTATCCTTAACAACACGAAGTTTACCCTCCATATTTTGAGAATCACTTTGGTGACACTCCTTTAAACTTCCTTTTATTAATTTGAGCTTTTCTTTCGGAACATAATTGCCCCATCCATTCAAAACAAAAGAGCCCCATCGATTACGAACAAAATCCGCATAACCCTGGAAATCTGCCCAACATTTTAGCATCTGAAGAGGACGGGGTCCCCAATTTTCTTCATCCATAAAAAGCACTAAAGGGACATGATCAGACAAGCTGCGTTGAAGAGCTACCTGAATAGAGTTTGGCCAAACAGAAAACCAAGTAGGGGACAACAAAAATCTATCCAATCGACTCATAGAGTAGCCATCACCACGATACCAAGTAAACAATCTCCCACAAATTGGCTAATATATTCTCCATCTTTATTATAAGAATTTTTTTTAAGAAATGATCTTTTTTATAAAAAAAATATCAACACTTTTAAGATATAATTATTGTTTAAAATATTTTTTTGGCTTAATTGCATTTTAAGGTATAATTTTTTTATGAAGAATTAGCATATTGGCCGGACCATTCAAGTTTGAGGGCGAGCGATGATTAATACACTCCAGCTTTATCGTTTGAGACAAACTCGACTAGTTTGGAAAAGCTAGTTTTATTAAAAGCTAAAGCTCACACAAGAAATGACAGAGGTAGCATAAACTGAAACAAATGCAAAAGATGCAGCAAGACAAAATGTCAAAGCTATGTATTGCTGCTAAAAAATAGCAGCTACCAACTCCAATGTCCAAACACAAAGACTACCACCACTATGCTACAAACCAGGGAACCTGAACAGCAAAACAACGCAAACCTAACCGTGACAGTAGCAACTAGTAAGTGATTCATTTGTAAAAAAAAATTATTTCAAAATAATTGACACATTTCATGTTTGAATGTCATATGAATTATCCTTTATGAATTATACATTATAATTAATAATAATTTCATCACTCTCAATATAATATGTTTCACTTTATACTTATAATGATGTTAATGCATCAATATTTGACAAGGATATTTAAAATAATAATTTTCTCTCTTTTACTTATAACATTTAAAATAATAATTTAATGCATCATTATTGATCATTTTCTTAGATCATCCACAATGCAACACTTTGTTTAGGTGCTTAAACGGGTCCCGACTGTAAACGTCACTCATTTCATAAGTAATATATATCATTAAATTAATGATATATATCATTAAATTTTAACAATAATTTATCTATTCACTCATAATTACATAACTTTAAAATATTGAATTAATTTCATTATAAACTATAAAAAAAGTGAACAATTTTTTAATTTTATTAATAATTAAAAAAAATTAAAACTTGAAAAAAATTCAAATTATAATAAATTACATTCACTTGATTTCTATTTTAACTTTAAATGAAGAAATTATTTGATGTACTAAAAAATAGTTTTTCATTGAAAATTCAAAGTTGATAGATTAAATATAACACACTTGTAAGTATTATTTAATTTATTTTTTGAGTATTAAAATAATATAATAATTGAATAAATAAAAAAAATTACAATTAATTGTGTATAGGAGACCCACATGTAATAGGAGAGAGAAGGTGCATATAAAAACATCAATCTCTATAGGAACCCAACTAATTGATGTCACAATGGAGGTGCTTATTTAACTTGGTGCTAAATAGAGGAAAAAAACCCCATTATAAATGGTCTTAATCGTGTAAAATTCAAATCGAACATCTAATATGAGACCGAGGATTACTGGTATATTGGACAATAGGTAACATATGTCATTTTATTTATTGCAAGTAAAGTTTACTTTTATTGTTTTTGACAACTATGTCCTTTATTGTTGGCAGTTATTGTTAATAAATGAACTGCCACATGAGTGTCCTAAAATATGTAAGAAACTAGTTCGACAGTCTATAAATACGGGCAATGGCAAGAGAGAATTCATAATCATCTGCCTTTTGCTAACTAAAGCTTGAAATAGGTAGCTTTGGTGAGAGATGTGGAGGCTTAAGATAGCAGATGGTGGGAAGGACCCTTACATATTCACCACAAATAACTTTGTAGGAAGACAGACATGGGAATTTGACCCTAATGCAGGTACTCATGAAGAGCGAGCAATGGTTGAAGAAGCTCGTCACAATTTCTATATCAACCGCTTTAAGGTTAAACCATGTAGCGACCTTCTTTGGCGCTTTCAGGTACCAGCTACTAACAATATTGTACAACTATTTGGATTTCTTGCTGTTACAGCAGGACGCTGTAACAGCACAGGACCGTCCGATCTGAATCGTGTGGTTAAGATGATTCGAAGTGATTTAACAACTGAGTTAATTTAAACTGCATGATCTATAATCAACGGCTGAGATGAAAAACAGCGGCAAAACAGCGTGTTTTTTTACAGCAGGGAATCTCAATCCATTTTTTTAAGGAAAAAACTTAGGTACAATACCTTAGGTGCTTTTCGTATGGTTCTTAACTAAATTCACCATGATTTCCTTAAATCCATAATTATCTCAAAGTTTGTTATCTCCAAAAAAGTTGTATTTTTAGTTAAGAACCGTACGAAAAGTACCTAAGGAATTGTACCTAAGTTTTGTCCTTTTTTTAATATTTAAATACATTCTTATCTATTTATTACATGTGTTTTTTTGTATTGAAAATAAGGACATTTTTTGAAAGAGAAAATGTCAACTCAAAAGAGTTGAAAGAGGTTATTATTAGGGTCTTGTTAACGAGTGCCACCGAGGCACTCTTTAAGCATTCCAAAATAAGAAATTATTCTTTATAAAAATCAAATATTTCGATTTTCAAGACAATGATTACATGTATTTTTAAAATATTTACTATTTATGGGTCTTAAAGAGTGCCCCGAGGCACTCGTTAACATTTCCCTTTCTTTATATATAGTATAGATAAGGTCAAAAGTTTAAATTCTTTCGGACAATACATTTTATTAAAGAGTAAATTACACTTTCCTCTAAACAAATGTTTGAATTACACTCTCCTTTCCTTTTATGTTAAAATATACACTCTCATCCTCTAAAAGAAACTTAAATTACATTCCCCTCAACTCTTGTGATAAAATAATATTGTGGGTTCATTTTAATATAATCAAATTGAATGCATATTTTTCTCTATTTTTTATTCACAATTTCATTAATATCTAGTTTTAAATCTGATTATAAAATATAAAATAGCACAAAAATAAAATTAAAATGAGTGAAAATTACTAAATTCAATAAAATACAGTTATTTAAAAGTGAATTTATATTCTAAATTATAAATTTAATAACAAAATATTAAATTTGAATTTTATCAAAAATACAAAATATTTAAATTTAATTATCATTGACATTTAAATTAGAAAGAAATTAAATTAGGTTCAAAATTAATATATATCATAAAAATATTTATTTATGTTAAAATATATTAGAGTGTAGTGCATAATTAGTTATTAAGGGAGGAGGTTGTCATTCAAGCATATCACAAGAGAAGGGAGTATAAGTTTCATTTTTGGGTTAAATATTTTTCTAGTCCCTATAAAATTGAGACCTTCTAAGTTTAGTCCTTACCTAATTTTAATAGTTCTTTTAGTTCCTACAAAAAAATTATGCACTCAGTATTAATCCATGTTCAATTCAAATCTGTTTAATTTATGTTTAAACTCTTAAGTTTTTAAACAATTTTTTGTAGACGTGTTAAGAACATTACTAAAAGTTCCTCTGCAAAAAAGTATCACAAAATTTGATTTATACGTCCAGATTTTATTACTTTTATCTTTAAGTTTTTTCGTTTTAATAAATTCATATTTAATTCGTTTCATGTTAAAAAAAATTAAATTTTAGTAAATGAACCTATGATAGTGTTCTAAACTTGTCTCAAAAAAGTCGTTCAAAAATTTTAAAGTTTAAGGATAATTAAACAAACTTTGTTTTAGGAGGGGCTAAAATTAGAAGTGAAATTTTTTTGTAAGGACTAAAAAAACTATTAAAATTAAGTAAGGACTAAACTTAGAAGTTCCTGATTTTATAGGGATCAGAAACATATTTAACCCTTTATTTTTTAAAAGAGAAGAGTGTATATTTTAAATGAAAAGGCAATTCAAACTTCTCTTACTCTATTAAATGATGGTTTTTACTCTTAATTAATGATATTATCTTTAATCACACCACCCAAATAGGTGTGAATTGATCATTTGGTGCATCTTCAAAATAGTGTTTGTTTCTTTCTATTCTGGATTGGAGGTAGTATATATTGCATAATCATCAAATCAAATTGATTTGGTGCAGGTATACATTCCTATGCAATTATGCGAGAAGAAAATTACCTCCAATGTTATTTATTTTTCTCATCTTTAATTTTTTTTTATTCCCCACATGTATAGGTTTTGAGAGAGAATAATTTCAAACAAAGAATATGTGGTGTGAAAATAGAAGATGGAGAGGACATAACATATGAAAAACTAATAACGACAGTGAGAAGGGGCGCGCATCACCTGGCAGCATTGCAGACTAGTGATGGCCATTGGCCTGCTCAAAATGCAGGTCCTATGTTTTTCCTTCCTCCATTGGTGAGTAGCTTGATCATAATATATGAATTATCATCATTATTATTTTCTATTCTATCTAAAATTTAAGTGTGGTATGTTGAACCACTAATCAACAGAAATATTCTACTTGCTCAAAACACTGCAGGTTTTCTGTATGTATATTACAGGACATCTTGATTCTGTATTCTCACAAGAGCATCGCAAGGAGATTCTTCGTTACATATATTACCATCAGGTATCACTGCCTTTCTTCCTGTATGAATATGATGTAGGAAAATATATTTTTGTTTGAGATTTCTTCATGTCAATTATGGACATTCAATAGTTGTGTGGTTTGTTTGAAGAATGAAGATGGAGGTTTGGGGTTACACATAGAGGGTCACAGCACCATGTTTTGTACCACACTCAATTATATATGTATGCGAATTCTTGGAGAAGGGCCTAATGGAGGTCAAGACAATGCTTGTGCAAGAGCAAGAAAGTGGATTCATGATCATGGTGGTGTGACACAGATACCTTCATGGGGAAAAACATGGCTTTCGGTATCATTCTTATCTATATAATATAACAATTTTGAAGCTAACAAACAAACATGTAATGTATGATGTTACTAATTTGAATGTATTTTCCACCTATAGATACTTGGTGTATTTGATTGGAGTGGAACCAACCCAATGCCTCCTGAATTTTGGATCCTTCCTTCATTTCTTCCTATGCATCCAGGTTGAATTAATTATATATGTGTACGCGTTTGCGCATGTTTGAGTGAGAGAGAGAGCGAGTTTTGAATATTAAATTGTTACTCTTACCGAATTGAAAGTTTATTATATCTCAATTTCACCTTAACTAATTGCAGCTAAAATGTGGTGTTATTGTCGATTGGTATACATGCCTATGTCTTACTTGTATGGAAAGAGATTTGTGGGTTCAATCACACCGCTCATCTTACAGTTGAGAGAAGAACTCTATATCGAACCTTATGAAAAAGTTAATTGGAAAAAAGCACGTCACCAGTGTGCGAAGGTGGGAGATGTTTTTAATAACTTTATTATAATGTAGGAATATATATATCCTCTTAACAAAGGAGGGATAACAATTTGTCATATATATCGCAGGAAGACCTTTACTATCCTCATCCTTTTGTACAAGATCTTATGTGGGATAGTTTATACATATTCATTGAACCACTTCTAACTCATTGGCCTTTCAACAAGTTGATTAGAGAAAAAGCACTTCAAGTAACAATGAAGCATATCCACTACGAAGATGAGAATAGTCGATACATAACCATTGGGTGCGTGGAAAAGGTAAGTGACATAGCATTAGCAATAAAGCATATGGATTGTTTAGTTATGCTTTCTATATATGTGCGTTAGCTGAAGTGGAATTAACTTCAAATTTTCATTTTATTAACAGAAAATTCATTTGAATATTCTCTTAAGATGTATGTAATTTTTAGGTTTTATGTATGCTTTCTTGTTGGGTGGAAGATCCAAATGGAGATGCTTTCAAGAAGCATCTTGCAAGGGTCCCCGATTACTTATGGGTTTCAGAAGACGGAATGACCATGCAGGTATATATATGACTCCATCATATTTCAATACAACTTAATAATTACAACATATAATCATTAATGTTATTAGTATTAACTCATCATAATTTCTTTGCCAATATAATGAAGAGTTTTGGTAGCCAAAAATGGGATGTTGGTTTTGCCGTTCAAACTTTGCTTGCCTCTAACTTAATTGAGGAAATTGGTCCTGCACTTGCAAAAGGACATGATTTCATCAAGAAATCTCAGGTATTTTTTTTATTTTGATGATATAAACATAGTTATGTTATTTGAACATCTTTTTATAGGACAACCCTTGTAACAACCAAAATTTTACAAAGAAAATGAGTGAAGTTAAGGAAACTAACCTTCTAATATGACATGATAACAATTCTCCTTGTTTGAAGTTAAGGAAACTAACCTTCTAAATGAGAAGACTTTATCCAAATTATTAAATTAGTTAATGACATATTTGCGGTCCCTCTTACTTATATATTGACTTGATCAACTAATCGAAAAGTTAGTTAATTATTACCTTTTCTACAACCCTTTCAAGTGTATGATAATATAAGTAGTACAACTATATAGTATTACTACTTGGTCAGTGTTCATTAGACATGTGAATCACATGTTTGCTAGATTTGACATGCAAAAAAATTTATGCACTTATTTCGTAGGTTAGAGACAACCCTTCAGGAGATTTTAAGAGTATGTATCGTCATATTTCTAAAGGCTCGTGGACTTTGTCCGATCAAGACCATGGATGGCAGGTTTCTGATTGTACTGCAGAAGGTTTGAAGGTAATTAATTAACAACATAGGCCATGAAGTGAACAATCTTAGTTGTTAGTAATAAAATTAACCAATCACAACAAATGTAAGTCAACCTAGGTTAAATTCTTGTGTTTCAGTGTTGCCTACTTTTATCAGTGTTGCCTCCAGAGATTGTGGGGGATAAGATGGAACCAGAAAGGTTATATGATTCAGTTAATATCGTATTGTCTCTTCAGGCAAGGACGACTAAATTTATTTTGATATATGTTTAATTGAAAGATTAGTTAATTAGTGTTTGATTTCATTACGCTGACTTGTTTTCTTGTTATCAACTTCACTTTTTAATTAATATAGAGTAAAAATGGCGGTTTAGCAGCGTGGGAGCCAGCAGGAGCTCCAGAATGGTTAGAAGTAAGTATTATCTTATATCAATGAATAATACAATACATTTTCCTTAGTTAAGAAATAATTAAAACTTTATTATTTATTTTTAGTTACTCAATCCTGTGGAGTTTGTTGCTGATATCGTAGTCGAGCATGAATATGTTGATTGCACCGGATCAGCAATTCAAGCTTTAGTTTTGTTCAAGAAATTATATCCAGAGCATAGGAAGCAAGAGATAGAGGATTTTATTGCCAATGCAGTTCAATACCTAGAAGATAAACAAACATCTGATGGTTCATGGTATGGAGCCTGGGGAATTTGCTTCATTTATGGTTCTTGGTTGGCACTTGGTGGATTAGCAGCTGCTGGAAAAACTTATACCAATTGTGCTGCTATTCGCAAAGCAGTTAAATTTCTTCTCACAACGCAAGGAGAAGATGGTGGGTGGGGGGAGAGCTATCTTTCAAGCCCTAATAAGGTTGATAATTACTAACTAGTTATCAATCCTTGTCGTACTTACATTTGTTTTTTTTTTGTCGAACACCTCTTGCACTTCTCCCTAATAATCGAGTCAAGTACTAATTATACTTCGCTCATTTTTCTTCTTCTATATATATAATTTTGTTGTTAAAAAAAATTAATGAATTAACAACAATATAATGATGATCATGTATTACTAAATATTAATAATGCAGATATACATACCTCTTGAAGGAAGTAGATCAAATCTTGTACAGACTGCATGGGCTCTTCTGGGTTTAATTCATGCTGGCCAGGTCTGTTTTTATTTAATTATTGATCCACTTCACTATAAATTAAAAGTAAAATATTTATATATTACCATAACTACATAGGTACCAACGAATTTTGAAACAAGTATTTTCTGTTTTCTAATTCTTCTGTACAGGCAGAAATAAATCCTGCTCCTCTTCACCGTGCTGCAAAATTGCTCATCAATTCTCAGTTGGAAGAGGGTGACTGGCCACAACAGGTTCATCTCAATCATTTGATAATGCATATTTATGCCTAGCTCACAATAGCAAAGATTGATTATAGTGATAATTATGATATTGTAAAATAGGACATGAGTCGATAGCATTATAGAATCAAAAATCAAATTTTGTGTCACTCTCCCCCTTAGACACTTGTGTGGTGATTTGCTTACCATCTTCAATGTGTTAGGACACTTTATGGTTTGCCAAAAAAAATTAATCAAATACACAACATAACTATCGATAAAGTTGAATTGTATGCTTGCATTTCTATCTCATAAAAAAAATTTCTATAGTTTTTCAATTTGATATTCAAAACAGAGTTCGATTGCATGATTACACTACATAATAAACAATGAAAAACATATTTTTCCCGGTAGATGAACTTGGCTCCACATCGCATGGTATAATTTCTATTTCTAAATATGTTTGTGTATATTTGATGCAGGAAATCACAGGATCAATCTTGAAAAATTGTATGCTGCATTATCCAATGTATAGAAATATTTTTCCACTGTGGGCTCTTGTTGAGTATCGTAAAAGGGTTACATTGCCATAACTTGAAATTTTATAAGCACGCAAAGGAAAAATAAAACCAAACAAGTTGTGAAGTTAAGAAAATTTCCTACATATATTAAGAGTTCTTGTTTCATGTTGGATAATGTATGTATAAGTTTGTCCATGATTTGTTTTCAATAAAGAGTTCTTGTCAAGGTTATTTCCTCATTTGGCATTGCACCGTTTTGGGTGATTTGGATGGTTAGGAACGAAAAGATATTATTCAAAAATATTACCAAGGATACTATGCAAATTGTTGATGGAATTAAGATGTTGTCTTGGAAATGGAGCCTTGAAAGACTAAACTTGTTTCCGTGTCTTTTTTATGAGTGGTGTTGGGATATGGGAGACTGCTTGAATAGATAATGTCGTGTTTGAATTTGAGGCATTACTATGGTGCAGTTGCTATCTGTGCCGTGGCTGTAGTGTGCGATTCTGGCGGTCTGGGATGTGTTGCGGGTTCTGCGGTTGAATAGCAGGGCCTTTAAAGTGTCCCTTTTTGGATTTGTTGTGTGTATTGTTGGTGGGTGGTGTGTGTAAGGCGTTTTTCTGTGTTTGGTATTGGGGTGGCCTCTGTTTACTGATTTCTTGGTGTAGGGTTATGGGGTTTTGTTCTCAACTTTATATATCTTTATTGCTTGCCTATGACTCCTTGATGCAAGGTATAGCTTATCAAATAAAATTGGTTGTTTCAAATATATAGAGTCAGAACTTACAGAATTGAATGCAAATATGGAGCATAGATGAGTTTCAACACAATAAATATCCTAAAAAAAGTTGCAAAATTAACGTGACCTGATTCAAATGCTGCATCAAAACAGTGTTGGTATTCTTTACACTATTTTCTTTCAAGAAGCACACATCCTAATTGAGGGAATGCAGTATCCTTCTGCTTTCCTCCATAGAAAGAAGCAGACCATACATTGCCTAAACTTTCCTTTGCATCAGAACTGAAAAAAGAATCCATCACCTTTGAATTATTCAAGAGAATCAGGAAGCTCACAATGACCTTGTTAATAAACGAGCTGGGCCGAGGTAGACTTTAAATAGGCTAGGTCATAGGCCCTGTCGGTAGGCATGGCACTGGGGCGGGGTGGGGACAGGTTTTACCTTCCCCATCCCCATCCCCATCCCCATACCCTATTCTCACATACTTACCTGTTACCCTACCCATACCCAACGGGGATGAGAAATTGAATCCCATCCCCATCCCCGACGGGTTCGGGGATCCCATCCCCATCCCCGTACCTGTAGTTAATCATTTTTTATTAATTTTTTTTTTCAAACCCCAATGGCAATATTGTAAAGCATTATGTTCCCTTTAACATTTCCAGAAAAGTGTCGCCTGACAATGAGATCTGCTGTTTGGACTGGAGTGAAATGATCTAGGGTTGTGTTTCTATTTATATAAAAGGGGTAAAAAAAAGTAATTTTTTACATTTGGGACGAGTATGGGTATAGGTTCAGGGTGGGTACATATAACCCCGTTACCCGTCCCATACCCGTGTTTTGAATTCGGAGAAAACCCATACCCATACCCAAACCCAGACAAAGCGAGGAAAACCCGTCAAATCGGGGTGGGTATGACCGGGTATCCACGGGGACGGGTATTGTTGCCATGTCTACCTGTCGGACGGCTTGGCATGTTCCCACCCCAATTTGGTAAGAAAGAAACTAAAACAAGGTTGGCTCTTTTTTCCAAAAAGTGTCGACGCATCTTCAAAAATTCCAAAAATTGAAGCCAAATGGAAATCAGGAAAAAAAAAATTATTTCCTTACAACAAAACCTATTGGTAAATTATAGAAGCTCAAAAACTTTAGTCCTGCCGTAAAATCAACAACCCTTCATTCCTTTATGGCAAATCCTATCTCTTGCAAAATCAATCTTCCACACAGATATAGACTTTCATCCTCAAATCATTTATTTCCATCACTCTCCATTTTCAAAAAGATATTCAAATTTCCACTATACGACATTACCAAGCTCATGAAAAATATAGTCTCTCAAGACTTTCCTATAACCAAAGTTAAACCCAAGCCATGTCAAGTTCATATTAGAACATAAGTGGAAGGCCAATATAGTCTCTATCACATGCTGCTGATTTGAAAAATTATTTCCCACTTGAAATAATAGTCTAATATAAATTTTGCAACAATTAGAATGGGAAAAAACTAGAACTTTCTCAGAGAAACTTTGAGAGGTTCTTTTAACACTCTTATAACTTTGTAATTCTTTCCCACATGCGGTATAAAATTTGATTTTCCCAGCTCATTATGTGTTGTGCAAACATGTGGAAAAAAATAATTGAACCTTGCAAAACATCTAAACCCTAATTAGGATAATAAAAAAGTAAATGACAAAGCATATATTAACATCGCAGTGCATGATTGTGAACTATATAAAATGTAATGCATGATGAGAGAACAAAAAATTCTAACCAAAAAAAAAGTAATATATAGAAATTAAAATAATAGCAATTTGTCCAGCTGCAAAATCAATCAAACATTAATTAATCCAAGTCACCAGTTCTAAAAACAAGTACAAAATAATAACATAAACAAAAACTATATTATAAGTTGTTATTGAATTTCATACTCAAGTGACATAGCACTAGATCCTAACATTAAGAACAAGGTGATATCAAACTCTCAGTGCAGATTTCTGGGCTGTAATAAAATTCAGGAGATGTAATAGTACCATTCCTTAAATCAATCAACTTCAATTTTAAATGCTCATGAAACTTCAGCAGCACTTGATTATCCTCCAAAATATATAATGGCTCACCAATTGCACTATCTTTAGGATCTCCCCAGTAAGAAACATTGAACAATTTAGTCCACGACTCTCTATTTCCATACTCCTTCATAACCCAAACATCCATTACAGAGTAGGTATCATCACGAGAAGTCAGACACAAGCAATCCCTCAACACACCCAAGGCTATGAAGATACACACATCTACCCCTCCATTATCAGGAGGCAAAACCTTTCGAAAAGATTCTTTTTCCAAATCAAAAGAAACAATAAAGCGAGGACTTTTTCGTTCAAGATCAATAGAGGTTAACCAATTAATCGTGCCACTCACAAATTTCCCAGATTGTCCAATTGGGACAATACCAACAGGAAACTCCTGACTATTTTTCCAAAAATCGGTACCCAATATATGAATCTTCACTTCAGTTTGGTAAACATAATCATGACCCCCGACACGCATCTTGTATGGCATAAGAGCAACAACCTTGTAATTATCCGTACAAGAATCATATCCAAAGCCAACAGTCGTCTTTCGTGGTGTTTCAAGAAGGGGCAACTCCTTTAATTTTCTAATGGAAGGGTTGAACAATATAATTAAGCCTTTTGCATTGGTGTCTGCAATGCAAAGGATGCCATTGCAAGAGCCAACAGAGTGATTTAAATGCATTACACGACGATCTCCAAGACAATTGTTGGGAGAATACTCAAACACATATTGTTCAGTGGCTCTTTTTGTGAAAAGAGTTTCGAGAGGGTAATACCTGAATTTGTACTTGGTTGGTAACCTGCTATAGCTTATGAAGTAAATATGGCGAGAAGACATGCAAAAGTGCTTCTTGGCAAATTTGGGATCAGATATGAGAGAGTTCCAAGATTTGCATACGCATCAAGACCGGAGTAGAAACTTTACAGGTAGAAAACAAAGGATTTCTGGAATGACATCAAATGGAAGGGTGGGCAGAGGCGGCGCGTGTAGTGAATTGCCGAAAGAGAGTGAAGGTGGCGGTGATGTTAGGGTGGGCAAAGGATTCCTTGGTGAAGCCATCTCTGAATGTGTGTGGGCAAAGGATTTTGATCGCATTCAAAAAGGGTTATTATCTTTTTTTAAGAAACCCTAATGTAATTATATTTTCTATTTTTTTATTTTGATGTGATCTTTAATTTCTTTCGTTTTTGTTACTGTTCTTTACTTCTTTGGTTTGACTTTACTATCATACGGATGAATATAAGTAAGTGTGATATTTTCCCCTAAAAAATGAATAATTGTACTGTTATATTTTTTTATGGAAAAATAAGTTTAAAATTTGCGTAAAATAAATGAATGTAGAGTTTAATTAGTATACTATGTTGGTGTATAATTATTTTACACATGCATATGATCGGATGATGTTTTGTCAAACATTTTTTTTTTTTTAAATTTTGAATATATGTAACTAAGAAAGAATTTTTTTTTTTTTTTTAAAAAAAAAAAATGTTAATAATTTT
>Ga0228711_1008836_pt1 | contig 13932 bp, 8 predicted proteins | sample MedpolnodulmetaG_2_FD_177996 | JGI IMG/M metagenome (GOLD analysis project Ga0228711, IMG submission 177996) | Root nodule microbial communities from Medicago polymorpha collected in Santa Monica, California, United States - brown nodules | ecosystem: Host-associated > Plants > Roots > Nodule...
ATTTGTTAAAATATTTCATTTTAGCCTCTTCAAAAAAAAAAAAAAACTTGATAACTTAGTATTGCCGTTGTTATCGTGTGTCGTTGTTGCCGGTGGCAAGTGGCGGAGTTAGAAAAAAAAATTGGGTGGGCCACTAAAATAAATAAACACAAATTAAAGTCGTAATAAATATTAAGCGCATAGTTGAAATGACGGAGTTTGACTAAAAAACTAGGGTAGATACATAAAAAATTACATATTTTACGACTACCATAAATTATGAAACTTTTGACAGGAAAATATGCGGGAGATTTGAAACCCGTGCAAATTTGAAGGTCTATAAGCCTCTGCTAACCTGCCAAGTATAAGAATCACAAAAATCACGTATGTCACGTTTGAAACTGCCGAAAACTGAAACCGTTGAAAAATTGTTTATAGTCTCGCAAAATAGACCTATAATTGAATTATCTAAATTTTTTGGGTGGACCACTACACCACTTTGTGGAAATTTGGATCTGATAATAACGCATGAGATGGAAAGAGCATGGCCACAATGTAATTTTATTTAAAAATAAAAAGTATTTTAATATTTTCTTTATTAAAAAATTAAATTGTTTTTTCTAAAGAAAAAAAATTAAATTGTTTTAGTGGGGTGGGTGGTGGCTCGTCCGAACCCTACAACCACCGCAGTCGGCGCCAACCCCAGCATCACATCCACTTTCGCTAATTGTTGTTGCAACCCATCACCCTTTATCAATCTCAATTAATCAAATTGCCCGAGTTGAATTGCTATTAAAATTTCTTGGATTCTCCACTCTTCGTCGCCAATGAATTGATTTTTCTGTTTGTTAGGTGTTATTCCCTAGCTTTGTTTTGTTCTTTTAATTTCTTAGGTTTAAGCTAGTATTAGAACTTTAGCACTTCGTCTTCGTCGTTTTTTTTATTTTGAGGGAAATTGGACTACTTAATTTGTAATCGAATATCTATTTATATTGTTATTTTTGTCAAATAATTAGTTACCAGATATTCGGATGAATAAGTGAAAAATCTGAAGTTCGAATACACTATATATATTACATACAATATCTCCACCTATTGAACAATATTTACGGGGATAATATGATATTTTTTTAATAAACACATAAACTGATTATAGAAGAATGAAGTGTTTTAGGCAGGCCGAGGGTGTGATGGCCTAGGCCTCATGTTTGTAGGGGCTTAAAGAAATTGTTCTTTTTTTATTAACAATATATATAATTGGGTATATTTGACGCACAATATTTTGAGGTGTCAGCATAGCTGAGATATCAAAACATATTATTAAGGTGATTTTGGATGAAAACATATTATGTATAAGAGAGTTGTTTTATATAATGTTATCATGATGTATTATATAAAAGAGTTGTTTACTCAAACTTAGTTTAAGATCCATAAAATGTCAAGCTAGTTTCAAGTGCAACATAATTTGTGCAATTTATGCGAAAATGTTTTTCGCATATAAGCATTTTCAATTTATTTTTTTGAACAAAGGAAGCATTTTCAATTTTAAAATGTGACGTTTTGGTCCACAATAAATATTACATTTTTTGCAATTTGCTCCACCCTTCATTTTGACTGAGTGATGTAGACCCCTCATTTTGACTCAGTGATATGGAAAAACCTAAGTGGATATATCTATATATGTCCAACTTGACAAACAATGAAATAATATTTGGATAAATTACAAAATTAACAACAATAAAAATTTTATTGATGAAATTAATGAAACAACTAAGGTTTGAATATTAACTCATTTGGTTTCACATGTTTGTCTTCTCCTATAATTTATTTATTTTATATAATTAGAAAATTTTATTAATAAAATCAACGTAGACAAGCTCTATCCACTTTAAATTTCTTCCAAGAGTTGCAGAGAGCCTAGACTATCATCTGCTAGACGACCTACTAAGGCATAACACAATCACAAAAAAGTCTGAAGTCTCAAAGTGTCAAGCTAGACACCATTAGGATACCAACATGATACCACACTCCTACTAAACAACACATTGCATACACCAACATACAATGAATTGTTAAGAGTTCTACGATAGATGACATATTGTTTGACAAAATGTTTATTAGTGGTGTAGTCATCACCTTATAAATTAAGGGAAATGTTAACGAGTGTTCCTGGAGCACTCTTTAAGCACTTTAAATAGTAAGTTTTTAATAAAAAGTTGTGTATTGAATGCATTGGAAATTGTAATAGTTGATTTTTAAAAAAATTAATTACTAAATTTGAGATGCTTAAAGGGCACTCGTTAACAAGACCCATAAATTAATTACGTAAGATTGAGTTGAGTCATATCCACATTTTAAAATGTGGTATTAGAGCTATCTAAGTATCATTGGATCATTTATTGTCATATTTATATCGTCGGGTCATTTGAGTCACGCTTTAGATACGTGAGGGATGGCCTTGCTATAAGGCTGGGGAACCCGTGTTTTCATCAATCTTACTCCTAGTGGCACTCTCATGTGTGTTAACCAATGTGTTCAACAACAAATTACTTTCTTACATAGACAAATGAGACATTCCCTTCAAATCAACATCCCCTTCAAACGAATCATTTTGCTCCATTTTTCAGATTAGAGAGCAATAGAAACTACAACAACTAAAGGTGGAAAAAGAAATGGCTATTGGAAGAAGGTCGTCTCAAAATCTGTTAAAGGCCGGTCTTCAATTCTCCGTTGGTCGTGTTGGAAGGTTCATGAAGAAAAGTTGTTCTTCATAGAGTTCTTGAATTGGCGGGTAATGATGTGATAGTAGAGTCTGTTTGTTATAAATTTAAGAGAAAATGTTATTTTTTGTATTTTTAAAATGGTCACAAAAAAAATAAATTGAAGGAGGTCAAATTTATTTATTATAAGTTAAAAAGAATTTTTACATTCATTATTTAAAATATTCATTGTTAGAGATTTTTAAATGATAGAAATCACTTTTTTTTTCTTTCTAAAACAATATCTTTTAAAAATGATTTTTATGAGAACCTATTTGAATTTTTTAAAATTTTATTATCCAAAAAATGTTGTAACAAAATGATGAAATATCTCTCATTTCAAGCTATTTTTTTAAAACATTTTCTTTAAAATTACTTATAACAAAAAGATGAATCACTACAAAAAAATTCATTTAAAAAAATACCTAACATATATTTAGTGTTGTGCCTAACTAAGTACTCGGCATGGGTTGCACTCTTTTTTTGTCAAATAGTCTAGGTCTAATTGCTAGACTGTAGCAGACTCACACTTCTCGAGTGTACGTGAAAAAGTGAGAAATATTTTTTTTTTTAGGGAAAAAGTGAGAAACCATGTAATAAGTGCTTGTTTTTTAGAGCCAGTAACCATGTACAACTTTTCAAAATAAGGCAACATAGCTTGACATCCAAGAAAAGTGTTTAAACTAGAGTACACAAGTGATTAATATGTATACTTCATAGCTGAGAATTAATAGCAATAAATCAATACTAACTAATTTCATCTTACAAGTTAGCAGGACCTTGATTAAACATAGTAATAATAACATTCAGATTTTCTCAGTTTTATTAATGTGAAGATGTACACTTTCATTTGGTAAAGAACTTGGCACTACAACAGCTGATGATTGAGTCACAGTAGAGTGATCAGCTATACTTGTTGATAACTCTGCAGCTGCTACATTTGTTTGAGGCAAACGAGGCACCTCATTCCTTTTCCCCCATAAAAAGTAGTACAATCCCACTATGATCAAAACCATACCTAGCAACCTGCACAAATAGGTTCTTGAATTAGTGATTTTTCTAAGCTTGATTATCAAATAAACCATGCCTAACACAAATGAAAATTGTTATATAATGTGAAGAAGGACATGTATTCATACGTTCCAACCCTTAGCGGTTCACCAAGTATGATAGCCTCGGATATGGCAACGAAAATAAGAGCGAGTGGGTTGAACATCGGAGGGTAAGTAGGTCCTTTAATAGTAATTGCCCATGATAGTAAACAAAATGTAGCAGCAGTAGCCAATGCTCCCTACACAATTCAATTCAATTCAGAGTACATGGTCAAAACAAATCACAGAAAGAGTCTACAATGTTTAGAAAACAAGCTACTCTTGGAAGTTTCACATTGGATCATAATATAGTCCAAATAGTTATAACTTATAACTTTAATTTCAAGTTTGACTCTACCTAATGATATACTTGATTTCAAATATAAATTTGAAGGTAAGCATAATTCAGCAAATGATCCTTACCGAGTAAAGTATAGTAATAAGCTGGAGATTCCACCCTAATCTCCAAGCTTCTTTACTTTGATTTACGCATGCGCCTATTACGGCTGATTGAATCGCCGCCATAACACATGATAGCATGGTTCCCCAATACCTCAACGGAAATACCTTCACCAATTTTACCTGTTTAAATTCAAAACATATACACTTAATACGAATAAAAATCATATGTTCACGGTTTTCTCATCAATTTCACCATGGTGCTAGCTATTTGGGATGAAAGCTTTCACATATTAGTTATTTGTTTCACAATAAATGTTTTAAAACTTTAAGTGTCACTAAATTTCTCCCATGTCAAACTGTGAAAACTAATTATTCGAGTCGATTGGATAGTACTACATGGACCGTCAGAGTTTTCACGCTCTTGTATTTTTAAGACTGACTATATGCAAACTCATCTTATTCAAGTGTTTTTGGATATATTGATTAAAAAATAATAGTGGATGATATCCTAAAGAATAAGGCTAAGAAAAAAAGAGAGAGAGAATCACATATGAAAAGTGAGAAGAGACATACTTGAAGAATAAACCAAGCAGTGTAAGAACAGCAGGCTCCAACCAAAAAGAAAGTGCCTCGAAGCATGTGAGTTTTGTGGGCTGCAACAGCACTAATCTCTGAAGAATGGTGACTATGATGATGATGATGACCAATATAAAATTCCTTCCCTTTGTAAAGACTCGTTGCTAATGCTCCACCAACACACATAATTGCTCCTATACACTTAGCTCTACCACCCCATGTTCCAATCCTCAAATTCTCCATTCTACAATTGCACTCATCCAAAAATTTATATATACAGAAGATTAATTTATTTATGTAACTAAGTTAAATTTGTCTTAAATTGATTTAGATACCTGAATATTATAGAGGTTAAGAATGTGCAAATAGGTACCAAGTTGAGAAAATTGACTGAATAAGCAGCAGTTGTGTCTCGAAGACCATAATAGAATAACCCTAGAGCCATTGTCATCCTGTCATATGTATATATAGGTACCATCACTTTGTTAGAAACTGATGTAAAATTGGCTTGATTTTTATAATATATAAACTATATACCCTGTTAAGTTATCAAATATATAAAAATATTTGAATTAATCATTTAAAAATGTACGTATGATAATTGGTGATTGATCGATATCGGTGCCTATTAATAATTGACCTCTCATAACACATGTTTTTTTATAGGCACCGACATCGATCAAATGATTAAGACCTAAATGTTTAACACTTGTGCTGCACTATATTAGCACTATATGGAGATTTTGTTAGGACTGCCATTAAGTGACATTTTGGAATATTTATCTTTCTTAACTAGTTCCTGCCCTATGACTATTGTCTAAGAACACTAATAAACATTTCTTTTTCTACTTTTGTTTCTTTAATTGATGTTGTGAGAAACGTGTAACTTTTAAGGAAAATGGCAGATCATGATGTTGCGATGTTGACATGGACTAGCATTTCAAAATAAAATAATGCTTAAATTAATTATTCTTTTACATTACATATTTGTATGAGAAGTCAGATAGTGATGGTAAGAATTAAAAGGCACATGGTACAGGATGTGTGAAGTGTTGTAAATTTCATATTCCAAATTCAATTCCTAAGTGTTAAAGAACCATTAAATATGAGGGACTATAATATATGGTCTTGTATTATAATCGGTTGGCAATAATAATTGTTAACCTAAACAGTTAACCATTCTTTTGAGAGTTCCATATCAAAATCACCTTCAAATATACTCACTCCCGTCACTATTATAAGTAAAAAACAATTTTTTAGATAGATTAATTATTCAAAGTATTTGAAGTTTTGCTTATAATGGTGACCAGATGAAGTATAATCTTACTTCGAAATTCTCTATTCTATTTTGACACATTATTATCTCAAAACTTAGGTATAAGTAGTATACTATATTGGTTTTGTACAAAAAAAAATGGAAATGATTGCTAGAATTGTATTAGGAGAACTAGTGCATAAAATGGAAATCATTTGCAAAAAAAATTCATGCAATATCAACAATTTCAAATTTGAAAGTACCATGACTTTCATTCCCAATACAGACAAAACTTTTATGCTAAACCACGTGTTTATTACCATGCAAAATGTGCCAAAGGTAAATTACAAATGCACGATGGTCCACAAACTAGATTATGGCATTGGTTAGCTTTACTTTCTTACACTTCTTTACTGTAATTAGAAATGGTGCTAATTGGTTATAAACTTTCAAAAGAAAACAGCTCAGATTCACTAATCAAAAGATTACATCTTTTTTTTTTGTGGTTCCAAAAAAAAGATTACATCTGGAACCAACATAAGTTGTAACTTTAATCACAACTTTTAAGTGTCTTGGTGGAAGTGGTTTGAATTATATAACTAAATTCTTAGTGACACAAAATAGCCTTAGGGAAGAGACGTGAATCGCAATATGATTGATTACTTTTAATATAACCACTTTCAATAGTATTTATAATAAAGGATGAAGTCACGTAGTATATATTTACCCGACTGATCCATTTAAAAATATCAACGTCAAACTTTTCAAGTGAGCTTCTTTGGTTATCATCTACTTCCATTTTATTAGTAGAGGACAATCGAATAAGTTTCACTTAAAAAGTTTAAACATGAATATTTTTAAATGGATTCGTTGAGTAAATACATACTAACAAACAATAATATAAATACAACTGACTTTTAAATACTTAGTTTTTTTGGCTGAAATCAGATCGGATTTGGAGTCAATTTTTCCACTAGTGTATTCTATATATTAAACATTACTTGTGCAGCTTGTGCTTATAAAAAAATTGTGTATTACTTGTTTTGTGTAATTCATATCAAATTCTTCAAATGAAATATTTTACTTGATTCCACCTTATATGTACCACCCTATGTTTGGATTCATTTATTAGTTTCACTGGTATATGAGACTAGCTAGCATATAACCAATTATCTCACATATATCTAGAGGTTCATTTCCAAGAGAGAACTTTAGTTAAGGCCAAATTTTTTATTGTCATTGTATCATTGAGTGGTAGTTCAAATTTAATCTTAGAAGGAGAAGATCTAGTTTTCCAAAAAAAAAAACAAGGAATATTGAAACCAAAAAAATTAAAAAGAGAAACAAGGAATGTTATGCTTACCCCACTAATCCGTTAAGGAAAAGCCAGAACCAAACACTCCAATTGAATTTCTTCTCCTTTTCTCTGCAAACATAAGTAACCAAATAGATTTCATTTCACCAACAAACAAGTTGATCCAACATTTTTTATTTAAGCATTAGTATATATACTTGCAACTAATTGAAGATTAAAAGCTAGTAGAAAGTAGTAAATGTTAATAATGTCTTAACACAAATAAAAACTACTCCCTCTAGTGTTGTTTTTTTAGGACTAGTAGATTAAATATCCCAAGGAAAACGATACACAAGACGAGTCTGCAATAAAGGTTAAGAGCCATATATTCTGGAACTGCATAAAAAATTGTGTAGTATATAAAAATAAAAAGACTATATTTAGCTAGAGTATCTGCAACTTAATTTGCCTCTTTATAATATCATTCCACATCATAGTGCCTCTCGATCACATAGACTCTTTGGACTAACCCGAAAAAGATACATACATTTATATCAAATATAAATACATTTGTTTGTATATTTAATTTAAAAATAATGTTAATCGGTGCCCCGGACACTGGTTAAGAAAACAAATATTGCAATATGACATAGAAATTTGTGCAGTCAACTCATTAAATATAAAAAAACTATTATTTTTAATTTAAAACTTTCTTTGACTAATTATTAAAAAAACATTTGTGCAAATATAGCAATAATGTTATGGAATATTAAAACATTTGAAACCCACATTTGACTAATTATTCGAAAAAAACTTATAAAAATAATATATTGATATGACCATTTCCCTTTAAAAAAAATGATATGTCCATTAGTTTTCAATTTCTGAAAACAAAAAATAATGATTTAGTTTTGGATAAATAAATATTTTCTCGTGTGCAATTGTCAAAACTAATGATTTGAAGTAACAACTATGCTTAAAGAGTAATAATCTCTTATGCACTAGCTGACTACGAATCCAACCTCAAATTAAATGATTAGTGACAAAGTAAACTACAAAAATAATTTAACAAGATAACATATGTGCAAACACACCCAAAAATGTTATAAATAATAATTACGAAAAAGTTTTTTTTAGAGAATAATTACAAAGATGCTCAAAATTGTGTTAGAAACTAAAAGGGTTTGTGAGTAGGAGGAAAAAAAATTAAAGGGCTGGGAAAAAATGAAATAAAAAAGAAATGAACACAGAACTAAAAGGGAAGTGAATTGCATGGGAAATAAAATATAGAATTGAAAATGGAATTACCTTTCAAAATAGAGTGCAAAGGGAGCAACACAAATAGCAGCAACAATATGTCGATAAGCAATGAGTGCAAAAATGTAAGTCCCTTGAACCAAAATCACTCTTGATAGAAGTTGCATCCCAGTTGCAAATATTTGAACTAGTAACATGCTAAGAAGTGCTTGTGAAGATTTGAACCATTCCTTCAAATTTTGAATTCTCAATATGTTTCCCATGTTTGTTATCTTATCTTTGTGATCTCTAAGGAAAAAAATGAAAAGAGAATAAACAAACTATTGTTGTTATGAGAAGGGTGACAAAACCTATATGGGCTGTGTTCAACTCAAGAAATTAAGAGGGCAAATATAAGATCGAGGCCATAATTATTTAGCTTGGTATTTGAATAGTTTTGCTATGAGAAAAACAAAAGTCAGTTGTAGAAATAAATGCTGCAAATAAATTGAAAAACAAAAATAAAGATATTTGGTGACAGGTGCTATGCATTAGAGGAGAACTAGTTTGTGTCAGCATGTCAATGGCCTTGTTGTTTACCTTCATTACGTGTTATTCGTGAGAAGGATAAAAACAATCACAACACTTTTTTTTTAGAGGCACGTTAACAACACTTAACAAAAGTAGAAAAAAAGTTTCCTTCATAAAAAACAAGTAGAAAAAAGTTAGAAAAAAATAACATGGATGCTTGTAGTTAAAGAATTGTTTATGTTCAGCCCAAAATAATAAACAAATGATTTCTGAAAAAAAAATTAATAAAAAAGTTGTAACATTTATAATATGGGTTTTTCAACACTTACTCCTTCCTCCTTAAAAAAAAAACACTTACTCCTTCCAAAATAAAATATAAACATAAGTGATACTTAAAATTAGGGTTGTTCGCAGTGCGGTTTGGTTCAGTTTTAAAGTTAAAAGTCATCCGAACCGCAAGATAAAAAAGTATGCGGTTTGGTTTGGTTCGGTTGACTTTTAAAATAAAATCCAAACCAAACCAAACAAAACAATGCGGTTTGGAATGGATCGGTTGATGCAGTTTTTTTAGACAATATTTTTTTTTGTTTCCAACATTAAAATTAAATTAAAAAGTTAAAACACAACATATTTTTAGCAATGTTTTAAATTTCATCCAACATTACAATTTTATTTTTATCCAACAATGTTTTCAACTACGTAGACCAAATTAAAATGTGGACAAAAAGCAATCCAACTTTGTAAGAAATACAAAAGACTAATTTTTTTTATCATTCTCAAAGAGTTCAAGTAGCACATAAATACATTTTTGAAAGAAAAAGCAAAGAAGAAACTTAACAAGAGAAAAAATATGTCATATTATTAAAGTTTTCATTGATTTTCTATGAGTATTGGTCTAGGTGATATATATTTAATTAGTGTTTTTCTTATATTGCGGTTTGGTTTGGTTAGTAAAATCAAAACCGCAAACCGAACAAAACCACGCGGTTGAGCAAAAAAGTGATTCAAATACATCCGAACCAAATACAGTTTTTTGCGGTTTCGGTTTGAATTGGTTCGGTTTACGGTTTTTCTATTGGATTGGTTCAGTTTTGAACACCCCTACTTAAAATGTTACCGTAAGTGGTTAAAAATTTAGTCCATCTACATTGAAATTACAAAATTAAGCAAAATCACAAAAAAAGCTATTGAGAAGTTGTCTTGACAAAAGGTGAAAATACATTATAACCATATGATATAAGAAGTTGAAAATACATTATAACCATATATGATAAGAAGTTGTCTTAACAAATATCACAAGTTATTCCACCTATTATTATTACCCTTACTCGATCTAAATTTAAATATAAGCAACATGAAAATTTATTTAATTATAGAAATAAAATATAATTTACAAATATTGTTTTGTCTTAGATGAATGATAATCCACTGAAATTAAACTCACCCACAACTGTGAGGTCCCGGGTTCGAACCCGGGTCACGACGTCCGACCTTGCAATTTCGGCATTTGCTAGTTGAGGTAGGACTTCTAGACATAATTTACGGTTATTAAGAATCAAAGATAATCTCATTTAACTTTTGGTATATTTAAAAGACTATCGTTGTAGATTGGAGTATGACCAGTGTCTTTTATCGGTATTTACTGAGCCTTAAAAATTCTCCTACTTTGGACTTAGACACCATGCTCTCGCCTTATACTAATTTTTTAATTAAAAAAATAATAATAAGCTCAACCAAAACTGTTTCAAATGTACCAAATGTTTTAAAGAATGGGTTGCCCTTGGTGACATTATGACGGAAATGTCACATGACATTGGTCAATTTAATTGTGATACATATATCAATTCAACTGTTTTTTCTCCTTTTCTTTCACAACCTTTTATATTTAAAAGATTATATTGTCACCTCTCACAATTGAATTGGTTAATGTCATATTATGTCACATGAGTACTATCCTTAAAGAATGGTTTACTAATACACCTTATTAGTCTTCACTAAAGTGTTACCACCGCCAGTGCACTTATATTTGTCTGTAATATGCATTATTCATGGCTTAGCACATTTCGTGAAAGGAATTGTTGTTTGGTGTCGTTCTAAGTTTTAACTAGGAGTTAATGTATTCTAAATAAGGAAAGTGCTTATCATTTAAAAAGATTTCTATCAAAAAGTTAAAACGTGGAAGAAACAATATGTATGTCAATAAAAGATAATGGAAACAAGTATGGTTGGTTTCTTGAGCCAATATTGGTTAATATGGCCAAAACAAGCAATGTCATTATAGCATAATAATATGAGTTAGGCTTACAAGGCTAATTAGACTCTTTTTTTTTCTCTTCTTTTTTCTTTTTACTTTCAGCCTATAGATGATTCTACTTGTACCAAAATGATAATAAATTTTAAAGTATATCTAGGTAGAGAATAAATTTGCATGAGATAACTTAGTCCCTCTAAAAATAAAACTTACTCCTTAAGTGTGGGACACGTTTCTTGTGTGATATATAAGTTCAAGTGTTTTGATTCTATTTTCATTTTTCATAGTTATCTTTTTAAATTTTATTTTTTTATTAGACACATGAAATTCGAGTTTTCTTGAATTATATAAATGATGTAAATACTATTGATTTGATTCTTTAGATTGAATTACCACATTCTTTGAACAATGTATCAGCATAGTTTGATATATTCAAGAAGTCATGTGTAGGCTGTTAAAACTTTCTCAGAATTTTTTCTTTTGTAAAAGAATTATGTGTAATACGGTCTTAGATTTAATGAGGCAATACAATGACTACAAAGAATTAGGTATAGATTGCTAGGAACGTCCACCATATTTTTTAAACACCGTTAGATTAAATTAAGGGTGTAGATAATTATCAAGTTTTAAAAACAGCACGTGATGTTTGTTCTAGGGAGTATGTGGCTCCCTTAATCCTTGTTTTTAGCTTCTCTCACGCTCATTTTTGTTGAATTTGTTGCACATACATCTTCACTCCTCACTTGATATGAAGCATTATTTACACACATAGTTGTACCCCTTTTTTTGTACTAGTATGATTCTACTAAATTATATTCAAATTATATTACACATACATAAAATCAAATTTGTATGATGATGATAGTATTGAACACATTAAATCAACAATTTGTAGGATCAGGACTAACCTCTTTTGCCAAAATTAGATTCGGGCAACTTCAAATGTCTCAAAAACTTATTGATCTGAATTGGTTGAGATATTCATGAGACACAATTTTTCCAACACGTGCTTGAAAAATCAAATCCAATAAACAATAGAAACATTTCATCAATCTGTAACACAAATGAACGATATATAAAAACAAGTGTAGAATCAATTCTTTTATTTTTCTTCGACTATATAAAAATGAAAGAAAATTGTTATTATAAGTTAACTAAAACCAAGTGAATAATATACCTTGAGAACTTAGGCTGGAGGGATTTACATGAGCTCTTGATTTTGTAACCAACCAATGCATGGGTTATTATATATAAATGAGTTTTAGCTGAAATGTAAAAAAAGAAGGGAAGAGATGGCAAAGAGGTTTAGGTTAACTACGTAACCGAAGAGAAAAAGAAAACCCTACTGTCTTGTCAAGTTTGTTACATCAAAAGATCGTTGATATACTAGTGATAATCCCAGTCAAAAAAAAAAACAAAAGAATTGAAAGAAAATCCATATTTACTAATTTTATTAGGTCTTAACCTAATAATTTTTCCACGACAATGTTGCATTAGGTTAGCAGTAATTTAACCTAATTTAACCTAATAAATTCCATCTAAAAAATGCATGGCACTAATTTCATTCCTTTCCTCTTGCCTTTTTTTTGACAATATTTTGTACACTTATTTAATACTAAGAAAATACATCGCTATCATGTTGCATTTTTTTTTTTGACAATATTTTGTACACTTATGCCTTTTTTTTGACAATATTTTGTACACTTATTTAATACTAAACAAATGCATCGCACCAATTTCATTCCTATCTTGTTGCCTTTTTTTCTTTGACAATATTTTGTACACTTATTTAATACGTTTACAAACAGAATACCCTAATTTCCATGCAAACTCGGCTACCCCAATTTCCGTGTAAACTTGGCTATATCCTTATCTTTATTTATTAATTTTATTAGGTTTGCAGCAACTTAACCTAATAATTTCCCTTTAAAATGCTGCATTAGGTTAGCAGCAATTTAACCTAACAAATTCCATCTAAAATGCAGCAATTCCTAATATTTCTCCTTACTGATGAGTTTTTCATTGTTATCATGTTGTGTCATCGTTTGTATACATCTATTGTTTCAGTAGACTTTTTTTTTTGCAAGTTGTTGTACACTTATTTAATACGTTTACAAACAGAATACCCTAATTTTCATGCAAACTCGGCTATATATAGCAAACCCTAAACCGTGTTTCTCTCAACAAAAAAAAACCCTAAATCGTGGTAAATTACACAGACAACAAAAAAATCATATATTTTGATATTTGCAAATGGAAGGATGTGACCATACAACCTTCCTCTCATATCACTGCTTTACTGCTATTCTAATTTAACATGCATTTTATCGATATGCATATTTTTTTGAGAAATGGAATATCCTTTTGCGTTTTTTGTTTTTAGTTTGAGATGTTTACACCAATTTTGACAGTCTTCCTTTTACAGCAAAGTAGCAATGCCCGTTATTTAAGAGACTCAACATCAAAATTGGAATGAAGGTAGTCAATGAATTCTATATTATGTATCTTTTTTGTTAATCTTATTCTACTGTTGTTTTTTTTTTTTTGAAAAATTTAAT
>Ga0228711_1008837_pt1 | contig 13931 bp, 14 predicted proteins | sample MedpolnodulmetaG_2_FD_177996 | JGI IMG/M metagenome (GOLD analysis project Ga0228711, IMG submission 177996) | Root nodule microbial communities from Medicago polymorpha collected in Santa Monica, California, United States - brown nodules | ecosystem: Host-associated > Plants > Roots > Nodule...
TATATATATATATATATCTAAAGTCTTCAAATCTTATTCCCTTACCCTAATACTTAATTTATCAATTTTACCTTCTGATGTGCGAATTAGGCAAGTGTACCAAATCGTTTACCAAGTAATAAAGTGATAAGTAGAGTATCGTATCCACATGGATTGTCGTTTCATCCAAACAATTTACAATATAATAAAAGAGTTAAGGGTTAGAAGCATGCAATTTTTATCTGTTTGCAACATAGAAAGTTTGCCTATTTTGGTTGTAGAAAAGTAAGCAGGCGGTTAGAATCCTTCAAATCCCCCTATTTATATTGTTGGATATTAAATAACAGCAATGTCGTCGTTTATGTATCTTAAGTAGATTATACAAGTAATGAGGTCGTTGGGACGTTACTACCTTAATAGGTTGGAAGCTGCACCTTCTGATCACACGGTGATCATTACATGTGGGGTTTATACTTCTTGATGTACTTGGTCTATCCCTCCAATGCACTTGGTCACATCTTAAGTACTTATTACTAGGGTCAAATCGCTTTTGGTATCTTTCGCTAATTTTAACTAATTACTTCCCAAGAAGATAGATATTAGTAGCATGATACAAATATCAAGATATAAGCTTAAGGATAGTAATATCAATGTTAGATCCTGTCACAACCTAAGTATCTAATCTAGGGTTGCGCCTATTACAGAAATAAACTAAGGAACTTCCTCATAAAACTTAATAGCGAACAAGAGATAAATAAAATAAAAACGACATTCGATTAAATAAATATCCAAAAAAAAATAAACAAAGGCTCGTCTTAGAAATCTAACCAAAAAAAGAATTAGTTACACATGGTAACAAAAAACAAACTACTATAGATAAAAACATAACCTAGAAAATCAAGGAGAAGATATATAGAAACTCCTCTGAAGCTCTAAAATTGCCTTCCTATTGAACTGCCACAACTCTGAAAGAGAAATTCTAAATGAGGAAGGCTGGTATTTATAGTGAGAGTTTCTACCTGGGTTTGAGCCAAAAGTGAGAACTTTACACATAAAAAACAAGAAAAGACATTTATGCCCCGTGCATTTTGGATGCACGAGGCACATGCTCAGTGTGCCTAGTGCATGCGATTGTATCACATACCCTGCCCTAGGCACGTGGAAATACCCTAGGCGCATGGTTTGTAAAATACATGCCCTAGTGACATGGTACATGTGCTAGGCGCATATGGCACCTCTTATCGGGCCTCATTTCTCCGATTATCCATCGTTTTGGGTCTTCGTCTTCAAATAACTTGCTTCAGAACTTTGGAACATAATTCCTCCCTCTTGTAAGTCTCATGATGCCTCTTGAATCTTCATTCTTTGTCTTCCTAAGTCTTCACAAATCTTCAGATGCTCTAGATTTGCCTGATTTCTTCGTGAATTATTGATAGACTTTTAGCACGTGTACTAAAAATGAATCGAAGTAATAAAATTTATAAGTTCTTATCCACAGGGACTGTTTCAATTTCTATTTGGCAAAAACGTTAAAATAAAGGATGTATTAAATTCAGTTTGCCCTAGGAAAGTTGGATTTGGTTGCATAAAACTTAAACAAAGTAAATAAAATGGTTTGATAATTGGATTAAAACAGATGATCAAGCCTTTCAAATCCTCTATTGCTCACTATGAGTAATTTGGCTCTCTTCTCTCTCAAAGAAATTAACCTACCTTTACGACGGATTAACTAAGTGGTTTTGATCAATCTCTTGACTCAAAACCCTTTCCTAATTTATAACCTTTTAATCTCTTAAACTGATGTAATAACTGCGGAAGCATGGTGAGAACGTTAATCCATAAGTCATAACTCTCAATTTCCTATCTCTAGGTTCCTATGTTGAATTAAACAGAATTACTATTTCAGGATTAAAAGCTAGGATTAGTAGTCATTCAATTCCTAAGATCAATTTATATGGTTGAAAGAAGCTAGGGTTATTAGTCATACAAACAATCATAAGAAAAGCATTAAGCACAAATAATTCTGAATAAAGACTAGGTTTTCATTGATGTTAAAGAGAGTTCTTAACAAATTTCACCATCACAGATCACAAAGATTCATCTCATGGCTTAATCAATATAAGATTTTAGCTACTCATAACTAAACAATCAAATACATTGAAAATAGTGAACATACATAAATCAGAACCAACTATGAGTTGGGTGAGATGCACTGCGTGTTCTGCGGTTTCCTGGTGCCGTCTATGCTCTGTTTAGGTCTCCAAAATCGCACCCCTAATCTCTAGTCGCTTTTAACTTTTATAGAAAGAATTTAAGGGTTTCAGAAAGCCCACCATCGTGCCACATTTCGAGACCATCGTTGCACGATTTGCTCATTAATCCTAAGTGGCAGCAAATTTACTCAACCATCGTGGCATGTTACACATCCATCGTGCCACAATTTTTCCAACATCTTTAGGTAAATTCCATGCTTCAAACGTGCCACGATTCAGGTCCATCGTGGCACGATCCAGTAGCTAAATTCTTGCATTTTTCTCCAATTTGTACAAAACTTCTCTTTTGTGAATCTTGAGCTATTGAATCATGTATACAAGCATTTGACTCTCAAAACATTACAAAAAAGACACAAATATGACTAAAAAACTAGTATTGACGTACTGTCATCAATTATTTCAAAAACCCCCTAAAATTGCTATGTTTCGGGAAAACTAAAATTATAGACTGAAATATAGAAAACATTACAAAATTCCTGAAATCATAGGTAATTGTCTAATACTCCTCCTCTTTGCTGTTAAAACCTACTAAAAATAACTGAAAAACATGCTAAGAATAACGTAAGATGACATGTCATCACAACCCCAAACTTAAATTGTTTCTTGTCCTCAAGTAACAAAAGAAAAACATATTTTATTCTTTGAATTTTTTCAGGAAAAACATACCTCTATGGGAGTTGTGCTTATGAATCATTCATCACATTTAAAGCTGAGGAGCAACTAACTTACCACAGTACATTCAAGTGGGTCCGGCTTGGTGATAGTAACTTATATTCTCAGCCATATATGATACACGTATTTATCTCCTAAATCCAGTAGAGGTTGTCACGACATTTGCCTACACCAGTCGTCACATGAATGTACCTTGCCATAAATTTGAAACAATTATAAACCAACAGTTAAGTTAAAGTTATTAACACACTTAGAGGACTTAAGGGGTTATAACTTGGCTTAGGTTAAGGGTGGATGTGTTTGGGAAAGTAGGCTAATAAAAGAAGTTGGAGTTAGTTCATTAACCTAGGGATTCCTTCTAAACATTTATAGATTGCCAACCTTTTCGTTCAAACAAGATGGGTAAAACAGTAGAACTATTTGTGTTTTATTTTTGGAAGAAAGATAAACATTTTTTTTGAAAATACCATTTTTCGGCTCTTGATTTTTTTTCCTTTTTTTTGTTTTGTTGTGTAGATCCATTATCATCTAGATTTTTTCCATTTTTTTCCAACAAATGTGTTCTACTGTTACCCCACCCCAAACTTAGTTGCTAAGCATGTGCAGCCATAATAATACTTATCTAATTCCAAGTGAAATCAAACAAGGTGCACTTAAAGTGTAGGACTGTGACATGATTCATCAATAAATAAGAAAGAAATTTTCATCTAGAGGCTCAAAGTGGTTTCAAAAAGGATAATAAGAATATAGTAAGGTGTCTTGAAAGGCTCAAGGTATAATAACCTAATTGGTCGTCCGTAAAGAACGACCACAAATTCAAGCAAAATAGCATTCGTGTGGAACACTCATAATTGGAAATATTAAGTATCTAACAACCTAGAATGGATATGGAAATATTTAGCTTTGAATCTCACCAGTTTTGCTATTCGAAAAGGAGATGGTTATCCTATAAGTACCTTCACTAGCAAACCCTAGAAAGTATCGTGCTCTTGAATGTAATGATAAACTAGGCTCTGCCGTAAATGCTTTGACTTACTACCAAAGACTAAAACAAATTTAAGCATAATTGGAAATGTAATTGCAGAAGAAATAAAATTTTATTAGATAATACTTGGAAGATTTGCAACAGAAAAAGAAAAGAAATTGATTAGTTAAATCATCTCAGCTTAGCAAAAATAAAAATGCAGAAAAGAAAAATATTGGGTTGCCTCCTATTCAGTGCTAGTTTAACGTCTGAGTCCCGACGATCAATAGGTTGCCTCATATCCAGCGCTTCTTTTGAGTCATTAGCTTGACGAAATAGGTTGCCTCCTATTCAGTGCTTGTTCAGCGTTCCGAGCCTGACAAATATGTCTAACTTTTGCTTGAGAGCCCTTGTCCTTCAGGCTCATTGATTCCATCCTTTTCCTCAACCTTCAGGTTGGGTTTTTCTTTCGGCACACCACCCTGTTTAGGGTAACTATATTGTCTAGAAACTTTGTATGTGATTTAGTCTTCTCATTATCTTATGATAATTTCCCCTTTATCCATATTTATTATAGCCCGGGCAATGGCGAGAAAAGGTCTCCCCAAGATCATTTGACCTCTATTTAATCTCGTCATTTCAATAACTACCACCTATATAGGAAAAGTGAATCCATTGATATTGATATCCACAATGTCTATTACACCTTCAACATTCTTGAGATAACCATCAATAAGTCCTATTTTTACTTCGCAAGGCTTCAACTCCAATCTTATTGAATAGTGATAGTGACATCATATTTGCGCTAGATCCGAGGTCACACATTACTTATCCAACATAGAATCCATTGATGGTAACTGGTATGTTAAAACATATGTGTCTTCCTTCTTCTCCAGAGTCTCGTTATCATGTTTCTTGTGATCTTCCTTGCTAACAGCGGCCATCTTCTCATGAAGTGGCTTACCAGTGGGTGAGAATAAGTAATCCAAAAGGTTGTCGCAACATTGGTTCTTGGTCACCTTCCTGATTTCTAAGACATCCCTGGGAGTGGACCATTCCTTCACCATATGCTTTAATGCTTTTGTGACCTTGATTTCAATTGTCACGGGATCAATCTCTTTCATTTCATACTTTTCCACTTCCATCATTTTGCAAGTTTCATTCCTAGTATTATCTAAAGTTGTTTCGGAAAATCCTGTTCTTGTAGCATTTGCAAATTCAGTAGACAGTTGTCCCATCAACACTTCCAAGTTCTTTACATCAATTTTGTGTCGCTTTTGTATCTCCTAAACTTCCTTAGATAGTCTTTCAAGTTTCCCCTGGGTATTCTTCATACCTTGAGAGAAGATCTCTTCTAGACTTTGCCTTGGTTGTTGCTACAGAGTTCCTTGGGGGGGGTTGTTTGTGCTGGTTGTAGAACATTGTTTCTTTGGAAAGAAAAGTTTTGATGTTTTGCCCAACCTGGATTGTAAGTGTTTGAGTATGGATTCCTCTGCTGCCTAGCATAATTGCCCATATACATCATGTAACACCCCATTTTTCCAACAATGTAAATAATACATATTAATCAGACTATTCAACGTAAAACGGAATGCCACACTACATTGAAGTATAAATAGAGTAAAGTTACTATTTATTAAAACCACTTTAATAAAACATCGCAGCGGAAAATTTAATTCATTATTCAACAGCTTTGGCACTACGGCCTCAACATAAACGATTCTAATGAAAAATCTCAATTCAACGTGTTAGAGCATAGGCTCTCAATTCAACGTGTAGAGCAACGGCTCTTAAATCAACGTGTAGAGCATCGGCTCTTAAATCAACGTGTAGAGCATAGGCTCTCAAATCAACGTGGTATGAATGATTAAACATTCAACAGGGCATGAGCCCCCAACTTTATATGAGTATGCATGGACTCAACAACTTATTCAACAACAACGCACAACATCGACGACTCGACGACATCAACGACATCAACGACAACAACGACTCCACATTATAATTCCATAAATATTCATCATTTAATTGCAACATCATATAATCATCATATTAATTCAACATATGCATTCACATAGCAATTCTTCAATGTGTACATTCATATAACAATTCATCAATCAAGGTTATTCATGATAAACAAAGCCATTTGAAAACTGACAATATTACCTAAGACTTTCATGTACACACTAAAGGCTAATCCAAAACAGAAACGTGTGAAAACGACGCAAGAACATGAAAAGGCACACTGCTATTGAACAACTCACCTCGCGGGCGGACTTACTCGTCGTGGCGAGCTAGTGGCGAGCAAACACTGCTCTCTGCCACACTATGGTTCGCCGTGGCGAGCAGATGGCGAGCAAACACTGCTCTCTGTCACGTTGTAGCTCGCCGTGGCGAGCAGATTACTCGTCGTGGCGAGTTATGACAGACTTCTGTCGGGAAGAACGATTTTTCACCCCAAAAACCCAATTTTCATCAACGCCAATCCAAATTTGATAGGAAACTCAACCTGTGATGATTCTACGACCTGAACATCAATTATACACAAATTCTATGGACTTTCTACACCATTAACAACCAATTTTCTACCCCATGACCTAATTCCCAAATTCAAAAACAACAACAACTACTACATGTTAAATTCAGTTTCAGAATTACATAACCTAAGATTAGAGAATGTTAGTCCCACCCTTACCATAGATTAAGTGATTGCAAGATTCTACAAGCCATCCCTTCTCTTGATTCTCCTCTTCTCTTGGTTCTCTTCTTCTCTCCCAAAGACTTTGTAAAAACCTAGTTTTTGTGTCTGGCTCTTGTTTTTCTTTTTATCTCAACAAAATTTATAATTAACACCACCTATTTCTAATTAATTCTAATTCAGCCCCTCTCAAGTCTAATCATTTTAATTTCCAACCCATCCTACTAAATAATAAAATAAGGCTACTTAATAAAATATTAATACACAACAACATGCCACTTATCAACATAAATCAACATAAATCATATAAGTCATATAAAAGACTCCAAACTCAACCAAAATAATCAGATAAATAAATAGGGCGTTACACATTACCTGCTCCTCTGAAAACCCCAATTTTGCGGTAAGCATGCACCACTTTCATGTGTTTGCTCACAAAAGTCATAGTTGACTTTTGCAGATAGTTGTGCAACTTCACGAGCTTCCAACTGAAGGTGAGAAAAACACAAGAAGGGGGGGTTGAATTATGTTTACTTTTTCTCCGTTTTCTCCTACTGAAGTCACTAATCAGAAGCAGATAGAGTTTAGCTTCTGAAGTGATGATCAGAATCTAAATGCAGCGGATAAAACAGAGAGAGAGAGAGAGAGAGAAGAGAGACACAAAGCAATTATACAGGTTCCTTCCGCAAACCGCCGGAAGTAGTCCTGTCCCCCTTGCACTTCCAAGGAGAGTTCACTAAAAATGTAATACCAAATTACAACTGCTCAATGCTACAACTAGCACGAGACTTCAAATTACTCAAGCACAACTGCAAGAGATTTCCTATTGCTCCTGAACGCAGTCAAGAGACTTCTAATGCTCAAGCACAACTGCAAGAAACTTCCTATTGCTCCTGAACACAGTCAAGAGACTTCCAATGCTCAAGCACAACTTCAAGAGACTTCCTATTGCTCAAGCACACAACAAGAGACTTCTAATCAAACACAATTACAAAGAAGTTTGTTTGAGATTGAACACTTGATATACAATCAGTGGTGTTCACAATACAAATCAGATACATACTCTTAAGACTTTAGAATTTCTAAGATATGAACTTTGATAGGAAATTCTAAGTGACTTTAGATGCAGAATAATAATAGAGTTTGGCACTTTGTGAATTGTTGTATGAGTCTTGTTTCTGTGTGTTTCTGCATATCCAACTAGCAGGTTTTCACTCCTTTTTATAGAGGTGTGAAAGATATGTTGGAAATTGACAGCACATTAAAAGAGTCGTTTGAAGCTTGATCAAAATCACCAATGATCTTTTGCCTGATATGGTTATTGTCCTATGAAGGATCAATTTCAAATGCATTCCTAGTTGGAAGGAACATTGTTGCAGGCATAGCTGTTATTCTTGTCTTGATGCAGAGATACGAACAGAGTAGTGGAGGAAGTGGTTGTACAGTTCGTACAATTGTCCTTTGTCAACGCTCTTGAGAGAACAACCATCCAATGCTTTCAAATTCTTTCATAAATTGACCGTTGCTTCACTCTTTCAGTCTTCTACAATGATAGACGAGATTAAATCCATTAATCAGCCTTTGAAGCTTTAAGTCTCTCATTTCCTGATGAACTTCAACTTCTGGTGATATTGCTTCTGATGAGATGCTTCTGACGAACTTGCTTCTGATGACGTCATCACTTCAGGAGCGCTTATCTTCAGGAGCACTTTTCTTCAGATGCTTCAAGCTTTAATATTGTTGATTCCTTTGGTCTCTTTTGTTCATTCAGAACCTTTTAAGATATCAAAAACTTTGTCTATGGTCTTGTACACTTGAACAAATATTAGCATATCCAATTGACAATTTTTAATACGTTGTTATCATCAAAACTCTAAGGGTAATGTATGTTAAACACATTTTGTTCCAACAATCTTCCCGTTTTTGATGATGACAAACATTGGTATTTAAAATGTTCAATTGTTGTTAATCTAATTAACAAGTTGACTATAAGGGTATGATGTTTGTAAGCTCCCCCTGAGTCTAATAGTACTTTAAGGTGAGGTTTGTAAGATCCCCCTGAGTTCTATCCATGATAATTAAATTCAGCATTTAAAAACAAAATAACACTCATAACAATCTTACATTAATAGACTAAGAGATAAGAAGACGGTCCTATTAATTTAACTTGATTAAAATTAAATTAATGGGGCTCAGAGCCTATAAATACTATATATCTTCTCCCCCTTTTGTCATCAACAAAAAGTATTAAATAAAGACAAAAAGAAAGAGATGAGAAAAAAATAGTGAGAAGTTCAATAACATAGTTAGTTCAGAAGCGAGAAAACAAATTTGTTCAGAAGCACATAATAAGTTCAGAGGCATAAAATTAAGTTCATAAGCATAAAAATTAAGTTCAGAGACAAAAACATGCAAAGTAAAAACAAAGAATGTAAACAAGCTAGAGGTGTGCAACTAAGGTTTGGCTTGTTTTTGGAACATCTCCATCATCTCTTTAAGCATTTTGTTTGTTGTTTCTGCTTGTTGCTTCATTTCTTCCTTGAAGGCTTCATTACTTCTGATCAAGTTTTCTTCTTGTATCTTAGCTTCTTCCAGCTTGGCTTCTGTAGATGACTTGTATTCAAGCAGTAGCAGCTTTTGCTCTAGAAGCTCTTTCTTCAACTGCCTGTTTTCTTTCTCCAGTTGAGAGTTCCTCTGCATCAGTTCTAATTTTGTAGAAGCTTGCTTCAGATTTACCTTGTTCAACCAAGTTAGGTTCAACTCCTTGGGATGAACATATGAAGGAATGAAGTCAGAGGCAATCTTATCCTTTATGACCAATTGAGTTCTTACTGAAGTTCTGATGACCCTAACTTCTTGTAAGTTGTTGGCAACCCCTTGCAGCCAATCCTGGAGGGTGTTCTGAGCATCAAGACATGACCTTTGTAGTTCAGACATAATGAACTCAACTCTCTCTCTCTTAGTCTCCTCCACTGCTTCTCATAAATATCTTCATGAAGCAAGTTGTTTCTAGCTTCAATCAACTTGTTCAGCTCCTGAAAAATGTTCTCACACACATCTGCTAAAAGAGTAGAATCTAGAAACAAGGTGGGTGGAAAGGGAACATTGATGGATCTGTCAGGAGCACAAGGTTGAATGGCTTGGTTAGAAGATGAGGGTTGGTCATTTGTGAAGGTTTCATCAGTTGTGATGGGTTTAGTTAAGAGAGTGTCAGTCTCTGGTTGATCAGGAACAGACTCTGAGATCATGGTAGAGGATGAGCTTGCAAAATTGAGAAATCTAGGTTTGAACCAAGAGTTAGTTTGCTCATCCTGACCATTAGAAGACTCTGATATGATCATGAGGTCAGGTTCATTGATCTAGTCAATGAAGGTTTGTTCAGGAACAGGTTTGATTTTCTTGGCCAAATTTCTCAATGCAATTCCAAAGGAAATTTTTGAGTGTGTTGCATTAAGATGGTAAGGTTGTTGTTCAGGATGAATGATGATTTCAGTACAAGTATATGAGGCCATTTGTGAGTTTGGTTGTTGTTGGCTTTCTGAAGCAACTACATCAGAAGCTACTTCAGAGGCTTTCTCTAGATTTGGCTCATAACTTGGTAATTCTCTTGAGTAGTGATTTACCAAATCATCTAACACAGAGGGCTCAGGTGTTTGGGTAGTTGAGTTTGGATGTGATGATGTAGAGATATTTTCAGACTCAAACCTTGCTGGTTTATCAACACCCTCTACATCAGTAGGAATAGATTGAAGACATTCAATCATAGGTGGTTGAAGAGGATGATCAGCAGGTAGTCTTGCACATACATCTATTCTCATTTGAGACATCTCACCTATTCTTTCAAGAACAGGTGGATACAAGGGCTCATATGTTTCATAACTTAGGTTTTTCTTGAGCTTGGTGGATGGTGAAAGGCTTTTATTAATAGATTTTGTTCAGGGGAACATCATCTAAGTCTGATGAGTCTGAGGTTGAGGTTGAGTATGAGGGTGATGGTGAACTAGATTCTATCTCTATAACATTAACAGTGTGGAAAGAATTAATGTTACCTTGAGTTCCTTCTGAAGCATCTGCTTCTGAAGTAGCAGCTTCCTCCCTCTGACCATCTTCACCAGCCTCTCTTTCATCAGCCACTACCAACTGTTGAAGTTCCTCAGTCAGCTCAATTCACATTTGAGCAGCTTCAATAGTTGACTCCTTGAGCAACTGTTCAGCAGGAGCACCCATCTCATGTGCAATTTCCTTAGCTTTTTGCAGAGTTGCTTCTTCTGCAGCTTTCTTCCTTCTAACCTCTCTTATTACAAGATTGGTTGCAGCTTCAATCTGCTCTTCTTCTACAATCACACTAGATGATTCCTTCATTTTCCTAGCATGATGTTTCCTCTTCTTCCTAGGAATAGATTGAGCAGGTTAAGGCTGTGAGGTTTCAGCTGATTTTCCACCTATTGTTCTCTTGTTCAGAACCATAGCAGGTTCTAGGTCCTGAACTTCTTCTGAAATGGTTGGCATATCAGAACTGACCAAATGTTCTTGAGGAGCATTCTTAATTTTCTTAGCCTTCTTCTGTTGAGGTTCAGAAGCTCCTTCCTCAACAGCTTCTGAAGAAGCACTTTTCTTGGCTTTCCTTTTCTTGGAAGCAATTGGTAGAGAACCACCATACATAGTGTCTGGGATGTCACTATACTTGATAGTTTCCCCAGTAGCTTTCCAGTGCTCACACACATAGTGAGCTCTAACATCTGAAGGATCTTGCTTGCAAATGGGAGGGAAATTATCCATCAAATTGGATAGGATATTTAATTCTTGCAGGTCAGTATCCATTCTGATAACATTCTTCACCAGATGCATGTTGTACAGAGTTAAGCCATTCAAGTATTTTCCAACCACAGTTCCTAGCTGGTTATCATCCATAGCTTTTGATAATTTGAAGACCTCCAGCATTCCTCCTTGATGAAAGATTTCAGATAGCAGTCTTCCATATGGCACAAATGCTCTATTCTTTTGCTGACTCTGTTCCAGTGCCCATAGCATGTGATGAAAGATGTATCTGGGGAGACTTACTTTCTCAAAAGTAACCAAGAAGTGTAAAAACACTTTGTGTTCTAAAGAAGGTTGATCGACACCTCCTCCTTTGGGTAGAAAGCACTCCTACATCAGCTTTTGAAGAACCTTGTGTTCTTATTCCATATCACTGTACTTTCCGTCCTTCCTGCCTTTGAAAAGTGATTGTTTTACCACTAGTATCCAATCACAGGTCTTCTTATTATGGTTCCATTGAAATGCTCCCTCGTCATTTCTTCTACGTGCTTTCCCAATCACTTCTTTAGTAATGGTGATTGGAATTCCTATTACATTTGAGCGAATCTCAACCCTCTTAAATTTCTTCAGCCCATTTCTGCCCTTGATTTTCCTTTTAGTTCAGGATGGAGCAGTATCATGTGATCTTCTTCAGCCTTTGCTGCATGTTTGTTGTAAATCTCAGCCCTTACCCAGAAGTACTTTACTAGGTTTTCATAAGACGGTCCATCCAACATAGTGAAGTACCCTGATAAGTCATGATATCTAAGATAGCTTGACAAGTCGAAGTCATGGCGAGCAAGTGATACGAAGTCAACTGGATTCTCCACTTGCAGTTTTAGTTGCCATTCTTCCAGCTTCATAGTTCTCCCTTTAATTTCATATGCAGGGGCTTCTTACATGGTTGATTCTGGAACAGAGCTTGAAGACGCCATTGATGTTGAAGAGAAATTTAGGGTTCTAGGATTTTGTTTGAAGACGATGAATTTTTCACTGAGGTTCAGTATGAAAATAGCAAGTGTAGGTTGTGAAATGAGTAGTGTGTGTTTTTTGTCTAAGTGATTTTAGTAAAAACGATTGCAATTCAGAAGGGGACGAACAAACACAGCATTAATCACATGGGGGCACGAGATAGTATATTCAAAGCATAAATTCCTCATTGCCCTCTTATGTTATACACCAATACATTTAAGCCACGTCAAATGATCTCAGAGTAACTGCCAAGTTAGTGGGACATGTGTTACCAAAAAGTAACTTCCAACGTTTCCACTAATTCTGCTATTCAAGAGCACAAAGTCCAGCTTCTGGAGTTTAGATGTTGATGTCATCTTCAGAAGCACATTTTCCTCAGAACCTCAGTAAAGAGCTTATGATGGAGAATTGCTTCTGAACGACTTCAGAACCTAAATTTTTATTCAGGAGCAAGCAGATTTAATCAGACACAAAGTACATGTTCAAATTTTTCTTTATAAAATCAAATCTTTCCACAGTTAAAGGCTTAGTAAATATATCAGCTCATTGATGTTTAGTATCAATGAATTGTATATCTAAAATTCCTTTTTGAACATAGTCTCTAATAAAGTGGTGTTTGATTTCAATATGCTTGGCTCTTGAATGTAGAATTGGATTCTTTGACAAACAAATAGCAGTAGTATTATCACAATAAATGGGAATACTGTTAGCATTTATCTAATAGTCTTCCAACTGATGTTTCACCCAAAGTAGTTGTGTACAACAACTTGCAGCTGAGATGTATTCTGCTTCTGCTGTAGACATAGCAATAGTACAAAAGCTAGCTGAGGTTCGTCAAATTGCTGGTTCAGTTGAGCATCAAGTTGTTGAAGAGGCCCAGGAGGTGCTGGAGCTGATCCTAGAAGCATCTATTGCTGCTCCAGTATCCACTGCAGTAGCTGAAGTATCAGAAGCTCCAGTTCAGGTTACTCAGACTTCAAATCTACCCCTCATCATCCCCTCACCTGTATCACCAAAACACCAGAAAAGGCCACTAAACCAATCCCTCAAAAGATTGAGTTAGTAAACCAACCAGAACCTGTTGCTGAAACAGCAGTTCTTGAGTCTGTACAAGTTATAGACTCTGAACAAACTGTTACAGTAACAGAGTCTGAACCTAACCAACAACAACCAGAACAACCTCATCAACCATCCCCCAACCAAATTACCATCTCCACACCAACCTCAAACCAACCTGAAAACCAACATTCTCCACAAAAGGCTATTCCAGAACCTGTTGTTGAGACAGTTGCTTCTGAATCTGTACAAGTTACAGAGTCTGAACAAACTGTGGCAATAACAGTTTCTGAACCAATTCAAACAACAACCCATCCTTCATCAATCACTATCACAAATGACCAACCTTCATCTTCATCATCCACCATTCAGACCCTACAACCACCCCCACCCCCAAACATGCTGAAGTCTGAATTCCTGGATGCTGAGCTTCTGGCAATCACTTCTGAAGTTCAGAGGCTAGTGGAACAGAGGAGGTCTCCTACTCTACATCTGGTTTATCAAGAACAGTGGGACTCTC
>Ga0228711_1008843_pt1 | contig 13927 bp, 3 predicted proteins | sample MedpolnodulmetaG_2_FD_177996 | JGI IMG/M metagenome (GOLD analysis project Ga0228711, IMG submission 177996) | Root nodule microbial communities from Medicago polymorpha collected in Santa Monica, California, United States - brown nodules | ecosystem: Host-associated > Plants > Roots > Nodule...
TCAGTAACGTTATTGAGGGATTTGTTTGTGTTACTGAAGGTTTATTCTGTCAGTAATTACTGAGGGTCTAAATCCCTCAGTAATGCAATTTTAAATTGGTTAGTAATTTGGGGAATTCTTGTAGTGACATGTGAATTTGCGATAAATTTTTTGCCCAAACCCTATAAAATTTCTGGCTCCATCACTGCTTGCCATGAGGTATGAGTTTACAAAGGTCCAAAATCATCCATAAAAATAGGTGTTGTATGTGTGGACAGCTTTATTATGAGCGTTGATTTTTAATTTTTTTAGCTACTAATAGCGTTGAATTGCAAGTGGGGGGAAGGCGACATTCTTTTGCATGGTGTGTGGGAAGAGACGTTTATTCAATCGTTGATCCATAAAGGTGGCTCATCCATTTGGATGTTTCATTCATTTTAGATTTCATCTTTTCCATACTAATCTATCTTTTCATTTGCATGGTTTTGCATGGTGTGTGCTGCCTCTTAACCTTACCTTGGAAGATCTTGTTCTTACCTTGTTTGCTTCACACTAAAACCGAGACTTACGCACCCTAAAACAGATATGCATAATCAAGACGTTGTAAGTGGTGGGCTAGTGGTAGCAAATTAAAATCTCAAGGTTTATATGACTGTCTAGTCGTTCCATCGTTTCCGAATTTAGGAAAACTAGAGACAAACCAATATATTGTACTTGCTCTTGATTTGATTTTCAGGATATATAAAATTATTTTGGCAGTTAGGTTTGTTGTTAACCTGTTATAGATCGATTGTCAAGGAAATAAACTAGTTAAACTTTCTCACACATAATTCATGCGTAAATAATTATGTTTGTCGTAACATGTAGTAGAAAGTTTTTGAGCATATGATTTAATTTGATCCTTCTAAATTACTGCAAAGAGCCTCTCATTATTGTGCATCACACTAATAAAAAATCTTGTTTTTCATTTTACAGGTTGCCTTGAAGTAACTACAGACTATATATTTTTATGGGTCTTGTTAACCAGTGTACCTGAGGCACTAGTTAAGGAACTAAAAGTAAAAAGAAAAGTTAAGTTTTGCATTGAAAAAAACACTTTTCTAATTTTCAAAAAGTAGAATACACAATTTCTATACAATATTTCCTTTTATAATTCCTTAACCGGTGCCCCGGGAGCACTGGTTAACATTTCCCTATTTTTATTAATCATGTGAAGTATATACCCCGATTCTAAAGTACCGACTTCATGGAATTCGATGTCTTCTTTTTTATCATCATCATCCTTCAATTTGAATTCTCATCAATGGATCTACGACGTGTTCATAAATTTCAGTGGTGAAGACACACGTAAGAGCTTGGTTTCTCATCTATATGTTGCTCTATCAAACGCAGGAATCAACACTTTTCTTGACGACGAAAAGCTTAAAAGGGTTGGCTAGTTCATCTGGAAAAAAGAGAGGTAAGGACTTTTGCGCGCTAATAAATATTTCCCCTTTTGCAACATCTTTTTGGTAACAAATGAAAAGAATTGTTACCGGTTACACTTTTAATTTTCAAGTTTCATTTTGGTCCCTTAATTAATAAAATTTTTGTTTTTGTCCCTTAAATGTGATTCCATTAGTCCCTCTCGTTAATTTTAAAAAGATGATCGTTTGATCATGCAAGTCTGTGGCATCTTAAAGTGAACCATCAACACTTAATCATTTTTCCTTTTTTTCTTCTTTTTCCTCCTCTCTTCTTCATCATCGGAGCTTTCAAGTGAGCATAGTCATAGTTTCCATCAATACACAGCGACACATTTTGGTGTGTATCGATGGAAACTATGCCTATGCTCACTTGAAAGCTTCGATGATGAAGAAGAGAGGAGGAAGAAGAAAAGGAAAAATGATTAAGTGTTGATGGTTTAGTTTAAGATACTACAGACTTGCATTATTCAACGGTCATATTTTTAAAATTAACGATAGATACTAGATTGACTAACGGAAGCAGGACCAAAACGAAACTTGAAAATTAATTAAGGGACCAAATATGTAATTAAGCCTAAATTTTTCCTTTTTAGGTTCTTGTTTGAGATTTTGTCCCAAGGGCTCTAGCCTTTATGATGAACGGTGAGCCGGAAATAGTCAAGAAACTTATTCTTGAAGACACTACATCTTCATGGGTGAGAAAAAGAGTAGATATATTTAAGCTTGTGGAAGGTATGATGTCAGCTAGTTTCAAAGTCCTTCACAAACACTCTTATTGCAAAGGAAATTGGAAGAGTTGCACTTGTTGACTCGGGATATTCTGGTGGATCATTTTGCTTTGTGCTTCCACAAAATCTATAGGGGATTTAAATCTGTCTAAATCTGATAGTTTGGTAAGAACAAAGCATAAGGATCAAGAAAGGTTTTAAGAGCTACTGCATGTATGGGTTCAAAGTGATTAGGAATGTTGGGGTGGAAGTTCAGCAACTGAAGCTTGGTTGAGAGTTTACTGCAGTTTTAGAGCATTGGCAGAAGAATGATGTTCAATGTAATATAAAATGAAACATAAGTTGTCAAGAAGTAGAGGCTCTAAGTTGAAGCATCAAGGAGGATTAAAAGTTGCCAGATGTTTATTGGTGTGTTCCCTTTAGTTTTGAAAAACAACCCCTTGGGTAGTTAAGTTATTGTGTGAAAACAGCTTATTTGAATTAATCTATTTCATGTTAGTATCCAATGTGATTGCATGTGCTGTTGTATTTTTAATCTTGAAGTACCATGCTTTTTATATGTGTCTCTAAGTCCTATAGGCTAGAGGAAAGTTGGTATATAAATTGGGAGTGAAAAATCATTTTTAGAAAGCAAAAAGCTGATTTTTGTAATGGTATAATTGATTACACTGTTAAGAAAAAACTGCATTTTCAGGGGCAGCAGTTGTGTGTAACCGTTCAGAAAACTTAAAAGCTACATTTTAACCCAATTCTCTTGATTCCAACCTTTATGAACTAAGTATAGACTTTCCCTTAATCCCTGGATGACTCATTTTCGTGGCAAATCAAGCTAAACATTCGAGTAACACAATATGCATTCATGAGAGGTATATCCTACAAGTATGTTAAGATTTGGGTGGATTAATGACCCTTATGAAATTTTATTACCCTATGACATGATTAAATTATATGTTAAGTCGTGTTAGCCGATGTTCCACATCAATATTGGACTTCGATGACCGATATAATCTACATGACTAGATTATTATCTTTATAAGAAATTATGTAATACTTAGTTAAGCGTGACACTCGAACTCTACATCAGTAATGGAGTTGAGGTTCCTCGTCAGTAGTGGATAGGCATTTTTCCAATGTAAGTCTTGCACAACGATAAGAGAAGTTCCGATTTTAGGCTGATACAATATGAATTTTCACCAGACAACAATGGGATATGGCTGGGGTTACTTCACCTGGTGCATTCCATTAAATGAATTCAAATAATAATTGTGTGTTACACGCTAAACAGTGCTAACAAATAAGAATGATAACATGAAATATAATATGATATGATTATGACAAGAATCATGATAGTATACAATTAGCAATCCTAGACTTTACCTAGATCACTACGTTATGCAGAACTAAATCCTAAATTAGGAACATGTACAAACAAATGGTGATCATAGATATTATATAATTTTGATTTCAAAATAAAAAACGGTAACTGCAATTTCACTCTTGTCGTCAATTTCTGTTGCTTTTCCTTTGTACTAAATACAATGACTGTTTTTTTTAATATTTAAATTTATTCTTATCTATTTGATACATGTGTTATTTGTATTCAAAATTAAGGGCATTTTTGGAAAGAAAAAGTTAGCCCAAAAGAGTTGAAAGAGATTGTTTTCTTTATACATTGTATAAATTTATCTATAATTTGCAGCACTCTAAAATTATTATTAATAATTAAAAGAAAATGATAATTACAAATATTGGGGACTAGACCAAAACCCAATAAAAGTTAACCAATGGATTTCAACATGTCCCTTGTTAAACATAGAATTTGTTTTTTAATAATAACATAAACAAAGATTAAAGTGCATAAGATATTATTACAGTAAAAACATTATGACATAAAAATGAATTATACTCCATCCGATTTCAAATGTAAGAAACTTTTCACTTTTTAGATTCATTCAATAAATGATGTATGTGGTCTTTATTATATACCGCAAACATTATTTATTGAATGAACTTAAAAAATGAAAAGTTTCTTACATTTGAGATCGGAGGGAGTATATAATATAATTATTATACATACTATAATGGTTATCGTTTTATGCACTGACAAACATTAAGTGCAATGCAAAACGGCTTTTCAGTATCAAAGTCACACCCAAGTTCTCGGATATTTTCATAACAATCAAAGTGATCTTTGCATCGAATCACTGCAATGTCAAATAACAAAAAAAAAAAATTTATTACAAGAATATGAAATAGTATGTCTAATATAAATAAGAAAATGAGAAAGTATGTAAAAAGTTACTTACTGCCATCGGTTAACATGAGATATATTGAAAGAAAGATTATCAAAGAATAAACAAACATGGAAATGTGAGTCATTTTTCTTCCTTTACATGTAATCAATACAAAACATTTTATAAGTAAAAGTTTATTGCTTTGTTTTTTTTTTAAAGAAGTTTATTGCTTTGTTAACATCAATTAAATATTTTTGTAACACTCGAGAATTGAAAAAAAATGTTTATTAAATTGAAGTTATTCATAAATGTCTCAAAGCTAGATCGATGTGTCAAGTTTATCCTTTAGCTCACTCAATTGACCAGTTAAGCATAATAAAGATCTGAAATAAATTTTTTGATCCCGAACAAAAACATTACATTTTTTATTTTTTAACCTTTCATAATAGAGAAGGGACAATATACCTAAAAAGAAATAATAGTGATGAATAGGGCTGAAAATAAACCGAACCAATTCGACAATAGTTTGGAACTCGATTCGACAATTAACTCGTTGAACTTGGTTCATGAACCAAATAAGCTGAACTTGAGCTGAAAATTAAGTTTGTTAAATAAATGAGGTAGACTTGAGTTGTATATAGTTCGACTCGGTTGGTTCATGAGCTGGCTCGATAATATATATACATTTTTTTAAAGAATATATATATATATATACACGTATATATTTATATATATTAGTTTAGGTAAAATTAATAAAATTATATGTATACTTAAATTATATGTATACTAATTATAAGAAAAGAGAAAGAAAAAAAAAAGAAGCTAATAATAAACTAGTGGAGGCTTAGGCTTTTAACCACACATATTGTATACTATAATTTGTCCCACATCGGTAAGTTTACACACATCAGTGAGAACAAGTGATTATAAATATAGGCACATTAGTATGAATAGGGGTTGAAATGGGTTAAGCCGGGTCGGGTTTTGTAAGGCATAAGCTTGACCTACTTCAAAAATTATAGGTCTGAGTCTGACCTATTATCCGTCATAGGCTTATTTTTAAGGTCTGGCCTGACCTTTTTAAAGATCTGATGAAGCCTGAAAGCCTATTTAAAAGCCTATTTTACATTAAGGCCTAACAACATTTATAAGACTACCATTAAATAGGCCAAAACTTATGAAGACCTAAAGCACACAAATATGACTTATACTAAATAACAAATACTTACGAAGGGTTAATCACACCAATATACCTGCTACTGAATAGCAAAATCATATGAAAGCTTGAGTTTATAAAAAAAACATCAACATTATCAATAATGAAAGGTATATTATATATAAAAAGCTTAATAGGCCGGCCCGACAGACTTAATAGGCTTTGTTATAAGCCTTAGCCTAGCCTATTTAAGTAAATAGACTTTATGAAAAGCTTGAGCTTGGCCTTTTTATTAAACGAGTTGGGCCGAGTTAGGCTTTAAATAGGCTAAGCTGTAGGCCCCTGTCGGATGACCTGTTCCCACCCATAAGTATGGACAAAGCTACATGAGTAACAATAAGGTGTACATGCTTCTTTTTTCCTTAGTGGTCTTCAGACCAATATGGTCAATAGTTTAATATTAGTTCAAATTTTGTTTTTTTATAAATAAATTAAAAGGTTAAGATATACTTTTTTGACCAAAACAAAAATTGAATTATATTACTCGAGCAAACGAGTTGAACCTAACGAGCCAAACTGAGTTGTTTGTGAACTTTAAACGAGCCGAACTCGAGTTAAAAAAATAGTTCGTATCGAATTCGAGTCGAGTTTCGAGCTGAGTCAAATCTTATCGAGTCGAGTCAAGCTCAGACGAGTTTGACTCGACTCGACTCATTTCCAGCCCTAGTGATGAACAATGAAAATAGTTAGCTTTCAGAGGAACTTGGCAATAAAAATAAAAGTGATCATTATGGATTAATGTATATACCAGAAGGTCAAAAATTATAATATTTGTGGTAAAAATATTTGGATTATAATATTTGTTTTTCTTTTTGTGGTAAAAATTATAATATTTGGATTCGTAGAGAACATTATGGATTAATGTATATACCAGAAGGTCAGTGGGAGTAAAATTTGTTTCCTTATTTTGTGTGTGGATGGTATTTTACTTGCTACCGATGATAAATGTTTGCTATATGAGGTGAAACAATTTTCTCTCTAAGAATTTTGATATGCAGGATATGGGTGATGTTTCTTATGTCATTGACATTAAGATTCAAAGAGACAGAGTTTGTAGAATCCTGAGCTTGTCACAAGAGGTAATTATAAATAAGGTCTTAGAGAGGTTTCAGATGAAAGATTGTTCACCAAGAGTAGCACCTATTGTGAAGGGTGATGGGTTTCATATGGAACAATGCCCGAAGAACGATTTTGAGAGGGAACAAATGCTTAATATTCCATATGCTTTCGTTGTTTGGAAGCCTAATGTATGCTTAAGTTGTACACGGCTTGACATTGTATTTGTAATTGGGATATTAAGTAGATTTCAGAGTAATTAAAGTATAAAATATTAGAAAGCTGCAAAGACTACATGCTTATTATGTATAGGCAAATTGAACATTTAGAGGTGAAAAATTACTCTGATTCATACTTTGTTGATTGTGTCTAATTCAAGAAAATTAACACCCGGTTACATTTTCATGTTAGCCGGCAGAGTTATTTCTCGAAAAAGCACAAAGAAAACCTTGACCGCCACTTCCACAATGGAAGCTGAGTTTGTATATGTTTTGAGGCTACATCACATGGTGCATGGATGAATAGTTTCATTTTTGGGTTGGAAATTGTGGATTCAACTTCTAGACCATTAAGGATGTATTATGACAATTCAGTTGCAGCTCTATGGGTAAGAATAATAAAGTAAAAGTCGAATCAAGTATATTGACATTAAGTACTTAGCCATAAGAGAGCGCGTTAAAAATTAAACAATTGCTATTGAGCATATTAGCACTGAATTGATGAATGTTCATCCGCTGACTAAAGACATGCCACTGTCAATTTGAGGATCATGTAGAATGGATGGGATTTGGTTCCTATGCCTGATTTTCGTTGTAAGAATGATTTTAGGTTTATGAAACTATATGTATCGTAATTTCTCATATTTTAATCTCTAAAGTGTACACATTTAATTTTGAGAAATTCTATTTAACTTTGGAAGCATAATAAACACAAATGATAAAAATTTATTCATTAAAATATATGATTTGGCTATAGGCATAGTACACTGTGATACATTGAAGATTATAATCGATTATATAGAGGACCTATTGCTATGATCCATGTGCTCTGTTTCTTATTATTGCGAGTGAAAGAATATGTCGACTAAGTGGGAGAATGTTGTATTTTTTCTATTATTAATTTATTTATTTAAATAAGTAGTAATTATCATTCCTTCAAAAAAAAAAAAGTAGTAATTATCATTAAGGGCCCATCATGGTAATTACTCATTAAGCAGAAAGTGGTCTTTTATTCTTTCCCTCAATTATAGTAACTGCATACTATCCCATTTGGAATGAGGAGCAGTTGTTGCACATAGTATAACTTCTTGATGACAGAAGTTATACAAAGGCAGTGCAATTCATCAGTTTTGGTTCCCTAAACCTAACATCTCTATTAAGAAAGCTTACACCTTCAAAGTAAAATTGTGGAAGGTTTAAAAGAGCCTCAACATCTTCAAAAAGGAACAATGACCGGAGGTATGCCTTGATCCTTTAATTTAAGTTTCCGATATTTAAGTAGAATTTCTTTTATGGTTTTAAAAAAATAAACTCACATGACAATCTTCTATTTTTTATAGATAGAAGAGTCTGAATGGGGCTGCTGGGATCGATGAGACTGATCTTGCACTGCCGCTTCCAAGATGTGGAGGGCTTCAAGGCCCCTCACAGAGTCAGCAGAAAATGAGAAAACAAAGGCTATTTTTATAGATAGCTCACAATTTCAAAATATACTCTTCAATTCATGCATAAAGACTGTTTCTTTTTTTTGTTATAACATAATGCATGTAAATAAGAATCTCTCTGGATTTTTTTATAAGTCACTTAAAAAAAATTATGTTTTATTTTATTTTACGATATAAATACATTACTAATGATTATTTTTTTCATATCATAGTACATCACAAACTGAATTTACTCATGACAACAACATACTTGTTTCCTTAGTTTAGTCTATTTTTGAAGTTGTGAGCACCTTTGTGATATCAACGGCAAAAGTTCTAAAATTGGAGGTATGATTGTATGGACACAAATATAAATGAATAGTATTTGGTCACACATACATCAAAAAAAAATTTCATAAAAGATTAAATCATTTTATTATCAATTTCTTTTTTATTCTTAAAAAAAATATTTTAATGTGTGTGCGCCCAAACATTATTCATAATTTATATTTGTGACTATGGTAGACATTCTTCTAAAATTGTATGGTTTGGATTAAATTTTTGTACGGAAATTTGTAGCAGAAACATGTAATTAAATCTAGCAAATGTTAACAAATATTTTTCAAAAGATTTTTTTTTTTAAAGTTGTGTATTAAACACATTGAATTTCAAAAAGGAGCATTTTAACATAAAATTTATAAATCATTTCCTTTTTGAATCCTTAAGAAATGCCTTAACATAACCCTTATTTTTAGAGAATGCTAGCAAGTGTCATTTAGTATCTGATTTTACACTTTGTTAGTCAAAATAATTCTAAAGTGACAACTACTAAGTATATTAAAAGACCAATATGACAATATTAACAAATTATTTTAATGTTAGGGATTATTTTGACTAGCAAAATGCACAATCAATGACTATTTTAAAATTTTGAACATTGAGGGACTATTATGGTCACTCCTTATACATTCAAGAATCAAAATAATTATTACCCCTTATAAATAAAACACAATATGTTAAGAATAAGACCAACAACCACTACTACAAAATATACATTTAACATCAAGGGGGTTTTAGTTTTCACATCTGCACGGAAAATATATGAAGGGAAACTGATGTGAAAGGATGTGGACTTACCACATCATGTCACCTAACATCGGTTGCAAACTAATGTGAAAAATCATTTTCAACTGATGTTAAAAATCATTTATGTAGTAGTGAACCTTGTGCAAAACTTGTGGAAACAAATAAGTGCAACATATTTGCTATGATTTATAAGCTTTTGAAGTTAGCTTTGCTTTTGTCTGTAGCAAGTGCAAGTGTTACCAACTTAGATTTTAGCCTCACATGCACCAAATGTCTGAATCCGCCCTTGGTTGATAAGTCATAACTCAGAGTAGACAAATAAGATTAGAGTTATGCTAACAAGTGTCTTTAAGACATTAAACCAAAAATAGTATGTTTACATTAGATTCAACAATATTTTAACATTTAAAAAGTTAAATTCACCACTTTTTACAATTTTCTAATACAATATTTCTATTTTTATTATCTTAACCAATAGCTTGAATGATACTTTTTAGCATTTCCTACAAGAGTATTAATGTCTCAATTGGAAATTACTATTGACCACGCTAAATTAGAGATTTCATTAGATTAAGTGACGGTAGTTAAAACAAAGTTAATCAATTATAGTAGTAGATTGTAGCAGATGTGCCATAGTCTTGAAAATCTCAGGTAATTCCTTCTCTCTATTTCAAATTATCTCTTGAAAATACACCATTTTTATGTTATCTATCATCCTTAAAAACAAACCTTTTCAAATCAATGGCGTATCATATGAAAAAATTTCATATTTGTTTCCTCCGCCTCAAATAAAAGATTTTCACGGTTTTGTATGAGCCTCATCAATCGCTCGAAGAGATAGATATAAAAAAAAGAGTAGAGAAATGATATTTGAACAACCATTTTTAACAATTTGGTGACAACAATCTCTGTCATACTTTCATTGTACTTTTATTCTCTCTCTTACTTTCTCTCTCTCTCTCTCTATATATATTGCTACTGTCCAATAAGAAGGGAGAAAAAAGGTTGTCACCCAAAGTTGTTTAAAATTGGTTGTCAAAATATAATTTGGATACTACTAAGTGGGTTCCGCTACTATTAATTATTTTCAAACTTTGGAAGAAATGGAAGAGACTAGTAAATTAAGAGGATTTTGACTAGTTTGTAACGATGATAGATAACATAAAAATGAGAGTCAAGATCCTCTCCATTTATTCCATTTATTAGTCTATCAATTTCTTCCATTTGAAGAGATAAAACACAGAAGTTTGAAAATAATTAATAATAATGGGATCCACTTAGTGCTAGGACCCACTATATATTTTTTTTGTATCTATCTCTCTCACCAAACCAAATGATATTATCCATTTATATTTAGCAAACAGAGAGGATCTTAACTCGTTAAAATATTAATCATGTAGTTTAATTTTAAGAATGAGTTTGAAAAATTATGTGTATTTATATGTGTTTTGATTTATTTTTTTGAATTTTTTAGAGATCGAGATATATGGTTTAATACTATACAATTTTATTATAAGGACCGAGTCATATGATCGAGTCATTCGATTCAATCTGGTTCGCTCATGCGGTTCAACCAATAACCCAACACCTTTACCGAGTCGACGGCCAATCCGAGTTTTAAAACTATGATTTAAACTATATTACAAACCAAATGTATTAATATTCAACGAGTCATAAAGAGTTTTTACTTAAAATTGAACTAGAGGGAGTATTTTGATATGTTGCATTGCAATGATTATGATACTTTCTTTTTTAAGAGAACATGATACTTGTTGTTTTCCTCAAAAAAATGATACTTGTTTAAATTCTTAAAAAATATGACTTTTTCTACCCGCTTTAGAAGAAGAATACATAACTACTCAGGCTCGTCTATCGCACTTATATCTCTTATCCTTTTTTGTGTCACGGTAATATCATGGCAGAGATGGTTGTTGAGGCATTTCTTGGTTCTTTATTTGATGTGGTTCTTGAGAGGTTGGCTTCAAGTAATTTCATAGATTACTTTCGTAGAGTCAAACTTGACACATTGGTGGACAAACTTGAGTCTATACTCAATTCTATCAACCAAGTGTTGGATGATGCAGAAGAGAAGCAGTACGAGAATCCAGACGTGAAGAAGTGGCTTGGTGATATTAAACATGGTATGTATGAGGCTGAGCAACTATTAGATGAAATTGCTACCGATGCACCAATGAAGAAGCTGAGAGCCGAATTTCAACCATCTACTAGCAAGATTTTTAACTTCATTCCGGCTTTTAATAATCCATTTGAATCTAGGATCAAAGAATTGATAACAAGCCTAGATTCTAGATTCTCTTGCAGATAAGATGGATAAATTGCAATTGAAAAAACAAACGTGTGCCCGTAATGAGTTTTGATTCAATTCGAAACCTTCAGAAAGACTGCCAACTACATATTTGGTGGATGCATCTAGCATATATGGCAGAGACGAGGATAAAGGTAAAATGATCAAAATTTTACTTTCGGAGAATGGCACTCAAAACCAGGTACCTGTAATTAGCATAGTGGGTCTAGGTGGGATGGGTAAGACCACTTTTGCTAAGCTTGTGTTCAATGACCGCTTGATAGAGGAACATTTTGAACTTAAAGCTTGGGTCTATGTTTCAGAATCTTTTGATATTATTAGACTCACCAAAGAAATTCTCAGGTCATTTAATTCTTCAGAAGATGATGAATCTATTCTCAAGTCATTTGATTCTTCAGCAGATGATGAATCTGTTTTCAATATACTCCAACAACGACTGCAGCAGAGACTAACTGGCAAAAAATATCTACTTGTATTGGATGACATCTGGAGTAGTCACTACTTCCCTTTAACCATGGATCTTCTGGAAGTAAAATTATTGCGACAACACGTGACAGGGAGGTGGCATATGTCTTGAAATCCAGGTCGTTATTTGATTTACAACAATTGGACAAAAGTGATTGTTGGAGTTTATTTGTGACCCATGCTTTTCATGGCAAGAATGTGTGTGAATATCCAAATCTTGAATCAATTGGCAGGAAAATAGTGGACAAGTGTGGAGGGTTGCCTTTAGCTGTAAAAACATTGGGCCAACTCTTGCGGAAAAAATTCTCTCAGCATGAATGGATTAAGATATTGGAGACTGATATGTGGCATTTATCAGACAAGGACAATAACATTAACTCAGTACTGAGATTGAGTTACCATAATCTCCCTTCTAATCGGAAGCGTTGTTTTGCTTATTGTTCTATATTTCCCAGAGGTTATTTGTTTGTAAAAGGTCTATTAATCAAGTTTTGGATGGCAGAAGGTTTGCTGAAGTGTTGTAGATCAGAAAAAAGTGAAGAAGAAGTAGGTAATGAAATTTTCGGTGATCTTGAGTCAATTTCATTTTTCCAACAATCAATTCATACAATATCAGATACATGTGAGCACTACTATGTCATGCACGATCTTGTCAATGATTTAGCAAAATCAATGTCCGGAGAATTTTTTATGGAAATACAGGGTACTAGGGTGGAAGGTATCCTTGAAAGGACACGTCACATTCAATGCTCTCTTCACTTAGATCGTGTTGATAAATTACTAGAGCCAATTTTTAAGGTTACCGGACTACGTAGTCTGATACTAAAAGGCAATAGAGTTACTATGATAAGCAACAATGTACAACATGATATGTTTTCAAGACTAAAATATTTGCGGATGTTATCATTTAGTGATTGTCGTCTCTTAGAGCTAGTTGATGAGATAAGCAATTTAAAACTTTTGCGTTATCTAGACCTCTCTCACACTGAGATTACAACCTTACCTGATACCATTTGTATGTTGTATAATTTGCAAACCCTCTTGTTGCAAGGGTGTAACCTTACAGAGCTACCTTCAAACTTTTCCAAACTCATTAATTTACGTCATCTTGAACTCCCTTTTACTCTTAAACACCCTGATTTTCTTGTACTCCATTGTATAAATAAGATGCCAAAGTATATGGAAAAGCTAAACAATCTTCAGACCTTGAATTGTTTTATTGTGGAAGAGCAGAACGGATCAAATCTTAAGGAGTTGGCGAAACTAAACCATCTTCATGAAACAATTTATATAAAAGGTTTGGGCAAAGTCACCAACCCTGCAGATGCTGTGACACCCAATTTGAAAGGTAAGAAGTATTTAGAAGAATTACATATTGCATTTGATGGTAAAAGAGAAGAAATGAATGTCTCAATAGTTGAAAGAAATGTATCTGTCTTGGAGGCTCTTCAACCAAATAGCAACTTGAAGAGGCTAACCATTGAACGCTACAATGGCAGCAGCTTTCCAAATTGGCTAACGGGTGGTCATTTGCACAATTTAGCATCCCTTGAACTGAAGAAATGTGGATTATGTTCCCATTTGCCACCACTTGGGAAGCTCTCCTTTCTCAAAGAGCTTTCTATTTCAGAATGTCACAGAATAAAGACCATTGGTGAAGAGTTTTACGGCAATAACTCAACAAACGTTCCTTTCAGGTCCCTTGAAGTTTTGAGATTTACGTGCATGT
>Ga0228711_1008844_pt1 | contig 13926 bp, 11 predicted proteins | sample MedpolnodulmetaG_2_FD_177996 | JGI IMG/M metagenome (GOLD analysis project Ga0228711, IMG submission 177996) | Root nodule microbial communities from Medicago polymorpha collected in Santa Monica, California, United States - brown nodules | ecosystem: Host-associated > Plants > Roots > Nodule...
AAAACATAATAAATATTAATTTATTTGAACAAATAATACATAACGTTATTAACTATCGGTTATTTATACTCGGACAATTTCTCCTAATATGACCGGTATGCCGACACAACCCACACCGTCTCGGTGTCGGAGTCCTCTCTACCACCTCCTCATCCATTTCAGTCCTTATGCGGGTACTATTGGGTCGACCTTTCTTTAGTCTTCGCATGTTTGGATTATGGCAAAGTACGGGACCGTCGTATGGGAGCCAATAACTCTTGTCGTGGACTACTTTGAATGTTGTGTTGTAGATGGAGTAAACACTCTCGTTTTTGAACACAGCTGGAATAAGGGTTGTGTAGTCATGGTGAAATGAAGAACACGCAGCTATGACATGGGAACAAGGCAAATGTAAAGCTTGAAATTTCCCACAATCACACCACCCCGCTTGTAGGTCCACCTTGAAAGTTCCCATTGGCCTTCCCTCCCTATAGTTGACGGTCTCACGGACTGAGAAGGTATACCTTTCTCGGTCAAACTGTTCTACATGATGGGTGTTGGACTTAACAATGTCATCCTTAATCGCATTCTGGCAATATTCGCTGAACAAATCTCCGGAACCTACCCTTGCAAACGCTTTCTGAGCCCTATCAGCAAAGAGACATGCCAGCCTATAGTAGGTTGATTGAACTATAGGTGTAACAGGTAGGTTGCGTGTTCCCTTAAACACAGAGTTCCACGACTCAACGATATTGCTTGTCATGTGGCCCCATCGTCGACCCTCGTCATATGCTTGAGTCCATTTTTCTTTCGGAATATTGTCCACCCAATCTAATGCACGCTGATTTGCCTTCTGGATTACACCACGATAGTAATCAAACAAGGGTACGTTTAGGGCATGTCATGCACGTTAAGAAAAAACAATTAGTAAGATAGTAAACCTATTTAATAATAACACAATATAACCCACAACCACAACCACGACCAAAGCTTTAACCCATACACCAACTACAACCGCAATCAAACTTACCAATCACCGCCACAACCCACAAACCAAATCTTACATAACACCCCAATCTCATATCCAAGCTATTCTCAACAAAGTCATCATGGAGAAAGCTCCCGAACATCAAGCTATTCATTTGATGACTTCAATCCAACTCGGTACAGCACACAAACCAGTTATCCAGACCAACCATAATACTCCTCGTTCAACCTACCAACCCCTCCACACATTGTAAATTATCCCAAACAAACTACATACCTCAATGGCCAAATTCACAAACTAATACCATAGAAAGTCTGGCAGCAGGGTTTAATGACGATGACTTCGTTAATGAAATCTAGACCAACTCAGCTTCACAAGTACAAAATGAAGTCACTATGGAAACTAATGATGATATTGAAATTCCTGACGATGATGTGGAACAGGAAGAGGAAGAGGAAGAGCAAGACCAACGACCCGTACGAAATAAAAAAGATAAATTGTGTGCTACGGGAGGTCATAGTTTACATTGGCGTAGATGGTTACCGCGGAGAAAGTAGTTTTTATTTTTATTTCTTATGAATAAACTAATTAGTTTTTATTTTTATTTATTATTATCGTATTTTAATTATATATATGTTGTTGCCAAAAAAACGAAGAAAAAAAAATTAAAAAGTCAGTCCCGCCAATTGGAATGGCGGGAACGAAAAAAAAATTAAAAGAAAAACGTCACATCATTTCAGCCTGTGACCGACTGACACGTGTCAGGAAGGGGCTCATTTCCGCCATTTGAAACGGCGGGAATGAGGAAAACGACAAAAAAAAATCCCCAAAAAATGAAAGTGGGACATTTTGGGAATTTTTTTTAAAGGGGGTCAGACTTGAAAATTTTTTTGGCATTAGGGTCAGAAAAAAAAAATCCACAAATTAACCATTACAATTTACAACTAGCTTATATAGTTAAATTTCTTTTGTCAATATTATAAATAATAATGTAAGAAAATTGGACCGGTGCAATACGACATGCGCCCGCAGAAAGTGTTATCAAGATAATAACATGCCACTTTGTGATAGCACCTATGTTGGTAAGTCGAAACCAGAAAGAAACCAAGTTTGATACGTTCTTCTCCTCAGTGGAAAATTGAAGTATAATCTGAAACACCCCATGCCTTCATTCAATCCAATTTAATGGTATGATGATAGGTTTACGTTTATCCATACATTTTAACTATAATATTATGAAAATAAAATAATGTTTGAATGACGACGGTGTATATAAATAAAAATCCTGGGTAGATTTATTTAAAAAAACATTTTATAAAGTCACGGTTGCATTGCTTAACATTTTCCTCTTTTCGTTTGAATCACGACAAGTTGTCTTATTCCATTCCGTTAATGAGTCCCCTTTCAAGGTTTTATAATTTCCAATTGTGCAATATGCAATATGAAATAAAAAGATCACTTTCATCTACAATAAGTTAGAAGATTAATCAATAACAATATGCATTATAAATTGTAGGAATTTGACGCGTATACCTTTGACTTTCATCTACAAAACAAAATGGATTGAAACAGTTAACGGGTATGTGATCATATTATCAATCATCATTTGATCTCATTATATATATACAAGTTGATGTATTTTTTTTCCCAGTTTCTACTTACTAGCTAGATCTCCTCACCAACTCTCAATCAAATGTGATCGATCAATCATTAAAAACTAAATTTCCTAATAAAAACACATTTTAAAATTATATAAATAGTATTGTGTGTGATTAGGGATGAAAAAAAAATCCGCGCACGTGAATATCCGCGGATAAAATCTGTTATGGACACGGAGCGGATACATTATTGAATATCCATAGATAAAATAAATGGATATTTTAACTATCCGCTAATTAGTGGATACAAATGCGAAGTTAATGGTATCTGTACCCGCATATATTCATACCCGCTATTAAACCGAGTAAATTACATAAATAACTTTAATAAGTGTCAACTTTCTAAGCAAAAAAACCTCAGTACTATGAGTGTTATTAGTTATTGCACGATTGTAAGTGTTATTGAATATGATGAACTTTATTTACGCTTTTCTTAAATCAAAGAACCTTATTTTTATTAAAAGTAAGGAACTTTATTTATGTTTTTGTTGAGTTAATGATCTTTATTAAAAGTAAAGAACTTTATGCTAAAAACAAAAGAACATGCATGTGAAGAACTTTTGTTTTTAAATTTAAGCTAAAAAAAATTAACAATTTTTTTATTTTATAGATGTTATATGTGGATATCTGTATAAACTTACGGATACCTCAAAATCTATAGATTACCCGCTAAGCGGATATCCGCGCAGATATGAATAGGGTACGAATTTCATATTTATTCAACGGAGCGGACACAAATATCATACTATCCGCATCCATGGATATCCATTTACATTCCTATGTGTGATTGGTATATAGTGTAAAATTTTGAGATTAACATTGAATCAAAATATTTATATTTAAAAAAATAGAGTTAAAAGCACTCATTTTAACTTTTTTTTTTTTACATCCACTTTTTTATTGAATGAAATATACGTGAATCTCATTAGTTTAAAAATGATTATAGGATAAAACAATCAGAGTGCAGCTCATCCTTTTCTTGTTGGCAACCATCCAACTTTAGATGATCATGGTAAAAAAAATTCTAACTGATCCTGTCACTAAAGCAGAAGTATTTGCTGCATTGAACACTATGAAACCTTACAAGGCTCCTAGTCCAGATGGATTTCAAACCATTTTCTACAAACAATATTGGCATATACTGGGGGAAGACATTTTTCAGTTGGTCAAAACATCCTTTTCCACAGGCTATTTTGATCCGGCAATCTCTGATACTCTAATTTCTCTCATTCCCAAAATTGATTCTCCAAATTCTTACAAGGATTTCAGGCCCATCAACCTATGCAACATAGTTTACAAAATCATCACTAAAGTTTTGGCCCTCCGTCTCCGTCCTTTGCTTGATTCTATTATAGGCCCTTATCAAAGCAGCTTTCTACCAGGTAGAGGCACTTCTAACAATGTTGTTGTTTTGCAGGAAATTATTCATTTCATGAGAAAGTCGAACAAGAAAAGGGGTTTTGCAACTTTCAAGCTTGACCTTGAAAAAGCGTTTGATATTGTTAACTGGGCTTTCCTTAAATCTTGTCTCCAGAACTTTGGCTTCCCAGACATCACTATCACTCTTATCATGCATTGTGTTACATCTTCATCGCTCTCCATTCTTTGGAACGGGAACAAATTGCCTCCCTCTACATGGAAAAGCTCTCCATTGCCATCAACAAAGTTGTTCTTCAAGGTGATTGAGACCTCATTCAGCTCTCAAACAACGGGCCTAGATTATCTCATCTTCTTTTTGCTGACGACGTCCTTCTCTTCACCAAAGCAAAAAATTCTCAACTCAGATTCATCATTGATTTATTTGACCGTTTCAGTAGGGCCTCATGTTTGAAAATTAATTTGTCAAAGTCTCGAGCCTTTAATTCTTCAGGTATTCTTCAGGCCAAAATAAATAGGCTCACTTCCATCTCTGGCATAAGAAGTACCACCTCTCTTGACAAATATTTGGGCTTTCCTATCCTTAAAGGAAGAGCGAAGAGAAGTGATTTACTTTTAATTTTTGAAAAAATGCAGACAAGGTTAGCATCTTGGAAAAATAGGTTGTTAAACAAACCCAGAAGATTAACTTTGGCATCATCTATCCTTTCTTCCATCCATTCCTATTATATGCAGATTGCTTGACTCCCTTAAAGTATTTGTGACAACATTGATCAAACAACCCACAATTTTTTTTGGAGGGATAGCAACAACAAAGGTATTCATTTGGTTGGTTGAAATAAAATTGCCCGCCTTAAGCATCAAGGCGGCTTGGGAATCAGAACAACTGGGGAAACCAATATATGTCTTCTTGGCAAACTTGTTTGGGATATGCTCCAATCTTCTCCAAAGCTATGGGTGGATCTTCTATCCAATAGGTATGTTTCTAGGCATAATATCCTCCATGCTACAACTCATCCCAAAGATTCACCCACTTGGTCTTCTATCATGCATGCTAAAAATGCTCTCAAAGATGGTTTCACTTGGCGCGCGGGATCAGGTAACTCTTCTTTTTGGTTTTGTCCTTGGAGTTCTCTTGGTTTCTTAGGCTCCATTGTCCCCTACATAGACATCAATGATTTACACTTGACTGTTACAGATGTCCTCTCCACCAACATCCTCATGCCAGGGACTTATACTCTCAACTCCCTCCTTTGGCAGCTGATTTTATTAATAACATGAATTTTAAGTTTAATCCCTCCATATATGATATTTTTTTTGGAGTTCCAACAAAAATGGTGTATATACTACCAAGTGTGGTTACAAGTGGTTGCTGACTCGCACCAACATGATAACTCATTCTAGCACTATTTCCTCTTGGTCTTGGATTTGGAAATTAAAACTTTCGGAAAAGCTCAAATTTCTATTTTGGTTGGCTTGCCACAACTCTATCCCTACTCTCCTTTTGCTCAACCATAGAAATATTTCTCCATCGCCTCTTTGCTCCCGTTGTGGTCTTGAAGATGAGACTTTTCTTCACTGTGTTCGTGATTGTAATTTTTCTCGTATAATTTGGCATCATGTTGGGTTCCATGATGTGAACTTCTTTGCGGATTTGGATGTAATTGATTGGTTGAAGGAAGGTTCTTCGGACCCTCACTCTTTCCTTTTCTCCGCTACTATTTTGTGGGCTTGGCGCCACCGTAATCTTATGTGTTTAAGCAACAAGAATTGGTCTCTTTGTCGCCTCTCCTACAACATTCATAGCATGGTGGATTCATTCAAAACCTGTTTTGCTTCTAATCTCATAACTGTGTCTGATGACATATTCATCAAGTGGAACAATGATAATCTCTCTGGTGTCATCCTTAATGTTGATGGTAGTTGTCTGGGCACCTCTTTGAGAGCTGGTTATGGTGGAGTCATTCGAAATGTTGCAGGCTTTTCTTTATCAGGTTTTTTCGATTTTATTCTTGACTCCTTTGACATCTTATATGGGGAGCTTTATGCTATCTACCAGGGCCTTATTTTGGCTAGAAGTTTAAATATTGATGATCTAGTATGCTACAGTGACTCTTTGCATTGTATCAACCTCCTTAAGGGTCCCAATTTGAGTTTTCATGTCTACGCTGTATTGATACAAAATGTGAAAGATTTGTTGGAGCAAAATAATGTCAATTTTTACCACACTCTTAGGGAAGGTAACCAATGTGCAGACTTTATGGCGAAACTTTGAGCCTCTTCAGATACTAAGCTGCTCTACCATTCTTCCCCTCCCGATGGTCTCTTGAATTTCCTTAGATCTGACGCAACTGGGACCCTCTTTCCTAGAGAGTAGTCTTTTTGCGTAGTTTTTCCCCCTTTTTCTTTCCTTTTTGTTATGTAACAAAAAAAAGGGTTAATAGTGCTTTCCCCCTGTAATACAGGTCATTTCTGGTTTTCTCGCCTGTAAAATTTTGGATTTCATCCTTGTAAATATTTTTTTTTTCAAAATAACCTCTTGACTCATATGACTCAGCAGATTCGCTGACGTGGCGCTGAAATGGATTTTTTTTTCATCTTTCATTTTTTTTAGTTGCCACATATGTAATTCATTTACACATCATATTTAATAAAAAAAAAATTAAAAAATTTGAAAATTCATTTTTGAAAATTAAAAATATCGAAAAATTAGAAAAAAAATTCAGATTTTATTTCTAAAAAAATATACAAATGTTGAATTTAATTTTCAATATAAAAAACGACAAAAATTAGAAAAACAAAAGTTTTTATTCAGATTTTTATTTTTTCTACAAAACTAAAATTCTGAAAAATAAGATAAGTTTTTATTTTTCTAAAAAATAAAATTATGGAAAAAAAAAGAAGTTTTTATTTCGAAAAATTTCCAGAATTTTTTATAAAAAATAAGTTTTTTCGAAAAAAAATCTTTTTTAATTCGAAAAAAATCTGAAATTAAATTTTTTTTTAGAAAATCTGAACTTGAATTCTGCAACTTTTTTATTTTAAAAACATATTTTATTTTCCAGAATTATCTTTTTTTAGAAAAAGTAAAACGGTTATATTTTTAGAAAAATATATTTAATTTTCCAGAATATATTTTTTTTTTAGAAAAATAAAAACGTTTTTTTTTTCTAATTTTTGAAATATATATATATATTTATTTTGAAAATTAAATTCCAGAATTTTTTATTTTTTTAGAAATAAAATCTGAATTTTATTCTAATTTTTTTAGATTTTTTTATTTTTAAAAATGAATTTTCAGATTTTTTAAAAAGAAATGAAAAATGAAAAAAATCCATATCAGCGCCAACTCAGCGAATCTGCTGAGTCATATGGGTCGGGGGGTTATTTTGAAAAAAAAAATATATTTATAAGGATGGAATCTAAACTAAAAATTTTACAGGGGTGAAAACCGAAAATGACCTACTCCCTCCGGTCTCAAATGTAAGAAACAAAAAAAATAAAATTGGTGCTCTCAAATATAAGAAAAAATATAGTAAAATGAACCTATTAAATGCCACAATTCCAAGTTTATCCTCATTAAATTCATTTCATCATTAATGTCTTTACTACTCCAAGACAAGGGTAAAATTGAAAAAATATCACTTTCTATAATAACTTAAATGTAGTCAATCCACTTTCTTAATATTTGTGTATTATTTTTTTGTTTCTTACATTTGAGACCGGAGGGAGTCATTTGCAATAAAAAAAGTGTTCCAAAATAACTTAGTCATTTCACTTTTTAATACAATATTAGTTATTTTTTCCCTTTATAACTCTAATTAATATTACTTTCATCATCTCCAATTCAATATATTTCACTTTACATTTATGATAGTGAAGAATGCATAAATACTTAACAAATGCACTTAAAACTATTTTTCTCTCTCCTACGTTTATACATTTTTTTTTGGCACAGTTAATCTGAGACGGAGGATACCATCTTCCGCATTATTCATCCTTTTATTAAGTTTGGTTGAAGAATGAGTGAGTACCCGAACACCAAACCGAAACAGTCGCGTTGTGTCACTATCCATAACTACTGTGTACCTGTCCGCACCCTATCTACCTCTCACAGACAAGGCGTGAATGGTGAACGCATACACACACCCACTCCCACACATTGTTGGTCGGTAACAGCACAACTCTTGTAACAGGTCAACCGTCAAGGTTAATTCCGTAATCTTATCCACTCCAAAGTGGACAAAAGCTGTTTTCTTCTTTTCATTTCAAGTGGATATAGGAGTAGATTATTTTATTCGATCGAGATTTAACAACAAAATTCATGAGTAAACATCCTTACAAAAAAAAAATCATGAAAAGACCATCCAATTTGTCCACAATTTCATAGGAAGCCATCAACTACAACTACATGTCCCTGAAATTATTTAGAGCATTCTACAAAGTCTTATTTTTCGGGTTGTTCAAAATTCTTTTTAACAAATACTAAAAAAATATTTAATTAATTTTAGACTTTAATTTGTATACAACAACCTTAAAAATGACATCTTTTTCTATAATTAAATGTTAGTAAATTGGGAGAGAAATGTGATTAAACTCGAGACCACTTTTGGATGAGTGTGTAAACTATAAAGTACAAACACTCTTTAGATTAGATATATTTTAATGTTAAACGGGTGTCGTGTTCAACATTAATACGACATCGACATATATAATTATATAATTTTTAAAATTATTAACAATGTCGATGTGCTAATGTCCTTATCTTCTCATGTTCGTGTCTGAAGTCATGCTTCACATGTGCAAACAAAGCCTTACATTGTGGATTCATATAACTTAATTTATTTAATTTTATTTGATGTGGTAATTAGATAATTAATGAGCCTTATTGCCTTGTTTCATTTGTTGGATTTAACGAAGTCTTCGAGTCCGTGTTTCATTTCATTTGTTTTTGTTTGTGAGAGAGAAAGAGAAGTAGAGAGAGAAAGTTGGTGTCTTGTCTTGTTTTAGCAAAGAGAGGATCTAGAGAGAGCGTGTTCTGTTCTTTGATAAGACTTTGAAACATCATGGTCAGCACCTAACTCTTGTTCTTGTTCCTCTTCATCTAATCTTAATCTTTGATACTCACTACCTACCTCTTGTTTCTTTCTTTTATTTTTTATTTTTCTTAGATTCTCATGTTCTAAACTGAAACTTCCAGACCCAGATTTTTTTTCCTTATTTTTTCTTTCTAAAGTTTCAATTTTTATAATCAGTGAATCATGGTTTTGTGAAATTTATATTTGGGTATTCTCAGTTTTTTTATGTCTAATTTTGTGTATTTGCAAAAACATAAAAAGGTAACTGTTTATTTTTTTTTGGATAAAAAAGGTTACTGTTTTGTTGATGTAGGAATCTTCTAGGTTCTTCTTATATTTGTGTCATAGTGGAGAATACTGATCTACTTTTGTGCTCTTGATTTCACAGATCTCTTATGTTCTTTGATCTCATCGTTTTAGAGTGAAAACCTTATTTATCATTGAAGTTTGGTGTTTGAGGTTTGTTATCTTACCCTCTACTTTAAGGTCTTCTTTTGTTCTTATTATATGTTTCTGTGAATGTTTCTCATAAGGGTGTGTGAGGGATTTCATTTGATTCCTGTTCTCATAAGGGTAGAGGAAAAGATAAACTGAAAATAGTGATGATATATTCTTTTCTATAAAGTTAATACAAGATAGAACCTTTGATAAGTTGTTTAATTTTGATTTGATTGTTCCTATGAGAAGTTAGATTGACTATTCAGTAGGTTTTGATTTCAGATTTGAAACCAGCTTAAAATTGTTTCTGACAATAGTATGGTACTTTAAACTGCTTTAGCTTTTAGGTCCATGTGGGGCTTTGTTTGATGAGAATCTATTTGTTTTGCTTTTTTTACACTTTGTGCTTTTCTCTATATGTGTTCATTCTCTTTTATTTCTTGATCATTAAGTATTGAAGATGGAATTTAAATTAAAGTTTTGTTTATCTATTTGCAGTTGTTCACTGGTATAAGTTGTGACTTGTAACTAGAGTGGAATATTTATTCCTTGAGTGTCTTTTGTGACAAATTAAGTTCTGAAGTTGTCAGTGTATTGGAAAAAATGTCATTCCGTAGTATTGTTCGTGATGTGAGGGATGGATTTGGAAGCTTATCGAGGCGGAGTTTTGAGGTAAGACTTCCTGGACATCAAAGGGGCAAGTCGCGTAGTTCGGTCCATGAGTTGCATGATCAACCTCCGGTTATACAGAACAGCCCATGGGCTAGCCTTCCACCGGAGCTTCTTCGTGATGTTATTAAGAGACTGGAAGCAACTGAGAGTACTTGGCCTGGTCGTAAGCATGTGGTTGCTTGTGCTGCAGTGTGCAAGTCGTGGAGAGAAATGTGCAAAGAAATTGTCAACAGTCTTGAATACTGTGGGAAGATTACTTTCCCTGTTTCTCTGAAGCAGGTGAGATATCGCTCTTCTATCTTGTGTTTAAAAGATGTTAAAAAACAAGTGGTTAATGAGTTTCAGTTAAGGTTGAATCGATCGGGAGTATCTAACTTTGAACCCTAACTGGAACAATCATTGGCCAAACTTCTACTAATCTCCCGACCGATTACTAGGGACCTTTCCCCTGGGAAAGGCAGGGAATATGTTTAAAATAATTGCTCCATTGCACACTAAATATTATAAAAATTAGAGCTTGGTCTAATTTTACATTTATGTGCTTTGTTGATTTTGTTTTACAGCCGGGGTATAGGGATGGACCCATCCAGTGTTTCATCAAAAGAGACAAATCTAAGCTGACATACCACCTCTTCCTTTGCCTCAGTCCCGGTAACCTATACTTTGATTTTGTATAGAGATGGATACCTAATACACTATTTTATTTGATCATCTTGTCTTGTGATTTATTTGATATATTCTACAACATGATTTATTAACTTAATGAGTTATCGAATTTCGTGGCATGTATTTACTTCTTTCCTTTGTCAATCCAAGCAATTCATCTTTCTCTTTTAACTTTCTTTGATTTTTAATTCTGCAGAACTGCATATGGACTCTTTGTTTTAGGCAACGTTTAAAGTCCAATATTTCTTATTGTCTATGCCATATGAAAATGAAAAGTGTCTGTCCTACTTTGCGTGTTGGTTTGATTTTTTGCTATGCTGGCATAAGTAGTTACTTATTTTGAGCTGTTAACTTGCTAGCCCTCATAAATATGAATTTAACAAATTTTTAGATCTGGTTAGTCGGTCTCTGAACTCTTCATTGTGTTCCTGCAGCCTTGCTTGTTGAAAATGGAAAGTTTCTTCTCTCTGCAAAACGTACCAGAAGAACGACTTGCACAGAGTATGTTATATCAATGGATGCAGATAACATATCAAGATCTAGTAACACTTACATCGGAAAGCTTAGGTATGGATTTTTTGAGTATTTTGTTCTCAATCTGTTTGGCATTCATGTTGACGCCATAGACAAAGTATCTCATTACGTTCTGCTTTGATTGTGTAGTAAAAAGTTGATGGCTAGAATAAATTTTTGAATTTCATTTGTATGCATTGGCAGTGTAAAATAGTTGTGCACATGCGTCAAATCACATGAAACCAATTAGGTATTTGTGCATGTGTAGGGAAAACACACTGTGAAATTTAAATAGTGAGATCTAATTGGGTGTCTATGTAAAATTTGTTTACTTTGGCAGTGCATATAAATTAAACTTTGCCATCACCCAAGAACTACTTTGCGAAAAATCGTTATTTATGTTTTTTCCTATCATTGTGTACTTCAACTGTATTAACTTTCTCCTCTTTCAGGTCTAATTTTCTTGGAACCAAGTTCATAATTTATGATACACAGCCTCCCTATAACAATGCTCAGCTGGCTCCTCCTGGACGCAGCCGTAGATTCAACTCGAAAAAAGTTTCACCAAAGGTCCCGAGTGGCAGTTACAACATCGCCCAGGTCACCTATGAGTTGAATGTCCTCGGTACTAGAGGCCCGCGAAGGATGAATTGCTCTATGCACTCAATCCCTGCATCATCCCTCGAGCCTGGTGGTGTTGTCCCAGGCCAGCCGGAGCTCATTCCCCGCAATCTTGAGGATTCTTTCCGTAGTTTATCCTTTGCACGATCAATTGATAACTCAACTGAGTTTAGCAGCTGTAGGTTCTCAGACATAATGGGAGCTGTCAATGAAGAGGAGGAGGAGGGGAAGGAGAGACCTCTAGTTCTTAAGAACAAGTCTCCTAGATGGCATGAACAGCTGCAATGTTGGTGCCTTAACTTTAGGGGACGAGTGACTGTTGCGTCCGTTAAGAACTTTCAGCTGATCGCTGCAGCACAGCCTGCACCTGTCGCTCCTCATGCCGCAACAGGACCTGCACCCTCGCAGCCAGCACAGTCAGACCATGACAAGATTATTCTTCAGTTTGGTAAAGTCGGCAAGGATATGTTTACAATGGACTATCGATACCCTCTCTCGGCATTTCAGGCTTTTGCGATATGTTTGACTAGCTTTGACACAAAACTTGCATGTGAATAGTGACAAGAGAGATACATGTGGCAAGACAATTAGAATGTAATCTCCATTTTAGGAATTCATAGGATGGTGAAGCTGAACTAAGTCATTGTATGCCTCATAGTTAAATTGTAAAGTACAAAACCAAAACAATCTCTTCCCAATGTCCTTTTTTATCTTGTCATTGCCCTTTTTCTTTTGAACATGGCCCCTTTATGTAAGTTATGATTTAAAGTTTAAACTATCTTTATCATACTTTGTTGATGTAGACTTGCATACTTTTTATGTTGAAGATGTAATGAAAAATTTATCAGCCTTCAATATCTGTTTTGTCTAATGTTTAAGGTGACTTTTAGGGTACACAAATTGTTAAATTTGTGTACCCATACACAAACTTTCAGCCTTTGATCTGTGCTTTGAAAATTGAATGGCTTGGATTATTAGTTGGCAACATGTATACTTTTTGTGGTCTACATAAGTTGTTTATAAAATGGGTCTTGAAAAGAAATTGTTTTTCTGTAAAAAAATAAATAAATTATTTTTAGTATAATTAATTCACTTGTTTTATTAATAAAATATATATTAAAACTCAAATAATGGGTTGATATGTTTTGTCTTTGGCACGGTTTTATTATATTAAAACCATCAATTTTTTTTTTCTCCCACTCGAGGTTTACAAATTATACATGAGGATTTATGTTTTACCTTTTTATACGAGTCTTTTCTATAATTTATCTCTAAATTTTTATTTGACATTAAGAGTACGAATAAGTCTACAAATTTTTAGACTCAAATTTCTACGGGCACGTTTCACTTTCTACAAATTATCCCTAAAACTTGAATTAATAAAATATCAACATAGACGAGTCTAATAAAATGGACTATCAATTTTTATTTTTTTTTATCTTCCCTTACTGCTTTATTAAAAAGATTTTTTTTTTTGGGGGGTTGTGAGGATTTTAGGAAAATTGTCTGGGTGAATTAGGATACGATCTGTGTCCCTAAGGAGGAAGGAGGGTTAGGTGTGCGGAAGTTGTATGAATTTAATTTAGCATTACTAAGGAAGTGAAGTTGGAGGATGTTGGTTGATAAGGAGGGGTTGTGGTATCGAGTCTTGAAGGCTAAGTATGGGGAGGAAGGTGGTCGCCTGAAGAAGGGGGGGCGTGACAGTTCTTTATGGTGGCGGATGCAGTCACGCATTCGTGGTGATGTAGGGTGGGGGGATGGAAGTTGGTTTGAAGATAATGTCCGTCACGTGGTTGGCGGGGTGGTACCACTTTCTTTTGGACGGATAACTGGGTGGGAGATGTGCCTTTATGGGTAAGATTTCCTCGCCTTTTTGATTTAACCATTGACAACAGGGCAACTGCAGAGGATATGGCGAGGCGGGGTTGGGAGGATG
>Ga0228711_1008846_pt1 | contig 13926 bp, 12 predicted proteins | sample MedpolnodulmetaG_2_FD_177996 | JGI IMG/M metagenome (GOLD analysis project Ga0228711, IMG submission 177996) | Root nodule microbial communities from Medicago polymorpha collected in Santa Monica, California, United States - brown nodules | ecosystem: Host-associated > Plants > Roots > Nodule...
TAGTTAACCGCACAGTTGTAGCTGGGCTTGTTTTATCCTGGAGACGGCGTGGTTGATAGTCTGCCTTGCACAATTTTGGGTAGTGCCACGAAACGTCTTAAAGAGAACAACCTGGTCGTGACTCAACCTAGTAGCAACTTCGGTAGATAATAAAATTTGGAAATCCAAATACAACAGTTTGGAAATCCAAAAACAACAGTTACAAATGGATTTACGTTCACGCAATCCACACATTAACGTCCGTTGGATCAAGATCGAACAGGCCAAGATTCTAAACCGGATATTTTGGAATTTAATGTAATCAAAATCTGTATATTTTGTAAAATGTTCGATCTTGATCCAATAATTATCAATGCATTGATGAACTCATTCACCTTGGAGTCATGATCTGAGTTCATTCATTTTGAATTATTAGATTGTTTCAAACTATCAGTCACATCAATTATATATATCTTAACAGGCACAATAAAATCATCCCAATCAACCCATTTCACTATATATCTTAAGTAAAGGCTTCTCTTTAGACCCTCAAAACCTTCCTTCAACTTACACCGTGTATAATCATATCAACATAACAAACCTCCTTTATAATCTAGCCTTAAATCCCTTCCATATTCATCCATTGTGACATAATAAAGCTCACATTTACACTCAGTGCACCTAACATATCTTCTGTTCTGCGTGTATCGATAGCATGGACAATAACCAACCATTTCTCCTCAAACCCTTCTGGAATCTCTTCAGGGTTACCTATCTCTATACCAAAAGGATTTCGAATATATGTTTTCGATTTGTCGTTACTCTTGTTTTGGATCCAAGGTCAAAGTACTGTGGAGCAACAATTCCTGGCATATGCCATTGTTCTTCACAAGAACATGATCAAAGCTTTGAAGCATCATGTGGCTCTCATTTTCTCTGTGTGTGACGCGTTTTCTTTGTTGATATCTTACAACAGCCGAATGATGTAGATAGATTTCATGGAGAGGTATAGGATTACTAGTTTCATCAACTACTTCATCATTGAAACTCTTGACTCTTGAGTGCCATGTGACCTCTTGGAAAATCAATGTCATAATAATATCTTTTGATAACTGATCCAGGTTCTAGCTCAAATTTAGGGGACAAAAAAACATTTTATTTTCTTTTAGAGTTATAACCGTACAAATTCCAAATCAAAAGTTGCTACTTTTAGATGCTTAAACAATGCCCTTAGAGCACTTGTTAGCATTTTCCTATTAATTTATCCCTTTTGCCATAATCACAAGATTACCATGCCCCTTTGAATAACTCCAAGTGTTGGGTAATCAATAGGTAAACAGAAAAATTAAGTCTTCCCCATTCAATCATTCGCAACCTACTTCTGTACAACTTATTGTTCACAAATTATACGAGAGCAATTTATTAGTAACTAAATAGATGGAGGAAGAAAGCAGTTTTGCTCAAGAAACTGTGAAGAAGAATCCTTTAATGTTCCTTATAGTGAGGAGTGAAGAAGAAATGGAAAAAGCCACACTTTCACCTTCTACCTCAGGTCCCAATCATTTACGGATCCTCATTGTGTAAGCAACATAAGTTACATAACAAAACCATAAAAGAACAAAACAAGCATTCAAACATCTTGCACAATTTCAACAAAGCAAACATAAGAAAGCACTCTCGATTCAAGCAAAATCAAACAAAAATCTAATCAAACAACATTATTCAAAACAAATTAAAATCAACCATTGAAGCAACATAAATCAACAAAGCATAGAGTGAAAGAGATCAAACAACCTATTGTGAATGAGTACCAAGAGTTTCACTATTATTTCTTCTTGCAGTTGCATATCACTTCCCATGCTTCATGATACCAAGTTCATAGTACAAGATAAATATCAATAAAATGGTAAATACGAATATTTCATAATCAAATTCTTCTTGTTTGGTATCACTAGTCAACCTGCTTAATGCCGTCAGGGAGTGAAAGCAGAGACTCTGTATACACCGCCATTGGGATCTTACAAAGTAAGAGCCACCAAAGGAGTGATACTCTAGCAATTGTCCTTTGTCATTAAACTTCACTAATCCAGCATTAGCATTTGGTCCAACTATATCACCACAATTTGTATAACATACTGGAGAAAAAAAATATAGAGCATGAAGAGAAGAAAAATCAAGAATCTTAGTCCAAGATGAGTGCACTGCATATTCTTGCATCACCGATATCTTAATTGTAGACTCCTTCACCTTCCATACACTAATACGTCCGCCAGCAGATATCAACAAATCATAACTTCCAGAAGAAAAATCATCTGGAAGAGCTATCTCAGACATTGTCATTTCCTTTAAATTAAAGGCAATAATAACATTCCTTTTGGTCTGACAATTATAAACTAGCCAATGAATAAAACCATTCAAGAATGATCCGACGTTGGGAAGACCTGTGGAGCCAGCAGTATTCCTATAACGCAAATGAGAAACAATCTCAACTTGTTTCCACTTATTAGCTTTCAATGAGAAAATCTCCAAGTCAATTGAATTAGTATTCGTGTAACCTCAGTAGGATTTCGGTTATCAATTCTACAGGGAGATGTTAATCAATTTAACTGCCACTATTTGATAATCATCTCATGTAACAAACAAATATTACTCATAGTGTTGGCATCAACAGATGCGTTTGTTTCAACTTAAAAAATTTGATGTTGAGTTAACAAAATGTAGGGATTTTTTTTTTAAGATTTTTAAAAAAATCTAAAAATACTTTTGTTTGTTTACTATCATAAAAATCATTAAAAAAAATAAAGCTCTTATGCATGAGTTCTCTGTTTTTAGGGGGAAAAAAATTGATTTTGAAAAAACTACTAAAAATAATTTTTCATTTTGAGGCCAAATTTTTTTAACAAAATAGATTTTTTTAAATTCTGAAACAAACTACAATAAAAATCGATTTTTTGGTTAAAAAAATCCCAAACAAGCGGACCAATATTTTTTTTGAGGAAAACGGACCAATATTTTAAAAGTAAATTAAATACAGTTGAAAAAAAACTGACGTCAAACTAGTTCATCGAAATTGACATTAGTAAGAATCAAACATGAGAGGGTTACATACTATTGATATATTATTTGAACATTAATCATCTTCTTCAAACTTTTAAAATATCAAATACTACCTTTTCTCTAAATATAAGACTTTTTTGAGAAATTGTGTTGTCTCTTTTTATTAGACTTTTTTGAGAAATTGTGTTGTCTCTTTTTATGATTCCTTTGACACACTGACTTTCAATGCCTATGAACCATTTGATCAATCTTCTGTTCCAAATGATGCCATGGGTCTATTTTTTATTAAAAGATGTAACCATAAGAAACAAAACAGGTAAGCATTTCCATCCATTCCAAGTCGCCACAATCACCAGCTTAGACTCCGATTTGCCCAACGGCATCAACACCTACACCTCCCTATGTTTTTGCCATCACCAACTTTAGAGCCATGTCCGTTCAACACCATTTTCAGTTAACAGCCAACACCGCACACTTAACATAGTCCCACACTCCCACCAATATCATCACCATACTAAGGATTTTAAATAGCTGTGGTCAATCGATCGGAATTAACAGCCATGGGTAAAATGGTGTTGAACAGTCTACTGTCTAGAACCATCATTTCCTTCAAAATTTACTGCAGTGTTCACAGTCAAACGGAAGATCTGGTCGGAGTCATTGATGGTCCGGTGAGTTGGTTTGGACGACAGCAAGTGTCGAGGTCAAGAGAGGGAGATGAAAATGCAGTTTGTTCAATTTATTAAAAAAGAAAAAAAAAAAAACATGGCATGACACAATATAAGCAAGTTTGATCATAGGCATTGAAAGTCAAACACTAAGAACAGTGATCCTACTTGTGTTTTTTTCCTGTAGGCCTCAATTGTGTAATATCCCAAACATAAAATTGATCCAAAACTCAAACTTTGAAACATCATGATTGTGACAAAAAGAAGACCGGTAAGATGCAAATTGAAGAGAATCCACTAATTACAACAAAGTTAAATTTTTTCCGAAGAAAAACAACACAGCAACCCCATCAACTTTCATGCAGGAGTTTTATAGATCAGTAATTTGGTGAATACAATCTAGTATACACATAAACAGTGAAAATACACTATCTATAGCCAAAACCCAAGTCTAGCTCATGACCATGAATCCCCTGGTTGTGCCCTGAAGGATGGATTGGCTTTGAGTTTGACCTAAGCTCCATCTCGAAAAGCCTCTGAAGTGCTTCTGGATGATTCCTTCCACCAGCAACCGCAGGAGCTAATAAAATAACCAAAAATAGGCATCAGGAATGGAACTAGAAGAGTAAAACATCAATTAAACCCAATAAGCATAAAATACAGCCACTAAATTCATTGTTATGAAAAAAAAATAACCACAACCATTGAAAAATTATGAACTTCAGAAGGATCAAATATCCAAAATTAATTGCAACAAAATTGACATATAAATTAATCCATGGACTAAAGAAAAGGATTTGAGATCATGCCCAATAACATTAATCTACTAAATTATTGAAAAACAATCCATGATTAATATCTGTCTGAAGCTATGATAATATAAGGCAAGCATACTAGCAATGCACATCAAATAATGTTTTACCTTGCAATTGCATTCCAGGGCCACCTAAACTAGGATGCTGCTGGCCACCAAATGGGAAGCCTTGCATTGGGTTTGGTTCTTGCATAATACCAGCCATCGGATTACTGGGATGAGGGGGCATTGTGGCACCCCTTGGGAAACCTCGTAATAGATGAGGTGGAGGAAGGTTCCCTTGCATGTGCATCTGTTGTAACAGAGGGTGATGAGCAGGAGGATCAAACCCAGTTACAACACTGCTTGGTTGATGAAAAGGAGGACGAAGCATATTTCCCGGAAATTGACGGTTGGTTGGAGAGCCATGATGAACCATGCCCTCAGAAGTCGCATGCTTCATATAAGAACTAATATGAGGAGAATGTGAATCCAGTTGATTCAACATCGGACCAAAGTGATTCAGCTGATGAGGTTGGAGTTGTGAAGGTCGGTGGGGGTTAAGATTTTGATATGGAATGCCAGGTTCCCTTATATCATAAGGACCACGGGGGTATGCTTGACCTTGATTTCTCATCATAAATCGTTCGTCTCTAAATGCAGAATTCAGAGCTGCAAGTTTTCTAGTAATCTCAACAGGTGATTCTTGAGACAATTCTGCCTTAGCCGAATTTCCAACAGATAAAAAGGACTGCAGAGGATCACCGGCAGAAATCAAGTTATCTTCTTCAGGGAGGCGAATATCATGAGACCTATTGAAACCACTAGCCTTAGGAATTCCACTGTGAAGTATCGATGGATTAACATCTCCATGAGAATCACCATAACCTAACCACTGCTCTTCAAATCTATTTGATTTGGGTTGATGAGTTTGTTCTGATGGAAAGACGCCACTTCCATGTCTGTTTACTGAAAGCTCGGCAGGAGGAGGATGAGAATTTTCTGAGGTAGGGAAAGGAAACAACTGAGACTCTGAAAAATCTGCCCCTGAAGATCCAATTGAACCTCTTTGAACAGAAAGGGGAGCTCCAACTGATTGCAGCTCCTTCATAAAAGCTGATCCAAAAAGTGTTTCCAGCGTCAATGTTTTTGATGGATTAGAAGCATCGGCGTTTGCTTCCTCTGGATTATCAAGAAATTTGCCAGTAGTTACTCCTTCAGTGTTGTGCACCATGTCAGTAGAATCTAGAACAGATGATAGTTCCATATCTTTATGTAAGGATCCTTTCTGTAACAAAGAAAGAAGGTGTTCGGATGCATGACCATCAATTGAAGTGGACTTCCCAGTCTTTGCACCAAAGTCTTTGTCCTTCAAGCGCTGCTGAGATGATGAACCATTTTCACTAACTTGTGATAGAATTGACTGTTCGAGATCTTCACATGTAAGAACTGCTGGTAAAATCTCAGGTTTATCGCTCTCATGTGATAGCTCAGAGTTGACAATAGCTGTATGTGTTACATTTGTTGCCACATGCTCACCAGCGGGTTCAGGATTACGACAAGTAAAATTCGGTGCAACATGATGAGTAGTCTCTACATCGGAAACCTGCTGCCCGCCCTTTTCACCACCAACAATAAGTGAGAGCAAGTCATTTGGCCTAGGTGTCAAGTCATCCATCGACTTCTTTTCTGCATTAAGGTAAGTGGGAAATGAAGAAGATAGGTTAACATATTACGAAGTACAACTTGTAATGCATAAAAATGTTGAAGCACTTGAGCATTTATTCACACATATGCATACCTTCTTCAGCAAACCAATGAGCAAACTTTGAAGATTGGAAGGCATGTGGACTCCATGTCTCATCTGCTTTAGGATCGAGCTGCTACAAGAGCATAAATAGTCAAACTCATAGTAAAGTTAAAACAAAACATTAGTCCAAATCATAGTACATCTAGCCTAATAGGTAAAGTATCCGTTTTCAGAAAGATATCTGCCAAACTGCAGTTAACACTTTCTTGGCATCACAAGTACAAGGAATTACAATAATTTCTTTAATTACCTCAACAATACTAGTTGATATGCCACTGGTTAGCATTGAAGCATTACCAAAAAGCTTGTGTAGGATAGACTCGGAACTCTCAGGATTGAAAGCTGCTCCAACAGCCTCCTTTCCTTTTACTTCAGCATTAAGTTGAATAAATTTACTGTCATCTGATGCTTCCAAGGCTTCTGAAAGAGCAGACCTCTTTCTTAGTTGATCACTCATTCCAATTTTAATGTTGGGGATATCCGCAGCATATGATAAATTTAAAATATCTTCTTTCTCATAGTTGATTGAAACATTTATATCTGCCTTTTGAAGATTTTGTTGATTGTTATCCACTTGCTTGGTTGGTAATTTTCCTTCTTTATTTTCAGGATTTATACTGAATACATAGCTACCTCTGGTATCTCCAAGCTCAAGTTGCCCAGCCTGCATAAGCACCAGAGAAATCAAACATGTATGAAAGAGTCATGAATAATAGCATGTAGTGAAACATATTAAAAAACTATTAGGATTTTCATTTAATTTTAAACTGGGTCCTCAACATCTAGGCTCTCTGTTGATATGGGGGGAAAAGCAGCATGTCAATGTTGTCTTTACTTGGGCTCTCTGTTGATATGGGGGGAAAGGCAGCATGAAAGCAAGAAATAATGGCCGAAATCCTACAATATCTTCCAGGTTGTTTTGGCATCCAATAAGTAAAGACAAAATCATAATCCAGTCAAGGTTAACACCCTAAATAGAAAACTTTTAACATACAAAATTTAAATGTCGAGATTTAATATTGAAACTTGAATACTGAACATTTTAATAGAGGGTAGTTTCAAATGCTATATCATAATCTAGTCGAGTCCTCCCGTACAATGTTTGGTAACAATCAGTGAAGTTACGGTGCACTACCATAATCCATCTCCTTGATCCATTTCATTCTTATTGGCCCTTGATCCATTTCATTCTTATTGGGAAGTTGCTACCTGAATATTTTTAAGACTTTTTTGTCGCTATTAGACAATATAACCCAACATTTGAAACAAAACCTCACAGTCAAAACATGCTGTTCTATCAGACTCTATAACTCAATTGTCAACATCAAACTCTCAGCATTGAGAAAACTAATGTGTTGTTGAATCAAGCCACCCTTTTCTTTCAAACTATAGAATTTTATACTATTAAGATTGCTCTTCCAAAAGAGAATATTATTCTACAACCACGCTCTAAGAAAACACTTTGGACTGATAGACTTTGGGAAATTTCAAAACTTTCATGCTCCCAAAGAAGTCATTGTGAACTGAACTACAAAATTTCATCAATGATTCCCATCCTAAAAACATCACAAAGAACTCAGTTCTCCAATACCCCATTGCCAAACACCAACCTTCTACCATACATAAAAATTTCCCTCTCCAGGTACATAACATTTAGAAAAGACAACATTGAAAATTACGACTAAGAAAGTAAAAATGAAATGCATGCCAAATTAACACTTCAGGCAATAGATATTTGAGCTTAACATTCTAAAAATGACAGCATTTAAAGGCCATAAACAAGGTGAAAAAACAATGTATGTCAACTAGTTACCTCTGCTGCATGAGTGTTTGAGGATATTTTGGTACCCGTATTCCTTTCCAACATTGAGCTTGCAAAACCAGGGGGTACAAGTGGTCTTGCTGAAGCATGTGGAAGGGAAGACGATTTCTCATCATTGCTTATAGCTGCTAAAGGCAAAGGAGACTCCTCCACTGAATCATTGCTTCGAGTAACTAGCCTTTTTGAATCATCGTCAATAAGTGAAGAAAGGTCGAAATCCGCTTTACTCTTTTCTGGATTCAACTTAAGCTTTTCTGTTTGCTCTTTCCTCATCAATTCGAAAGAGGCTGGCAAAAAAGATTTCATTAATTGAATTTGAATATATTAGACGTGATCATACAAATGGCCCTAATTACGAAGTTAAACAGATAATAATTAAGGTAATAAATATTTTTTTTATGAAAGAACATTAAGGTAATAAATAATGAGAACAAATATATAATCAGAACAAATACAACATACAAATACCGCAATATCTGTTGGTAGGACATGAGGCTTACTGCCAAATCAGCCCAGGCCCGTAAAACATTGTGGCGTATTTTTATATTCTGGATTTTATGTTCTGTATACTGCAGCAGACAATGTGTTCCACTTAGTGTGCACCAATATTTTCTTTTTATTGAGGGATTCCCATTTCTATTTTCATGTACTTGGCTAGAGCAGATGCGGTCTTTAAATGGGAAGAATAACCTAAATTGTATCTGTGAATTTTCTATATATTTCATATAATTATAACTAATACAAAACTCATTCGAACTTATATTTATCAAAGCATTCTATCTCAAAGGATTACTTTTTTATGTGCGCATTCTTTTGGTTTTCTTCACCGTGGCACAGGAAAATTTTAGAGTTTATTTAAGTGGAATCATATCAGTGGCTTTCCTGTTGCACAAAGGGGTTCAGATTATTTCCTGGATTACAGCCAGGGTAATTTCTCAATTCAAGATCGCTAGCTTTGTTTGATTAATTTTTGCACTGAGCATTCAGCTATTATTTAAATATCTCTAGACTTGACTAATTATGACCAGATCTGACCTAACCAAACCAGTTATTCAAAGTTGATGGACAAGTTCCCAAATCATAAGATTGTTTGCACTCAACAGCATTTAGTTATTATTTAAAATCACTGTGGACTTGACTCATTATGACCTGATCTGACGACCGATTAACCAGTTATTCAAAGTTGATGGACAGATTCGCAAATCAGAAGATTGGTTCACAACTCAGCACGCACAAAAAATATATCTCTATTTCTAAATGGATAAAATGACAAATCACAGAGTTTGATATTACTAGAATTTAAGAATGGTGGATTGTGCCCCCCCATTTGATTCAGTTTGGTAGAGCTAGGTTTCAGCTCGTCAGTGTTGGATTCATTCATCTCATTGTCCTGTTGGTTCATTGCAAGCTTACAATGATGTGTATGTTCATATTTTTCTGGTTCGAGATGGGATACCTATGGGGTTGAGACTGAATACAACATATTTGCCTCCTTTGCACATTAGGATCTTCTGTGCACTACAGAACTTAATCAGTCAGCTATTACATTTTGGGTCTTTCATTCATAAAAACAACAAACCACTACGATCTAGACTCACTCAAACTTGCGATTCTTCGCAAGTTTAAATATTGTGCCATGTCTACCGTTTGTTCTCAGATTAGTTAACTTTGCAGTTTATTAGCTAAGCTTGGATTAACTTATTCGATCTGACACCTCCCAATACAATAGCAAGGCTAATCAAATCGTTGTTAATCAGGATTTTCATGAGAACACCAAATATATTGAGGTGTGCAGTGAGCCATCATTCTGTTCATGATGCTTTTGCCAATGTCTTAAACAACCAAATGTTATCTCTCACTCATAAATCAACCCTTCAATTTGTCAATGTCTTAAACAAGAACATGCCTCTCAGCCTCATTGGTCATCAGTTCAATTTGGCAAATTGATGCTTCTTGATCAGACCAAACAATTTGAAGGAGTGTTAGTGGGCCATGCAGCAACCCTAAATTTTGTTTAAATAGGCCTACAGCAACATTATCTCAGGCCCCATCAAACTTCGTGATGGTTTTCTAACAGGTTTTATGTAGTGCAGAAGCTGTGCTGTGCGTCATGCATTTCAACATAATTAGCCTTCTTAAAATAGAGCATGTACAGCTTAAAAAACGAGAGACAAATCTCATCCATAAATGGGAAGAATCTCCTTAAGTTGTATTTGTACAGTTTCTACATATTTCAAATAATCAGATACATAGATGTCATTTAAACAAAGTGACAATATCTTCAAGAAATAACATGTACCTCTTCTCTTTCTTTCCTCTTCTGCCCTGTCCTCGTTTGTACACTCCAAAGAACCAAAAGTTTCATCATTGAAAGAGTCATTAGTTTCTCTACGCGAGTGAGGTGCCTAGAAAGAATCAAAAGCCACGATTATAACAGACTTGAAGTTAATAAAATTACGGTGCATAGCTTCACTACATCAAATGAAAATCATACATGATTGAGATTTGAGAATTTTTGGAGGTAATAAATAATACACTTCGGCCAACATATATCTGTCTGAGAAATAAATAACTACAGATAATTGAGCTAACCTTATATGGACGAGGAGGATGATACGGCTCATTAGATCGATTTGGCTGGTAATTGTCATTAGCTCGAAACTTAGGAGCAGCCGACCCAGGCGCATACCCAGGTGGTCTTGGAAAAGAACCACTACCTAGAAGTCCATCATGCTCAGGACCTTGCAATGATCTACGAGGCTGGTTGCCCAAACGTTTTCCGGAATCTGTAAATTGACATTGACAATAATAGATCAACATTAACCTTGACTTACGATAAACTGCTACCCGAACACCCATTAAAGAGACAGGCACAGAAGAATTCAATGTTTATCCAAATATTTGTAAAGGCATTTAGATCTACTGTATTTTAAAAATTTAAAAAAAAAAAAAACCAGTATTTTTGTTGGTCAAACGTAAACACCTGAATCCCATTCCGATTGAGAATCGCTGTCTCTGTCTGAACGTCCAGAAGAGCGAGAATCCCATTTTCCATGGGTTCCTCGCGAAAAGTTATTCATATCCCCTCTGGTTGGAGGGGATGAACTGTATTCATTGCGTCTGAAACTATGTGTTGACAGCGCACCGGTACTTCTCTGTCGATCCAGTGAAGCGTCTTCAAATTCACTGTTTTCCAGAAGAAAAAAAAAGGCATAACACATAAGTGAAAGAGCATAAATTGACGATATATTTATATATATATATATATATATATATAATAAGGAAAAATTAAATGCAGCGGTCCACCGATATAGCATATTATACCTTAAAAGTGACCGATCAAACCCACTTGGAAACTCTTTGCAAATATCCAATCCACTAAACGATAACAAAAAATCTCTCGTGTATGAAATTTTCAACTTCCTGAACAACCACCAACAAATAGGTGTTATAACATGCATCAAATTTCAAATTAAAACATTGTAAAAAATAAATACAACAAGCTAATCAAACAAGATAGAAGGTTACTTTTGCAATCCACTATCAGTTGCTTGATCCAACAAGCTCTGATCTTCGTTTTCAAAATCCATTGTGTTCCCTCCACACAATACTTGATGCTAAACAAAGTTGTTAATCAGTGTCAAATATATCAAATCGACGAACAATGCAGAGTGTTACTACAACCCTTAAAAAGCACTAGTCATCATCAAACATATAATTCATAACATATGCTGAAATTCTTCTTGTGAACTAGTATTTGACCAAGCTCAAATCTAAGTCCAACAATCACTGCTTATTCATAATTCAATTCTAAAAGCACTTATATGAAAATCTTCAAAGCTATCAAAACCCAAAACCTAGAGCCAATCCCAGTCACTGATCCAGCTCAATCAACAAGACCCATCATCCAAAACCCTCTAAAGCTCCAGCCTTTACGAAAATCTAGCAATAACCACCACCAAAAAAATTGAAAAAACTACTCTCTCCTTCAATGAAATTCCCGAAAGAAACGTAAAGATTGGTATATACACAAAATCGTCCTAGAACACAAATTCAAAGGAAATAGAGATTCAATTCAAAAACTTGTGGAATACCCATTAAATTTACGTCCGAGGAAAATCTAAGGGAAGACAAATATTGAGGGTTTGTGCGATAAAAATACAAAATTGAAAAAAGAAAGAAAATTAGGGTTTTGAAATTGAAAAGATTAACGATGCGGATCGAAGGTTAGAAAGAGAATCAATGAAGGGAAAAGCGTGAAATCGAGAATTTGGGGGTGATTTTGCAGAGATGGATCGGGATTGAGGACGAGGGAGTGAGCGAGAAGAGAGATTTGTAGAGAGAGAAAATAGAGAGAGATTGTTGCTATTATGGATTTATTATTATCTATTATCTAGAGCAATGTAACCAATGGTTTTAAATAATTTGTAAGTTAGATTAGATTAAAAATTCGTGTTTATCTAAATCTTAATTTTGATCTAATTGTAAAAAGATAACATTCAAATTTTAATTTCTGTTTCAAAAATAAATTTTAGGTTTTTCTTGTTTTGAGTTTAAACACCGTTGATATTTTTATATAGAAAACTCTTTTGAATATAAGATGTTTTTTTTTTTTTGAAGAGGTTAAAATAAAATATATTAAAACATGAAAATGTCTGTACAAATAATTACAATGGGAGACCGAAACAATAAAGTGAAAGCAAAGTGGAAGAAGCTATTAGCCTATGCCCAAAATGGTGAACGGACTAAGCCACCAGCCATGAAAATTGAAGGGAAGAGTAATGTACTTCTCCTTCAACCACGTATAGGAGATGGCCTTTATCCTATCAACCACCTAAAGAACGGGGCTTTCGGAGCCTTTAAACAACCTATTGTTTCGTTCCTTCCAGATTTTCCAAACTGTTGCATACCAAATAACCTGTAACAACGAACGTCGTTTGTTCCCCATTCCACCGCTGGAGTTAAACTGGATAAAATGATCAGGCACAGTAAAGGGGTTGGTCACTGAGACACCAATCCAACTGTAAATCAAATGCCAAACTGAACCCAAGATATTACAATGTAAGAATAAATGCGAAGACGATTCGACTAGGTCACACCCTACCACACACGTCCGAGAATCATTGTTGATAACACCTCGCCGGAGAAGATTGTCCTTTGTAGGCAACCTATCCCGAAATAACCGCCAAGCAAACAACAACACCTTGAGGGGCACATTCTTATGCCAAAGCGAAGCAGCATCAACAGAAAGATCCACCTGCGGTTGTATAGTAAGAAAACGATAGAGACTACGAACTGTGAATGCTGAAGAATTCTCCAGAGTCCAAAGCCACTTATCTTCCTTAGTAATCTGCAGTGTAACATGAGCAAGTAGTAAAATAAGTTCCCCCACCATCTCCTCCTCCCACACGAACAACCTCCGTCTCTACCTCCACGCCTCACCACCCTCCCCCCACCCTAACTGCGACATCTCTAACACCGACGCCCCCTTAAAAACAGACAGCTCAAATAACCTGCTAAACCTTACTCTAAAAGACACCCTGCCCCACCACACATAAGACCAAAAAAGAGTCATCCTACCATTCCCAACCCCTCCACTGACATGCTCGGTAAACCACCTCTCCCTACTTAGGCTATGCACCACACGCCACCACTCGAAAGCCCCACGGCCTCCACCTCTCAGCCTCCCCTCCTCTATGCCATACCGCGCCGACAAAACCCTAAACCATAAGCTATCTCTATCCTCCAATAACCGCCAACACCACTTCCCTAAAAGAGCTACATTAAACTCCCTAAT
>Ga0228711_1008847_pt1 | contig 13923 bp, 6 predicted proteins | sample MedpolnodulmetaG_2_FD_177996 | JGI IMG/M metagenome (GOLD analysis project Ga0228711, IMG submission 177996) | Root nodule microbial communities from Medicago polymorpha collected in Santa Monica, California, United States - brown nodules | ecosystem: Host-associated > Plants > Roots > Nodule...
CGAGTTTTTTTAAAAAAAAAAAAAAAAAAAAGTGAGTGAGAGAGTGTGAATTGTGAAGAGAAGATCAATAAGCATGTAGCATATTGGTTTTTCTTCTCATTGTTGTTGGAATAACTGTGGGAGTAAGAGAGAGAGTAGATATAGTTGAAGGAGGAGAGAGAAAGAGAAAGGGTAGTTATGGAAATAAAATTTAAGGAACTAACTGTAAGGACAACAACCACTATTATATTATTTTTATTTTTTTCTTTTCTTTGGCTTCACTGTAATGTTAATGTACTTTTTCAGATGGTTGCGTGTTCTTACTCTTTTACCACTTTCTTTCCTTAATTACCCCTACCCGTTTTCACAACAGTTAGTTATGTTCTTCTGGTAAAGGTCGCTTTCTTTTCACCAACAGAAACCCGCGGTAATTAATCATTTGTGAGTAATACCTGTGTTTGATCACAAAAAAAAACATTTTTACTAAATCACGGCACCATTTTTTGTTCAAGTACAAATTTGTTTACAATATGAAAATCATCCTTGTTTATCAAATATTGTATAAGATAAAAAAAATTGTTCAATACCATTATGTTGTTTTGCATTATGATATGTGGTTATGTTCAAATACTTATCTTTTAATTGATCAAATGCACATAACACACATTTTTTCACATTCAATTAAAATTTATATGGATCTCATCAAATTTGAGTGAAACTCGCGTGATTTTGACAATCATCTTAATGACTCAATTATCTTAGGATGAATTGATTGAACATTTACAACACAATTTTGATGATCTAGGTTCAATAAACTTTCCCAAAATCATAAATGATCATTTAAACTCATACACATAAGTAGAGGAAGCAACATTCAACTTAATAATTTTGACATTTTTATCGGTTGACTTAAAACTTATGGACTTAGGTTCAATAGTTTAACACACCAAAAAAGAAGAAAAAAACACACATCTTAATTGCAATATAAACTTCTCGTATTTTCTAAAAAAAAATTAATAAATTATATTTTATGATTTTATTTTCACATCAACGGATAAACATATCACAATATAGATATAAAATGTTTATTCATTTTTCTTTAATAAATTCCAACTATATTTTAAAAAATTAAATATATAGAAAACTGTTTTTATTTTGAAAATATCAAAATGTTTTTTTATTGTTCCTGAAAAATGCTATTATAATTGTCCATTATATGAATATTTTACCACATCGTTAATAATTTAAAATAATTTAGTCTCTTCAAGGAAAAGAAAAACAATTCAAAACTAACTTCAAGTTTTGGCATCTTAGAATTTTGGAGTATTTTCACAAGCTTCTGTGTTTTAAACTCGCTGTAAATAATCTTGCTTAGCAAGGCACCTTTATTTTTAGCATAGCTTATGCCTTATGCCAACAATTTTTATCAATTCATTTTGTCTTTTTAAATTGATGTGCTCCTAGGGCACATTTATATAAAATTAGAAACTAGGTATTAAAAATAGTGCCAATTTATTTTTAAAAAAGTTCAAAAAGAAAAAAAAAATTATAAATAGGGTCACGATGCCCCCGGACACTGGTTAAGCATACCATAAAATGTAATTATTAGCATAAAAGGAAACTGTTTTTGACTTTATTATAAATTAATTACACAATTTCAATGCATTAACTACTATATAATTTTCTTTTTCATATCCTTAACCAGTGTCTCGGGGGCACCGGTTAGCATTTCCCTTATAAATATTTGCCATTTGTAAAATTTATAACATGTGTTCTGGACACATATTAGCATAATCCTCATTAATATTAATTTTTTTTACCAAATTTGTTGATACACATTTGAAATAAGGTTTTGAACCTCTTTAACTTTCCACTTGAACCATTAAATGATCTTTATATCTCCTAAGTCTGAATCTTTTATAAATTTGGTAATAATAACTCATACATGTGAATATTTAGAGATAATTCGTAAATGTTCTTGGTACTTTGAATTGAATAGACAATTTATAAGTTGCACATGAATGATATTTAAGAAAGAAAAGTTTGTATCATAAGAAACTTCACCTAATTATAAGTTTTTTATTAAGCTAAATGGAAAAAGTAAAAGGGGGTGGCAAAGGTGTTGAATTGGAGGTGAAGAATGAGTTGTGAAAATGGAATGTAATCTAGTTGGAATATAGATTAGAGAAAGAAGGTAGCAAAGAAAGAAAAAAGGAACCAAACCACACAGCGACAGCGCACAAACCACGTGAATAGGAACTGGATTCAGTGTCATTATCACACACGTTCACACTTCACAATATGTCATACCAATGATACCATTTTTGCTTCAACGACACAGCCCTCGGATATGTCTGAGATATTGTAACCCCTATATTTGCCATGCACGCATTTAAGGTTCATAGTATCACTTTGTGCCACCTAAAATCAACTTTAGATTCATTGTTTGTGTTTCATAGTTAGAAAGCTTAATTTTATTTAAATTACGGTGAGTATTGTTAACTTGTACTCTCTGTAGTTATATATGTATAATATGTATAAGAACATCTCTACCATTAATGCACCAATAATCAAGAAAATTAGTGTTTACATTTGGTTAGTTTTTTTTCCTCAGATAGTTTAGTTGAATAGGTAGAGTGTCTGGGGTTTTGAATTATAGTCCCTACATATATTATATAGGTTTATCTAATATGTGCAACATTGCACATGTTAAAACAACTAATAGTAGTAACTTTTTCTTGAAAAACATCAATAGTTTATTCAAAAGTTTTATATTTAATATTAAATGTACAAGTTTCAATACAAAATTTCTATTTGAAACTTCTTAACATGAGCAAATTTGCATATGATAGAAAAACCATATTAGGTGAATTTAGAAACAGCCTTGTAAGTTTTTTTTTTTTTTGAATGGAAGAGCCTTGTAACTTGTAATGGATAAAAAATTAGAAAAATTAATATCTTACATATAGAGATAGAAATACTAGTAGATAGTTAAAAAAAATACTTGTAAATTTTAAAATTGGATAAAAAAAATTGAGGCAACATAAATTTTGAGTGAGACAAGATATAAATTTATATTTGTACTCAAAACAAATCAAATTGGTATTTCCTTCAAAAAAATAATCATATTGGTATTTAATTAAATCAATAAAATATATCTACTTAAAATATGTAAGAATTTTCTTTTGAGACGGATGTATAAGAAAATTTGTTTATGTAAGATTGAGACCTTTCTCATAAATATTTATAATGGACTTTAGATAACATTTTATATGTCACATGCAATCTATATTACATATGATGGGACACTTATGAATTTTAAAACCATTTAACAAATTTGTTGTGACCTTCATCTAAGGGTTTAGTAAGTTGTTTATTCCATAATCAGCACAAATATATGTCAATAATTCTAAGCAATGATTTAGACATGCAAAACGAAAGTGTTGTTTTTGTTTGAACTACATAAATTAGGAAGCCAATCAAATCAACTATGTTGAGGCCACTCCTAACTCATCATCATGATTTGTTCTTATATAATATTGTTGGGGAGAGAGAAATAAGAATGTGAGAAGAAAATAAACTACTAACAAAAAATGAAAAGAAAGAGGGTAAGGTGTGATAACATAGGATCAGTTATTAAAATTAAGGAGGAAAGATCCATTCATACGGCACATATTTAAAAATGAACAGAATATTAGAAAAGGGAGAAACAATCTGGGTTGGGTGGTAAGTGGTAACACAAACATAAGCACAAGAAAATTGTTGTTCCCATGTCAAAAGAGTTTAGTAAACACTACGAAAATACTAAAATAACATCGTCAGCCGTTAATTGCCGATAAATTTTGACCAATAGTAGTTAATTACTAATAAAAATTGGAGTTAAATTTACCATTTGATAATGTTTTTTAATTTTGTGCAAAGTGTAAACAACAATTTTCTAAGCACAATAGTCAATTTAGCATTAGAAATAGAATTGGGTGAAAGATAGGAAGTAAACGGAATAAAAGAAAATAAAGTGGGTAGAGCCCCACCTGGCCTGGCCTCCCACTGGACATATCTAGCTGGTTGGACCCTAACTTCACATGGAATTTAGCTTCTCTAATATGGCGGGGCCTATGCCTAGCTAGGTAAGAATTTGGAGGTCCCCTGTCACAGGTAGTGAAAATTTGTTGAGTCTATTTAAGGTTGTTTATCTTCAGAAACTTTTGATTAGTCACAAGAATTTTGGACATAATGTGGACACATTCACAAAAATAAGAAAATATAGTAAGAGAAAATAATCAGATTATAAGTATTTTTTATACAATTAAATTAAAGGTTTTAAAGACAATGGTTAAAAAATTCATTAGAGAAAATATTGTCTTGAAAATGCAAGCTTTTACTTTTGTCTTTTCATTGATTACACAACTTTTTATTGCAAAGTTACTTACTCCCTCCGTCATATTTATAAGAAAAAAACAATTTTTTAAATACATTGAATAATTAATGTATATAACCTATAAATGTGACCGATTACATTAATTATTTAATGTACCTAAAAAATCATTCTTTTGCTTATAAATGTAACCGGAAGAAGTATTTTAGAACTTTAATCAATATCTCAAGGACACTCATTAGCATTCTCCTTAAATTAAATATATTTTTTATTTGTGTGTCCAAATATTATGTTCAAAGATTTTGACTATTCAAGTATTTTTCGTTTAAAAAAAAAAGTATTTTTCGTTTAACTTTTGTTAGCATTTTATTGTAAAATGTTTTGTATCGACAACCAATCAGAATCATTATCACTTACATGATCAAATGATAATGACCGATGAATAATAACAAATGTCCTAAAAGAAGTGGTTAAAGAATCCTTTAATAAATTTTTTGTTTTGAAAATACAAGTTTTTATTTTTGTCTTGACAATAATTACATAACTTTTTGTTAAAAGAAAAAAATTAGTACTTTAACCAATGTCTCAGCGTCACTCATTAGCATTCTTTTTATTTTTTATTTTTATTTTTATATATGGTCAGTATATATGAATTAAATCTATTATATGTTATTATATCCTTTTCATTTCATTTTTTTCCGGAAAATGAAGTGATAAACACCACATGAAACTCATACACAATTACGATGTCTCAAATTTGAACTCGAATAAAGGTGTGTTTAGTCTAACAATATATCAACATTGTCAATTGAGTTAATCTTATGGACCTGTTCTTTTTCTAAAAAGAAATATAAAGTTTCATCATTAACTTTATTGTAAAATGTTTTGTATCGTCAACCAATCACATTCATTATTACATACATGATAAGATGTGTATGATCATTAAATAATAATGAATGTTCTAAAAGTTTTGGTTAAAGAAACCTTTAATAGAATTTTTGTCTTGAAAGTACAAGTTTGTACTTTTTTCTTGAGTCTTGATGATACATTTTGATATAAATTTACTTTTTTAGTACTTTAACCAATGTTACAATGTCACTCAATAAAAATTCTCCTTTTTTATATACTGACAATATATATGAATTAAATCTATTATAATATATGTTATTCATGGTCGTACCACCGGTTCTTTTGAGCCGCCGCGACTGGTGTTTCTTCACCCTCACCCTCGCGGGTTGAAGGGTAGCTTTTCAAACAGATATGGTGGTTTCATCACCTTGATCTTCTTGTTCCATGTTGGTTTGGTTGAAACCCGAAAGGGTCTGTTATCCTTTTCTCGCCGTTTTGGACTTTATCGCCGCCGTGTGGATGAGTTCTGGTGGGCTATGGATTGTTAGTACAACCTTTGGTAGATGGTGGTTTCTGGCCTTTGAATTCTGATTCATTTCGGATCTGTTGAGGTCCGCAGTTTCAAGGCGTTATGATTGTTGCCACCACAACAAAGGGTTTTCACATATGATTTTATCAGATCTGTTGCCGACTTTGGTTCACATCTTTCGACTCCGATGTGGTTTGTTGTTTGATGTGTAGTTGAAACAGATTCTTATGGCTAGAAATAGCCCCCGTTGCTTGCTGGTTGTTTTTATTTTTTGTTTTTGCAGAGAGCTGTCGGACCTTAAATCGGTTACCGTGTTGGCGGTCCAATTCATATGTCGTTCTTCAAGAGATGAGTTCTAACTCTTCTTTTGTTGTGATGAAAATCCTCATCAGTCTAGCTGATGTTGTACTGTTTGGCTCGAAAGAGACATTATGCTTGTTGTTGTTGCAAGGAGTTGCTGGTTCTTGGATCCATTGCGTGATGACGCTTTGTCCATACACCGCTTGTTAGACATTCACCGGCGTTGTTTTTATTTCTTTGTATCACCCGATTGGGTTGGCATACACTTTGTGTGGATTGACTGGGTTAGGTTTATGTCCCCCCAGTTCTATTTTATATTTATTTTTCCTTTTTTTAATAATATATATGAGCACCTGACATATACTGGAATCTACAAGACATTCCAACTTTTGGACCGTTTTTCTATTCCTTTTATATGTTTTGGACTCTTGCCTTATCAAAAAAAAAAGTTATTATATTCTCTTCATTTTATTTTATTTTTGTCCGTAAAATGGAGTAAGAAACTCCACATATAACTCACGTACAACTGCGATGTCTCAAATTTAAACTTAGATAAAGATGTGTTTAGTCTAACAATAACAACATTATCAATTGAGTTAACTTTATGCACATATTCTCTTTATTTCTAAAAAGAAATAAAAAGTTTCATCATTAATTTTGAAATATACAAAGATCAATTTTCTTGGGGTCAAGTAGCCTAGTGGCTAGAGCTAACATATTTAATGTGGAGAAGTGGGGTGTCCGGGGTTCGAGTCGGAACCCCCGACTCCTACATATAATATTCAATATCCCAACCAACTGAGCTAAACTCACGTGAATTTAATAATAAACTTGGTAACTTGAACTTAAAATTATATCTTTTTTGTAAGAATCACAAATAGTCGTCATGTACGAAAAAACTTAGATGATGAATGATTTGTGAGCATTGATGTGCGTTAGGATGCAATTTCGAACTTGCAACTTCTTCAATCTCTATATTTTGTGAGTCTCGTCGAAGAGGATTTTTTTGTTAAATAGTTTTGTGGTTAGAAATTTACCTCTTAAAAATGAATAAGTAGGATGTTCATGATTCGAACCTCAACTATTGCATTTATTATGTAATATCGTCTTTACCAATTGAGTTAAGTACATAGAGACACGTCAGAGAAGTCTTAGAAGGAAAAAAAAGTCATAATCAATCTACTAATTGAATTATCGTTAATTATTTTTAAAAGTCATAATCCACATTTCTCCACTCTACCTTCTAGATCAAGTCTTTTCATGTGTTCTCCCTAAAACTGTACCACCCTTTGACATCCTAATCTGTCTCCCTAAAAATAATTTCAACATGTCCATATTTGGATGCAAACTAGTTTTTTCATTCAGATTCGATACAAGCCGGTGGAAATTAAGATCGTTTGAAAAAACTGATCAAAGTAGTTGCAAAGGGGCCACTCATGGGATCACAAGGGGAAGATGGGTGGTGACTTGTGAGTGCAGTTTGATGGAATATATTGAATGTACGTGTACCATGTCCATGTGCCTGCCTATATAGACTTTAGGGTTGGAGCGTGACAAAAAATTGATTAGTAGGCCATAACTGCAATATATTTTCCTCAATATATGTATCTAACCGTTATGTACTCATTTGTATTTGTGGATATACATCGTTAAAACTTAAGCATGTACCGAGGAGAGTTCAACTCAAAATATTAGTATATCACATGAAGGAGTCTTATGGTTTATATATATATATATATATACACTCCTAACAAAGTCGATCCTAAGATTTTTGGTGCTTTGGGCGAAACAATAAAATTGTGCCCTTTTAATTATTGCAATAGTTTTCTAAAAATATATTCTCAATATAATTAATCAAACCGATTTAAAAGATATATATCTATATAGTATTAACTACTAAGTAAAAATAATAAGTTTGATGCCTCTAAAATAATGGTGCTCTAGGTTGTCGCCGCTCCCTGCCCACCCTCATGATCACCCCTTTAAGAGTCGAATGGTAATATTTTCTTCTTTGTTGGGTTCAGTCGCATACAAGTAATTTGAGGGAGTACCTTAATTCATCCTAGAGATAACCATTTTTATAGTCCAACTCTCACCAAAACCATCAACGGTTCAATCTAAATTATAATTCATTAAATAAGATTCTTAATGTATATACATAGGGGGAGCCCGGCATTTGCCACCAACAAAAGATGAGTTCGTTAAAACCAATATATGTTTATTTCAATTTAGACACCTATTTAGGTATTTATATGCAACCTATTGCAAGTTTAACTTAAGTGATTAATGAGCTTAATTAAGTTGTTTCTCTAAACAGGGTTATACATACGTATCTATTGCATTGCTAAGTTCAAATCTAAAAATTATCAAGAATAAACTATTGTTACTATATATCTAATATTTCTTGGCACCTTTAAGTAGAAGGAAGAATTAATAACTGTACAAGGGTGGGGACATAATATCCAAATTTCAAGTTTTATCTTTTTCAACCTAACTCTTCATTCATTGGATTCCTGTCATCCGAACGTTGCCTCAGATGCAAACGAAGCAACCACAAGGTGGCCCTTTTTTCAAACTGCTTATTTCAGCTTAATTCTTGAGACGATATTACATCATTGTTAAGCACTTGAAGTTAAGTTTAAGTGGATATTAACTAGTAACATCAAGAAAGTTTCAATACTGTTTATGCTAGGTATGAGATTGAAACTGGCGACACACCCCTCAAGATCTTACCAAACTAGAAAACGAAATTGCACTATGGCTATGTGTGAGAAGTGGCATTATTTTTTAGTTAAACAATTAGTACTTGTTTTTGGTATAACGATAGATATTTCGGAATCACAGTAGTCCACAATAATTTTGCAGAAACTACAAAGTGTAACTTGTGCAAGAAGTTTCAATATTGTTTAAACTACAAAACTAATAAAGATAGAAATTTGATAGAAAATGAATGATGTACATAGTATCTATAACAAAAAAAATATATGAACTTTCTCTCTTTTAGTTTAATATATTTATTTTTAGACTAATCAATTCTTAGTTTTGTTTGGTGTAGTAATCAACTATATGTTGCAATCTAGTACTATAATTTTTTTGCAACGTCCTATAGTTTTCAAAAGATACTTATTCCCATAATCCTATGTTTGGATCATGCATTAATTTCTAGAGTTATTTAAATTTTAGTAGTATTAATTATACACACATACATCACTTAGTTGGCCATGTTATCAGAGCAATGGCACAATCACACAGTTGGGGAATTAAAATTTAGTAGGATCCATTCTTTCTCAACATATTTAGCTTTTTCCTTTATGCTTCCAGTGAGACTCTAACAATGCACCAACGTTTTCTTTTATTCTCGACCAACCTATCATCTTACCCAACTTTTTTCTCAAATGCTTTTTTCTACCCATGTGGTCCTTTAAATTATCACATGCTCCCATCCCATCTCCTTTTCCATCACTAATAAACACCATTTGTTAAACATCATTTCTAATCATCAATTTCCTTTTCTTCTTCAATAAACCTCGCATCTTTCAACCTCCTTTTAGGATTTTGGATTTATGTGAGTCAGAAATCGATATCATATATTCATGTATTTGAAATATCAATGGTTGTTCGATTCAGATTAGACGTTTTAAAATATGCATGTTTTAATTTTGTTTTACAATTCAAAATTTCGAGTTTGAATCTCAACTATCCAATTTGGATTGAATAGTTACATATATTTCAACTACTTGAATGTGGAAAAATCCTCATTGCACCCTCCTTTTACTCTATCACTCTCTCTCTAGCAACTCCTCACTTTATTTATTATAATCATTACTGTAATTATTAATAATGGTGTAATTAGAACTACTTGGACTATAACTCAATTCTCCAATAGCGTTGTCTTATTAACTCTCATTCATTCATTCATTTCAACTACATATATATTTTCATAGAAAAGGAATGATTTTCTAGCATAATAATCAAAATGGGTCCAACCCATCACAAATCAATAAAAAGTAATTTAATTATGTGATTTGCCTCGATATGGCTCTATGATATATATCCATTTTTGGATAAAATTGCAATATACATATACCTACAAATTATGTATCTTCTTCCTCCTCTTGCTTTGGACCCTGTATCTTAAAGGATGGAGTTGGAGACATGACATGTGCAGCAGTGGAGGCTTTTATCATTATTCATTAGCATGTGTCAATGTGCTGTTGAAGGCATTGCTAGCTAGATAAACACATAAACATAGGAATGGTAGCTTTTAGGACAATAAGTAGTGGCATATGATTAGGCATTGGTGAAAGGCTAGCTCCTTAGTTATAAAGGCATGTTTCAAGTTTGTGTGTTAGATTCATCACCCACTGGGAGACACGATTAAAACGTTTGTGACTAAAAAAGTGAAATAATCATGTTGTAAAACGTATCTAATCACCTAATCATATAAAACAGCATGTTTAAAGATAAGATTAATACCTTTGTAGATCATAACTCTAATCCAAACTTTACAAGATGACTCAAATATGTCAGGTCAATTTCGTCTGATATTAGTAATTATGTAATTTTGCCCAACAATTTGAAGCTTCATTATTAAAAATGAAAATGTAGGCAAGACAGATATCTTTTTACAAGTAATTTGTTGTTAGCTGGGTTTTATTTATAGTGAAATGTTAACATGTCTCCTTAGGACATTATAGTAAAGATAGAAAGTTTTTTTTTTGAAGAATAAAAAATGGATTATATTAACACAAAGTGAGTCGCCTCCTTAGCATAAGGCGTGCTAAAAAGACCACTCAAAATTACAAAGAGTCAACCAAAAAATACCACAAAAACAAAAAATAATGATTAGCCGATACCCAAACATTTCAACGGATCCGACCACCATCTCTGACTACCTTACACAAAAGTGGTGTTATTGGCCTTCAACCACCAATAAGAATGAAACTTAACTTTATCCATAAGCTCTGAGATGGAAAGTTGAGAATTATTAAATAACTTGTTATTTCTTTCATGCCATATTAACCAAACGCACAAGAGCCAAAGAAGCTGGAGGAAACATCGACAAGCCTTCATACCACCTAAGTAATGAGTAAAACGAAGAAAATGAGCATGAAGACTTTGAGGATCAACTCCTGAAAAACCTAACCAAGGCTGGACCAGCTGCCACAGATAAGCATAAGTGTTGCAATGCAAAAATAGGTGGGAGGTTGTTTCGGCCTGCCCGCACACCGCCGAACAGATGGTTGCCTCAGAAGATAAAACGTCGCGATTCAATAAATTATATTTAGTAGGTAACCTATCGCGAAGCAATCTCCAGGCTAGAATAGAAACCTTCAAGGGCACCTGCTTATGCCAAATAAGGTCGTCCGAAGTACCCAAAACCGATGAATCCTCCGAGGATCACCTCTAATAGATAGGCCCAGATACACAAAGGTGACTGTCGGTGCTATTTAATGCGGTGGTTGCTGGTGGTGGAAATGCGTCAGTTTGTGCACTGGAATTGGGGGGGGTACCTGTAGAACTTTGAGACTCTAGTCAGTAGAGGTCAGAAATGGGGGTTAAGAGATGAGAGAGATTCCACCTTGGGGACTGCGAGGAGTCCCCTTTATATAGATGTGGGTGTTTGCAAAGCCGTTGTAAGGCACACGTGTGCCCGGCGGTTACGAAATCGTGGGAAGTGTAACCGCAGGGAGAGATTTATGGGAACGTGGGGAAAGAGACGTTACAGTTCGTTTGAACTGGTCTCAGTTGCTCTATGCACCCCCCTCGCGGGGAGGAGGTGTGTTGCAAGTAAAATGCCAAATGTGGTATGGGTTGGGTTTGTTATCGGACCTAAGCAATTGGGTCCTAGATCTTTGACCGGTCTAGAACAGTTTCGAACTTTGGATTATATAGTCCAAAAATTTTAAAGACACTTTCAGAATTCGATAAGCGCCTGAGAAAAAAAAAGGGTGGGAAAAGAATTGAGGAAGGATTAAACCCATAATATCATTACATGGGCTTTGGACTTGACATCATAATTGAAAGAATGGCTATTTATTTTATGAGTATTATTTTTTCCACCCTATCGCCTTCTCACGCGCCCTGCGTTTTTGACCAAAATGCTCTTTATCTGGATTATATATTCCGGACACTGTTAGGATTACATAATCCGAAATGATCAGAAAATCACGCTGCACCATGTCATTTGTGAAACTTGGACTTGATCATGGTGTAAGACTATTCATAAATCATAATCCGGAAAATATAGTTGTATTCCGGAATACAAAATCGAAACACCCTGTATTTGAACTTAGCGGGAAAAAGTGTTGTTTGTTGCTAGAAAATGTAATCCGGACAGCTAGGTTATATATACTTCTCCAGAACCTAGCTGAAGCTCACCACCTTTATCACAAACACTCCCTACACCTCTAGAAACACACCATTTTGGGCAAAAATGTGATTTGAAGCTGGAATCTGGTCATCAAGATGCCTTAACATCATCATTTTCGACTGAATGCAAAAGTAATGTGTATATAAACCTTCCCTTATTCGTTTTTTAGGACCTTTCCTTTTGATCACGTTATATGATCTGTACTGGAGCATTCCAAAAAATAAAATCCGGACTGCATTCATGCATTTCAGATTTAGTAATCCGAACAGAACTAGTACAGAAACTGTGCTTATTTTTTGACTTTGCTTCGCACTTTTCAGTTATGGTCGTTCCTGTGGAAGCCCCAAATGATGATCCACCTTAGATTGAACCTCATATTGTGTTGCCGATTTTTTTACTTGAAGATTTGCATGATTTCGGAAATGCCAAATCCGATAATCCCCCACCACCACCATCAAAAATTGAAATTTATTTAGGCGATGCGAAAGTAGACGATGCTCCTCCTCCTATTCCTCATGTTATACCACCTTTAATTGCTATTGTTTGTATTGATCAGCGAGAACATTTTATCACTACACAAAATTTTGCAACATAGAATGATTTGTTGGAGTGGTTCGAGAGAAAGCCAATAAGCTCGGTTTTTCCACTGTTATTGGTAAATCCGATAACGGTGGCAATGGAAGAAGCACATTTGTTACTTTGATATGTGAAAGGGAGGTTCATACACTGAGTACAAGACAAAGACTCGGCGCGAGATAGCTGGTTCGGTTAAATGCGAGTGTCCGTTTCGGCTGAGAGGTTATTTGTTGACTACTGGTGATTGCAGCCAACCATGACATGACAGATGTGTTGGAAGGTCATAAAACCGTCGGTCGTCTAAACCCAAATGAACGTATGCACCTTCATGAGATGGTGGAGTCAAACGTTCCTCCGAGGCAAATGCTTAGCAACTTACGGAAGAGGAACCGTTCCACTTCAACTACTATCAAACACGTTTATAATGCATGTCACAGGTATAGGCGATCCATTAGGGGTACGAGGACAGACATGGAACATCTCTTGAAGTCTTTGGTTGATCATGATTATGTGTATCATTGTAGGAAGTACCATGATTCTGATTATGGCAGTGATGTTTTTTGGGCACATCCAAATTCTATCAAGTTGTTTAACACGTTCTCCACTGTGCTTGTGTTGGATTCCACCTATAAGACCAACAAATATCATCTTCCATTGCTTGAGTTTGTCGGTAACACCTCTACCATGAAAACATTCTCTATTGCTTTTGCTTATATGATGTCTGAGAGGCAAGACAACGTTAATTGGGCTCTTGAGAGGTGTCGTGAGTTGTTGCATTCGAAAAATCTCTATCCCAAAGTAGTTGTCACTGACCATGACAATGCTTTGATCAATGTTGTGGAAAAGGTTTTCCCTGATGCTACTACTCTGTTGTGCTCATATCACATTGGACAAAATGTGAGAGCAAAGTGTAAATTGGATTGCAAAGTGAAGGATCTCAAA
>Ga0228711_1008848_pt1 | contig 13922 bp, 19 predicted proteins | sample MedpolnodulmetaG_2_FD_177996 | JGI IMG/M metagenome (GOLD analysis project Ga0228711, IMG submission 177996) | Root nodule microbial communities from Medicago polymorpha collected in Santa Monica, California, United States - brown nodules | ecosystem: Host-associated > Plants > Roots > Nodule...
GTTCCTCTCTACTAACGGTTAATATAATAATAACAACGATCGCTTACCGGTTATAAAATAAATCACCACTACCCGCTAGTAACTTACTAAATAATGGTTCTCAGTCGAAACGTCAAAAATAATCCTCACCATAATTACTAACTTACCCTTACTCTCAAAATTACCAAAATACACTTCTAATATTGAAATCCTATTAAAATACACACAAAACAATTAAAATTAAATCTAAAGAAAATCGGGCTGTTACACTCTCCATATGGGGCCATGACAACGCTTGCCAGATCCAGCGCATCCAAATGCCCTCTGTACTTGTCTGATGTAGACAAACCCACCCGTGGTGCAAAAAACATGGCGTGTGGATGATGATCATCCCAATATCCACCCCACACATCCTTGTTACCTATACCCCTAAAATGTTGATACACCCAAGCCTACAATAATGACAATCACATATAAATATACAAACAATCAACACTTACAGATGAAGAAACAAACATAATTATTTATTTATACCTGCAACAGAGTCATGTATCCTGACAGATGCTTGAAGTTCCAATGGGTAGCATGGTTAAGCTCCCTATACAAGTGTGATAGTGCAGCTGCTCCCCATGAAAAATCAACAACAATCTCCAGGTCTTTAATGTGCCTCAGATAGGCAACATCCATATAGGTCGTGCTCTTGTTAGTGAAGAGTGTGATCCCCACCAAGTACATCAAATATATGCGAAAAATACGCTCCTTGAAAATCCTCCTTAGGTAGCTAAACCGTGCATGTGCACCTCTGGTCTCATTCACCTCATCAAGAGCATCTCCCGGAGAAGACCCCAAATATCGCATCATCATCTCCATCGCATTGTACCTTGTCATACTCTCGTGGGACAAAAGCATACCATCAATGAGGATATGCAACAAAAATGACACATCATCAAGTGTCAATGTCATCTCCCTAAATGGAAGATGGAAGATCGATGTCTCTTGTGCCACCTCTCCGCAAATGAAAGCAAGTCGTGGTCAATCTGGTTGTAGATGGTATCCTGAAGCCAAGAAAGACTAGTGGCACTAAGTCCATCACGCCACCACAGTGCGTTCATGATAGGCCTGTTATTTTCATCATGCATCGAATCAATATTATTTCCGTTGTTGATGCATTTTAAATTGGCTTGCCGCTGCAAATAATTAAAAACAAAACATTAATATCAGTTTCACAAAGATTAACAACAATTTACAATCATTAAAGTATCACATTAATAGGTACCTCACCCTCAAACACCTTCCTGGCCACACGCACATGGTACCTCGTCAGCAGGGTAGTGTTGTGTGGGCCACCAGGATAGTCATCAAGAGGCTCAAGATCTGGCTCCGGCACACGCTTCGCCCTCCGCCGCGGCTGCTGCTGGCCATCATCCACATCCTCCTCTACATCACCCACACCCTTCATTGTCTCAGCATCATCCATGTTCATCCGATCATACTCTGGATCATCTTGATGATGAGGCTCGTCGTCAGCAACAGCACGACGTGGCCTACCACCCCTATGCCTGGGAACTTGAACTACACCCTTTGCCTCCGCCTTCTGCCGATGCTCTCTCTTAACGGAGGCGTGCATAACCTCAACCTCACCCCTTCTGCGATCAACATGATCCATACATGTAACATGCATATTAGGGTAATCAACATAAAAGGCACAACACAACACAAAACAGGGGGAAAATTACACAGGTATATTCCGGATTTCATTTTCCGAACTACAACAATGTAGTTCGGAAAACGAAATCCGAACAGCTTCAGAGCACAAGAAAAAAAAACAACCAAGTTAACTTGCATGCATAAGGAATTCAAACTAACCTTCAATTTGATGCTTGTTAAAGTTTCAAATGCGGTGATTTTGAGCAAAAAACTCCAAGTTTGGACAGATTTATGCAATTCGGATTTTGGGATAAGGGAGAGGGAGAGGGAGAGAGATAGATAGAGAGAGAGAGAGAGAGTGAAAAGTAAAACTGTATGGCATAGGGCATTTTTCGAATTACGTAGTCCAAAGGGCATTTTGGTCTTTTTTGCATGGCGTGTGAGTATGACATAGGGTGGGAAAAGTAATAGTCTAATATTATTATTGTTGGAAAAAATACTTAAGACCCATGCCCAAAGAAACCCTAGATAATAAAACCTTTTGTTAGCATGCATTTCTTCCGGCCGCCAACTATTTGCTTCCTCTCTTTCATAAGTATTACATTTCTCTTTGGTTTTTCCACTTTATTTCTTCTTCTAATCTTCTTGATTCTACCTTGTTTACATTTTTAATTGCTTAATTTCTTTCTTTTCCAGTGTTACTTTAGGTCGCAATACATGTGTATATTCAACTAAGCTCCTGTCGTGGAGATCACCAGATTCAGAACAAATTGGCCGAGTGAGATTTATGTGTGTCTGGATAGCGAGATCATTAGGAACTTCTAGATTTGGACGGATTCATCAGTTCTAGATTGGTTATCGTCTTTTATGAATTAGAATCTGTAACACCATAGGTCTAGTTTTCATAATCGGTTTTTTATGTTTAAAGATTTGTTTCCAAATAATTTTTTCTTCGTCGTATTTCTCTACATTTTGTTTAGTTTTAGAATGAAAAATGATTTTTTTTTGGTAATAATTTTTGGCTTTCGTGTTCTGCAATGATTTTTCTTTTTTCCCAACGGTATCATAAACAATAGTTCACTCTGTGTAATATCTTTCATAATTTTATCATTATGAAGCGATGAACCATTTTTTGTGTTGTTGTGATTTATTGTTTTATCATCCTCGGATTCATATTTTATTTTATTTTTGTTACTACTACGAAATTTTTGATCTGGGCTTGTGCTTTTATGTTTAAGGTTTTTTGTTTTTATCGATGGGTTGGTTCGATCGAATCTATAGGTTATGGTTTGGGTTGATGATTCTTGATTATGCATATATTTTTTTACTCATGATTATAGAGATCTAAATTTCCAAATTTTTTTCTTCTTAAATCTATTTTATTTTCCCACTTATTCTTTCCCTCATCTTCTATTGTTTTCTTATGATTTTTTGAACAATTTTTTTGCTTATGTTTTGAATGGTTAATAAATTTTATTAGTTCCGTCCTCGTGAGTTTAAGGTTCGAACCCCGGCCACTACCAATTTTTGTTTTATTAGTTCCAGTGTAAAATATTTTGTATTCTTCTCGGCTAAATTTGGTTTGAAATAACCTTCTTCATATCCCTATTATCCATCAATGCTACTAATCATGTGAGGCTTCATTTAGGATGAATAATGTGAAAATTTTATATGATGTTTAATATTCCAGAATATAATTCTATTTTCTTTCTTTTTATTGCTTAATGAAGAGGTGAAGCGTGTGTCTAATTCTATGGAAGAAAGCACGATTCGAGAAAAGATGAAGAAAAGAAGGCAACATAAGAATGAAAGTGAAGAAAACGGAGAGAATGAAGATAGACTAAGAGACATGTCTAATTGTGTTCTCCTTCACATTTTGTCATTTTAGGACACCAAACAAGTCGTTCAAACTTGCGTTTTGTCCACAAAATGGAAGCATATCTAGAAACGTGTTCCATCTCTTAAGTTGTGTTCTTCAAGATTTCCCCATGAGAAACATTTTTGTACATTCGTGTCTAAGATTTTGAAGCTTCATGGTAGTTCAACTGCACTGAACATTCTTGATATTTCCCATCACGGTAATATTAAGCGTCAACTGCTTAAAAAGATTTTAAAGTGTGTTTACTCCCATAATACCCAACTTCAGAAATTAGGAATCTCTGTCAATGGTGACAATTGTCTCATTATGAGTTGTGTTTCTTCATGTCGAGCTCTTACATCTCTTACAATTACAGTTTACCCGAGAAATATTTATGCCGAAGAATTATTTCCAAAATCTTTGAAGTTGCCAGCACTTACTAGCTTGGATATAATGAATTTCACCTTTTGTGGTGATGAAAACGGTTGGGCTGAGCCTTTTTTAGCCTTTCCGAGGTTGAATAGTTTGATCATTCATAGTTGTCAGATTAGGGCTGCGAAAATTCTTGAGATATCAAGTGAAACACTTGCCAATTTAGCCATGCTTGATAATTCATTTGACTTTGCTGAACTTGAGTTATTTGCTCCAAGCCTTTGTACCTTTACCGGTAAACCTCTTTTACAAATATGTAGGAGCGGTCTTTCTTCAGTTAAACATGCAACTATTTATGCAAGAATGTATTCTAAATGGGAGGACTGTCCTAGGACTCTATTCAGCTGGATTTTATACCTATTCAATGTAAAATCATTGACAATTTCTGCAACCACTCTTCAGGTACCTTGTCATCTTTTTGTGCTTTAATTTTACATTAAGTTCTTTTCAAGATTCTTTATTTATTTTTCACTAAATTTTGTTAAATTTCAATTGACTTGCATAGTTGACCCTAATTTACTATCATTTCTCATTGCTAGATTCTCTACATGATTCCTGGTTAATTAGAAGTTAAGCTCCCTTCTTTGTGTAACTTAAAGTCTATGGAAATAAAATTGGAACCACTTCAAGTTCTACAAGAAATATTCTCCATAGTGAAAGAGGGCATGTTAGACAAAGCTATGGCCAAGTCACGAAAAGAAGCTGATGAGTTGTGAATAGCATTTAAAACAGGTTTAAAACCAACTCCCATACCAGATGGAATAGTTGACTTCTTACTTCAAAACTCGCCGTCTTGCAAAAGTTGACATCACACATTTTTAAACTTAAACAGGTATTCATTTAAAAAAGTCCATTGTTATTGTAATTATCTTTTTTTCAATATCTCGTTGAACAATTTATCCAATCTAACATACATCATTCTTTATAGTTGTTCATGGATTTAGGTGGTTGCATTTTGTTTTACGTTCAAGTCTTTGTAATCCAATTTCAAAATAAAAGGGTATTGAAGACTTGAACGGAGGAAACTCAAGATTAACACTTATTTTTTATTTTTTTTTGGTCAAGTAGCTAGAGCTCACACAATTAAATGTGAAGTGTCCGGGGTTCGAACCCCGGCCCCTGCATATAACATGCAATATCCCTACCAACTGAGTTAAACTCACAGGGATAAATTTATTACTCTGTTAAAAATAAAAAACCATACATTTTCTATTTATGACGACAATCTTCCTCCATCGAATATTATAGCATTGTTGTAAGCTTTTCGAATCTTTTTCATTTGATTTATTTATTTATTTATTTTTGTCAGGTAGCCTAGTGGCTAGAATTCACCTTATAAGGTGAATAAGTGGGGTGTCTGGGGTTCGAACCCCGCCCCTACATATAATAATGCATTATCCTACCAACTGAGTTATGTTCACGGGACGATTTATTTTTTATTTATATCAAATTTCTACTATAACTATAACATTTGATACTACTTTGAATCAATTGAAGAATAAATCCCATGAAAAAAGTCTCAAATATGTTATTCCCGTGTGAACCCTAAGCAGTGATGCACGCTGCTTAACGAAATGAACACAGTCACATTTATTTGGTTTTGTTTTTGCTGAACAATTCAGGAACAGTACCCATTCTTTATCCCAAAGGAACTATACGAGTTTCCCTTCAATTTTATTTTTGTTTGTTTCATTCTTACAATGCAGCTCATGCCATATGATTTATGTTCTTTAACATCAAATACTTATCATGTGCTCATGAGAACGAACTACTTTTATCACAAAATTATTGATTGTGGAATGCATCTTGTCAATTTTTTAATTTTCTTTTAACAAGCAAAAATGGAATTAATAACCAAAAGTGATTCATCTTGCACAAGGTGTGCAAAAGAGAATCACTTAAAAAAGATACAATATCAGTTCAACGGTGTCACAATACCAGACACTGAGATTACTAAACCAAAACAAGGAAGATTACATGTAAATATTTATACAAGACATTAGGTGTTGCCACCAGTCATGGTAACTGAAAGCAAACGAATGCCACTGGAACGAGAGTAATTTCACTTTGTCAGATATCATGGTAATTGATGTAGCCATCTGATTAAAAATGCGGTTGTTCCTCTCCTTCCAAATGGTCCACACACAAGCCAGCCAAATTAACTGTAAAAAAGAATGTGATAAATGCGGTAAACCCGCCATATGTCCAAACTGTATATAATGGTCTCTACACCCCACCGGAGCCACGTATGATAAACCAAGCCAAAGTAACACCTGTGTCCACACTAGACTAAATAAAGCACAGCCAAGGAGAAGGTGTTCGACATTCTCAAGTGAGCCGCACCCTCCCACACAGGCTACGTTGTCCGAATGCAACACCTGTCGACGTAACAAGTTATCTTTCGTAGGTAATCTATTTCAAAAAAGTCTCCAAGCAAACAAAGACACTTTAAGTGGAGCATAATTGTGCCACACATCAGCCACTAAACCGCTTTCAGGAGACTCGTCCACCGTCGTGAGATATTGATAAGTTCCCTTCACGGAGTAGCCATGAGCGGGATCAAGAAGCCACCTCCACTTGTCATGAATATGAACCTGCAAAACAACATCATGCAAAAGGATAGAACATTTTGTGACACTCTCCTCCCCCCAAGCATGCAGGCGCCTACGCCAGCCCCACGCCTCACCCCCATTCTCCCACCCACGTCGCTCCATCTCCTCCACTGTCGACCACCTGTTATCAGTCAACTCAAAAAGGCGGGGGAAGCGAACCCGTAAGGGAACTCCACCCACCCAGTTGTCAGTCCAAAAATAGGTGTCTCTGCCTCCACCAACTACCCTACGTAAGTTATCATCAAACCAACTCCCCACTCCCAAACCAACACCATTGCGGATACCACACATCATCCGCCACCACGAAGAGCTCTCTCTACCACCCTCCTTCAACCTCTCTCCCTCCTGCTCGTACCTAGCCTTTAAGACTCGATACCATAATATATCCTTCTCTCCTAGCATTCGCCACTACCACTTTCCTAATAATGAAATATTAAATTCACATAACCTCCGTACCCCCAAACCTCCTTCCTCCTTTGGTAGACAAACAGAATTCCAAGCTACCCATGAAATTTTCCTAGATTCCTCACAACCCCCCCAAAAAAAAAATTAAATATAGATTCAATATAAGAAATTATACATGTGGGTACCTTGAAGAAGGAAAGAAAGTAAACCGGAAGAGACGACAAGATAGATTTCAGGAGGATCAAGCGGTCCCCCAATGATAAAAATTTGCAACTCCAGTTCGACAGTCTGTTTACAATGCGATCGACAATAGGTTTCCAAAACTCTAATCTCCGAGCAACCCCACCAACAGGTAGCCCCAAATACGCAAAAGGCAACGTGCCTACTCGACAATTCCTTACCATGGCAACCTCTGTTAACCACGAGTCTGTTACATTAACTCCCGTCAACATACTTTTATGGAAGTTGACTTTCAATCCTGATACTTGTTCAAAAATAATTAAAACCGCCCTCATGGATCGAACATTGGCCCAACTCTTCTCCGCTAACAAAATGTGTCATCAGCGAACTGCAGATTAGAAACATATATACCATCACCGCTACCGACTGTATAACCGCGGTACAAACCAGCTGACACCATCGATTGCATCAAAATACTTAACCCCTCAGCCGCCAAAAGAAAAAGGAAAGGGGAAAGAGGGTCCCCTTGACAGAGTCCCCTTTCGATAACAAATTCTTCCGTAGGACTTCCATTCACCAACACTGAAGTCGTCGCTGTGCCAACACACTCAGATATCCACTTTCTCCATAATGTTGGAAAATTCATTTTGACCATTACAGCTTCCAAGTATTTTAAGTCCACAGGGTCGTACGCTTTCTCGAAGTCCACCTTAAAAAGTAACATCTCTTTCTTCAAACGGCGTGCCTCGTCGACTGCCTCATTTGCAACTAAAATGCTATCCAATATATGTTTCCCTTTGAAGAATGCAGATTAAGTATCAGAAACCACACTTGCAATAACTGAGTGGAGTCTGTTTGCTAGAACCTTCGCCAACACCTTATACAAAGACCCGACTAAAGAAATGGGACGGAAATCATTTAGCCTTTGGGGACTTGCAATTTTAGGAATGAGAGCAATAAACGTAGAATTGATCCCCTTTACTAGCTTGCCGTTGCGATGAAAATCATTAATAAATCTCAAAAAGTCCTCCTTCATATCCAACCAAAATTGCTTAATAAAACCAAAACTGACACCATCAGGCCCCGAACTGTTATAATTATCGCAGTCCCAAATCGCTTGTTTTACCTCCTCCACCGTAGAAGGCCGAATTAAATCCGTTGATTTCATGTTATGTTAATGTTTGTTTGCTTCGTTTTTTATACCTCTTGTAAACTTTTGATATGAATGATTTCAGAGTGATAATTGATAATGTTATGTTTTTGGCATTTAGGATGACAAATCATCAAATGAAGATATGGTGGAGAAATGCCAACCTAACTTAGCAGTTTCTTCATGTGACTCGGTTAGCAGGGGAGATGTGATCAAACTCATTGGCAACATATATTAAAAACTTATTTATCTCGTTTTTTGGATAACTTATTTATCAATTATTGTTTACATTGTGGTTTTGTATGTCTTTGATGACTATTTGTTGATTTTAGCATTTTCTAAAAATTTGGCCAGAACGGAGGTTATGTGATTTTCCTTGTTAATTTTTGTATTTTACTCGTTTTTTACACTTTTTCACTAAAAAAAGGTCATAAAGTGGTCAAGCCTTATAGAATCAAAGCATATGACCTTGCGTTGGAAAGCCGACAAGCATAGCTACAACTTCGACATTTTGAAAAATTGATTCAAACGAAGAAGCTTTTGACACTATTAACAACAATCATTTAGGCTCTTTTGAAAAAGCTTTTGAGTCGTGTTGAATCATTCTTCAATAATATCTACTATTCAGAACGTCGTTATTGAGTTTCAATAAAATGCTTAAGGAGAAGAACAATAATGAAAGAGTATTGAGCTAGGTTCTTAGAATTTGGCAAAATATTCAAATTTCATTTTGGATGTTAAAAATTATCTTGTAAGAAAATAATCTAACATATGATTTATCAAACAATAACTAGAAACATGTCCAGTTTCAATGACCTGTATGTTTGAGTTTGCTCTGTCTAAAACTTTTGTATGTACTAGTCCTAACAACTTCCAATGAGAATAGTTAAGTGATTTATAACTCAACAGAGGAGAGATGTTAAGAACAAAACTTATTGTTCATCCTAAGATAAAATCAAGTTTTGAAATACATTAGGAATGTTGAAAGATTAATTATAGTAACAATGAGAAAATATTTCAACTTATTTTCAAAAACCTAAAGGTAGAAGTTCTGTCAATCTTCCATGATCTTTTTCTGTTTGTGTTTTGGTCGTTTTATCTGTTTTAAAGTATTTTTTAAAAAAACTTTTGGATGTATCTCATAAATTCTATAATGAAAATTGTAAATGACTTTGATTGGTTTCCTTCAAGAAATTAGTCATCAGAGGAACAAAAAAATTCTAAATCAAGATCAAGTTTTCACCATGTGATGTGTAAGACAATATTTAAACAACTAAAGTTCATATAAGTAAATAAAAAATTGTATTCTAAAAACAAAACTGTCCATCTTCATAATCCAATATCTTGCAAGTATAAGTGTACAAAAGTCTGTCTATACAGTTAAAATTCACGAGACTCAAATTATTTTGAATGCATTTCTCCATGGTAGTAAGAAAGAAAGAAGGAAAAAAAACAAAGAGAAAAGGTATAAATAGATAAATAATAGTGTAAGGTTAAAGTATTACTAGGGGTAGCGATTACATAGGTTATAACCGGAGATAAGTGAGCTAATAGCAAAGGCGATAAAAGCAAGAAAGGCCAATGCAATAGAAGCACTAGCCATTTCTGTGAATTCATCTTTTCCCCAATTTGATTGCCAATCATCAACCCTAGTGGCTGCTGATGATGCTGATGATATCAAAAGATATGCCAAAATCTGTCCACAAAAATAAACTGTATGTTAAGAAAAAGACACGAAAACGTTGTAAAGATCTGTTTGAACAGACTTATTTGAACTTATCTACTAACATAGACACCTGTAAGACTCTTAGTGAGAACTTACAGAAACAATTTAATGATTTCAGGATAACATATGAATACAACTTTACGAAAACAATTTGATTTATTTTATACTATGTTATAAAAATAGCTTATGCATAAACACATAATAAAGTTTGTTATAAACACTTAATTAAGGTGTTTATTTAACAAGAATAAGTACATTAAGGTAGAAGGATCATTTAGTTAAGAAAGTGAATATCAATAAACAAAAAACTGACTTGCCTGATCCATGAAGAAATCAAAATGAAAACGAAGGTGGTGATTGATTATGTGTTTTCCTCTGATAAGTTGATACGCAAGTTCACATGCTTGAAACCCCGCATATACAAAACCGATTACTGTCATAGACAAACAATACCTACAACCCAATAATAAAAACGCCATTAATTAATTTTAATTTTATTACACAATAAAGTCAAATAAACAGAGACTCAACAACAATATTTCAGTGAAAATATGCAAATTTAGTAACTGAAAACTTATGGAATAATGAAACATTGCAAAACAAAATATGGAAATTAAAAGAAAAATTGAGGAAAAATAAACCTGTATTCTTTGTAGCGATCAAAGGAGTCACCACTCCAACCTTGAGTCTTATCCGCAGCCATAACCGAAAACGAAATCAGACATAGCACCACTTCGCTTATTCGGAATCCTAAAGCAACCTTTCCCGTCATCACGTCACTTTTCGACCACGCCGGCACCGTCGGCGTAGTTGTCCTCTGTCTGCTCCTACCGCCGCCATCTTCACGGACTCCTCTTGTGACGTTGGGACCTAGATTCGTTGCGGTAGGAGGAGGATCATTCCTCATGGCTCTGTTAACCACCACCGCTGGTTGCTCATTTCCCGGCTGGTTCCGGTGTTCGGAATCTGGTACGGATGCGGAGACTTGAGAGTGTTGTATTGAAGGCTCGATGATTACGATAGCTCTGGAGTTGTCTCGGTGGGAATTTTCCGGCGAGTTTTCGGTGGAGTGGAAAGGATCGCCACCGTCCGATAGTGGAGAGGATTTGAATCGGAGAGGAGAGTGAGGGGAGTCGAAGTGAGACGAGGAATCGGAATTCCTCGTCGACGCGTTCTTCATAGTGGCTTATTGAGAGAAGCGTTTTTGCGGAAGAAGTGGTTATCGGAATTCCTTTAAAAGGGAATGAAAAAAAGAGGAATAAAGAAGAAGAGTGTTTTGGGTGGTGGAAAAGTGAAAACGAAACTGAACTTGAATAGAATAGGGTCTTTTGTCTTCGTGGTTTTCAGTGTAGGACCATCATGACATGTGGGTTTGATTCTTCTGTTTTAAGATTCTCTCATTCTTGTGATTTCTGACAAGAATTCACCAATTAGATGTTGCCACGTATAACAACAGACAGATTTTGTGTGATGACTTTTTGATCCTTTGAGTGCAATGACAAAAAGTTTGGCTCTGCTTGACACCCAAAAATTGAGTTAAACTAGTTTCATTTTGTTAAAAAAAGTCTTAATAATATCTTATGTGATTACATAAGTTCAATAAAAAAAAAACCAAAATCAGATGATTAGATATCTCTTTTGGTTCTGAGTTTAAATTTAGTTTTTTTTTTAAGGAAAGATGCTTAAAGCATTTAATTAATAATAATAGTTTCAATACATTGTGGGATATCATAATAAATAATAGGACTAGCTAAGGATGTGGCTTCTCTAGCCAAAGCATGAGCCGCCGCATTCGTTTGTCGCCTAATGAACTCGACCCGGGAGTTTTAAAGGAGGTGCAAAAAGTATATCGGCACGCATCAATTATATTGCCAAACTCTGTAACATCGACCGTGCGAGAATGGAAAGCATCTCGAGTGATTTTTGAATCAAGCTCAAAGTCTATGTTATCAAAGTGCATATCTTGCATCCATTGAAGAGCATGATACAAACCCAACGCTTCACCTACTACTACGGGGTAGACTTGATCAAATTGCAGCACTTTAGCTAGCACAAAGGTTCCGGAATCATCCCAAACACACACGCCGATACCTGTCCTTTGAACTGTTCTGGAAATGCTGCATCTACATTGCATTTGAACCTCCCATTGCTCGGTGGTGTCCACGACAGCTGAATAGTGCCTGCTGGTCTGTTATGGTGCTGTCTGTGGGTCTGCAGAGGTGTAGCAAGCTGCTGCAGCTGCGCACCTGCTTGCTGAGCCGAGCCTATACGCGGCAGATTGGCCTCGTGCCAATCTTCAATCATGTTTTGAGCCCTGTCAACAACCTGTGCACTATTTTCATCAACATTATCCCAAATTTTAAGGTTCCTATGGTTCCATAAACTCCAGAAAATAGTAGCAACTCGTTGTTTAATGTTCATAGGCAGCGTCTGTAACAAATAGAAAATGGTATTGACAGCTGAATCTGATTGCATGGCAGCGTGCTGAACATCATACCAAATTCCGGCTGAATTCCAAACTTGAATAGCAAAGGGATATTCAAACAGTAAATGATCCAAATCCTCATGAGCAGCACCGCAACTCTCACAGTTTGTCGGACACAAGACCCCTTTATCTTGCAAGCGAACTCTAGTCGGTAAGCATCCCCGACACATACGTCATAATATATATTTTTGACCTTCGGCGGTACCTTTAAACGCCAGATGTTCTGCCAATTACCTGGACGACGCAGGTGAGATACATCAATTAGTTCTTCGACACATAACCGATATGCACTTCGCACCGAATAATACCGTTTCTTCATTTCACTTTGTCAGATATCATGGTAATTGATGTAGCCATCTGATTAAAAATGCGGTTGTTCCTCTCCTTCCAAATGGTCCACACACAAGCCAGCCAAATTAATTGTAAAAAAGAATGTGATAAATGCGGTAAACCCGCCATATGTCCAAACTGTATATAATGGTCTCTACACCCCACCGGAGCCACGTATGATAAACCAAGCCAAAGTAACACTTGTGTCCACACTCGACTAAAAAAAGCACAGCCAAGGAGAAGGTGTTCGGCATTCTCAAGTGAGCCGCACCCTCCCACACAGGCTATGTTGTCCGAATGCAACACCTGTCGACGTAACAAGTTATCTTTCGTAGGTAATCTATTTCGAAAAAGTCTCCAAGCAAACAAAGACACTTTAAGTGGAGCATAATTGTGCCACACATCACCCACCAAACCGCTTTCAGGAGACTCGTCCACCGTCGTGAGATATTGATAAGTTCCCTTCACGGAGTAGCCATGAGCGGGATCAAGAAGCCACCTCCACTTGTCATGAATATGAGCCTGCAAAACAACATCATGCAAAAGGATAGAACATTTTGTGACACTCTCCTCCTCCCAAGCATGCAGGCGCCTACGCCAGCCCCATGCCTCACCCCCATCCTCCCACCCACGCCGCTCCATCTCCTCCACCGTCGACCACCTGTTATCAGCCAACTCAAAAAGGCGGGGGAAGCGAACCCGTAAGGGAACTCCACCCACCTAGTTGTCAGTCCAAAAATAGGTGTCTCTGCCTCCACCAACTACCCTACGTAAGTTATCATCAAACCAACTCCCCACTCCCAAACCAACACCATTGCGGATATCACACATCATCCGCCACCACGAAGAGCTCTCTCTACCACCCTCCTTCAACCTCTCTCCCTCCTCCTCGTACCTAGCCTTTAAGACTCGATACCATAATATATCCTTCTCTCCTAGTATCTGCCACCACCACTTTCCTAATAATGAAATATTTAAATTCACATAACCTCTGCACCCCCAAACCTCCTTCCTCCTTTGGTAGACAAACAGAATTCCAAGCTACCCATGAAATTTTCCTAGATTCCTCACAACCCCCCCCCCCCACAAAAAAAAAAAAAATAAAAAAAAAAACAAAA
>Ga0228711_1008849_pt1 | contig 13921 bp, 6 predicted proteins | sample MedpolnodulmetaG_2_FD_177996 | JGI IMG/M metagenome (GOLD analysis project Ga0228711, IMG submission 177996) | Root nodule microbial communities from Medicago polymorpha collected in Santa Monica, California, United States - brown nodules | ecosystem: Host-associated > Plants > Roots > Nodule...
AAAATGAATATTGCATCTTATTCAAGTCCTTTGTTGCTTTCAGGAACAGTCACCAATTTTAGGATGGGCTACCCTGCCAAGTGTTCCTAATTGTCTCGTATCCCACCTGACCTTTATTCAATTTAATGAATTTCAAGGATTTCCAGATGAGGTGTCATTTGTTGAGCTTGTTTTGCAAAAAGGACTCGTTTTAAAGACAATGATGATTATTGCTGATAGTTCATTGGACCTAAAGAAGAAGTACGACATTCTCCAAACATTATCTGATGTGCCAAGGGCCTCAGGAATGTGTCAACTTAAATTTGAATGAGCTGTATCTCCTTATTTGTATAAGGTGTGAACTCTCACCCTCAATCCATTCTCAATTTCTTAGTTCTGCATCAAATAAAAAATGACTAACATTGGGTTTAATCTGCACTATTAGTTGCTGTATATTGTTTTTAGATGTATGTCACCAGATTTCAATCATATTGTGGTTGAATTACATGATACCATACACCTAAAGTTTCTAAATTTTCTTTGATCTTGTATTTTCATGTTGAAGGATTAAAATCAACTTTGTCAATGAACCACTGTCTTTCTATTATTAACTGATCACAAACTTCGTATTCATGAATCATGAGTTTGATCTTTGAGACAATCTAAAATTAGAAGAAAATAGTCTTGTATGATTTTTTTTTTTAAAACAACTAATATTATTCTCAAGTAGAAGTGCAAGATGCACAAAAACAGTCTTGTGTGATTTGCGTTCTTAATTTGCTTCTTTAGTTTTGGTTGTTCGATAATAACTAGATATTGCATGAACTTACAGTGAGTTTTGTAGCATAATATGTCATCATACATAGACATTTGTAAATTTGAGTTATCCAGTCTTAATTGTGAATGAGATTTGAGTAACTTTTTTCTTTATTATGTTTGGAAGTTCCCATTTGCATTGACAGAATCATGTTTTCTAACATGATTTGGGATTCACTAAAAACATGATATTTTGCATTTCATTAGGTGCAAAAGTCTTGTGGCAACTACTATGTATTTTGGTAAATTAATATCACCACATGGTACACAAATGCAGCTAGTTGGCCCAGTGAATTTCTTGTTCTTTAATGTAGAACAGAGGAAAATGTAGACTTTTCTATCACTTTCTTATATACCATGAGCAGTTGACTCCCAAAATTTGTGACCCAACACATAATTTCCAGAAAACAATTTCCATTTCCGGCTCTAAATCCTCCTTTCCCTATTATCTCTCATAGTGGTGTAGGGTTTTTTGCGAACAGTTGTCAGATTGAAGGGAACTAACCCAATTGGATCTTCCTTTTTATTCTTACCGACTTGAGTGTTTTTGGTTGAGAGTTGAAGAGATTATCTCATTAACTTGTGTAATGTTCTTCATCCAGGAAAGCGATGCATAACTATGTGTTATATATAATTAAAGCACTTACTCATGATCCAGATAACTAGAGGGAGTAAAACTGTGAAATTATCTCAAATTTTTTTGGGAGTAAATTAACGTTTTGGTCTTTGAAATTGTAAGAGTGGTCAAATTAGTCCCTCACATTTGCATGGTATGCATGATGCTGATTTATGTTAATATATATGTATGTATTTTTTTGGTCCCTACACACAAGTTGAACCTGAATTATCTCAAATCCCAAACACCTTTGGTCACAAAATCATTTTACAACTGCTTGAATTGATGGCAATAATGAGTTTTCACCACTGCCAGAATGTGATAATGCTTATTTGGAGAACCTCCTTTAAATCCAAATAAAAAGCTTTGGTGAAAAGTTTAAGTTCTGAAAATTGGTGTATGTAACACATTTTAGAATTCGGTTTACTGTTAGCCAGTCACATTTGTTGGATAACTTATAATATGTACCCCATTTACGGCTCATTGAAATCTTAGATAAGACTTCACTAGGACATGCAACATTATTATTGCTGGCTAACACAATTAGACGTAGAATTACAGTAATTGAATTAGCTTGGCAGTTCTTTGTATACGGAGTTGTTTGATATTGCTTCTTATATTTAACCTGTGTATGCTGCTTTAAGTTTTTTCTTTTTTCTATTTCTTTCCATCTGCTTTTTAACCTTTAAAACTTGTAATGATACTATATAGATTTGGAAATTTGTATCCTGATATTTTTTAACTGATTCATCTTTCAGATATGGGAAGGTGCTGCAGGGAGCTTTCATCAGGCATTTGCTCTAATCATTGATTGAAAATCACTTTTGCACTTGAGGATGGTCTGATGAACACATTTGTCGAGCTTGCAATTTGTATGATGCATTATACCAACATTTGCCTTTGAGGTTGGGAAGAATAATACGACTGTATATCTAGATTGAGTTTGTTAAAGTTAAATAGGTTTCATATATCTTTCTATTATAGATTGATGCAGTTACTGTATATATAGATGAGTTATTTATAGGATGGGATAGAGCTATTTTCTTTTCTAAAGAAAGAATAGAACTGTTATCATTTGTTCTTTAGAATTTCATTTTTGTGCAATCAAATAAATCTTTGATCTTTTATTTTATTTTGTTTATCTTAAAATTTGGACTGAGCTTAAATCAATTTGAGAATTTCAAAACCAAGATAATTTTTTATTTTTTTTACCAAATGCGAGCTAACTAACTTGAATTATGATAACGTTGCTCCCTTCTTTGGAGATTTCCCTGAACATTGTGAAGGTTTGCTTCCCCCATTGTTTTTTGTGCTTCTTTTCCCATTACTATGATTTTTTTTTTGTTGGATTGACAAATACTATTATATTACGATTACGACTACTTATATGTTGGTATCATTGATCAGATTTTTTAAAGACATCGAATACGTCTCTTTGTTCTTATGGAGTATTTTGGAATCACCATGGTAGGTGTATAAGATGCATGGTGTATAAGACATGTAATGGAAGTAAAGGATATTATGTGTATCGTATAAAATTTGATATTTACATAACAAAGCTATTATTTATATTTTTTTTTAGTTTTTTAGGCAATACCACAACCACATTCAAATAACACAAATATTTCTAAAACCTAAAACAATGCTTAATGCTCCCGCTACAATTTTAAAAATTAATGAGTACAATTTAGAGTGATGGATTGAAGTTCGAGAGGATTTTGACTCAAATATCACTTACATAAAGAATTATATTTTTCTTTTCTAAATAATACTAATAGCATCTTCAACACATGTTCTTTCTTAGTGTTCTTAGCCAACAAAAACATATGTTTATGTTCCATGCATTGAAAATCAATGAGTTGGATGACACCGTGGAGAAAAGTTCTCCCAGAACACTGTTCTAGCAGTGGCTTCACCAGAAAAAGTAAGAAAAGGGAAGAGAAGAGGAATAATGAAAATGAGAGAAGAAATATGTGGGGCCTACACAAAGATACTTGGACCCACAATTTAGCAGCTAAGAACAAAATTTTCGTTCCCGGCGGTGTAGATGCTCCAATTGAACTCAAACTTGGAAATCTTTTTCCATAGCTTCATAAGAATGATGTCATTTTAAAAAAAGAGTTAATTTCAATCTTATTTGCCAAAATACTTGATCATTGTATATGTCAAAAAAGGAAATGAGTAAAATCTCTTATTCCTTAAAGTTAACCCGAACGCAAAATGTTGCCTTAAATTTAACCTAACTTTACTGATTAATTTTACTGTATTATCCCTATTTAATTTAATCAAAATGTTATTTTCAAATGCTTCTGAAATAAAAAACAACAGGCTAAATCCAATCCAATCCTATTTTCGCTCCTATTTTTTTGAAATAAGAGATCGCTCCTATTTTGTTAACAGATCGCTCCTATTTTCTTGAAAAAACAGATCGCTCCTATTAATTCAATCCTTGCTTAATAAATTATCCTATTCTCCTATTACCCTTATTTAATTAACCCTATTTAATTTAATCAAAATCTTATTTTCAAATGTTTATGAATCAAAAACAACAGGTCACTCCTAAATCCAATCCAATCCTATTTTATTGTTTGTTTGAAAAAACAGATCCTTCCTGTTAATCTAAGTTATCCTATTTTCCTATACAATACAGTAATTATGTTCACGACATACTGAAAGAAGCAAAGAACGATCATTGAAAATATCATCTGGTTAGTTAACACATGCACCAGTATGTATGGATAAGCCATGATGATTTTCTCTTTGGGTTTTTTCACTAATTTCTCTGCGTTTAGAATTGTTCACAACAATGGTGAAAATGGTTAAATTTGATACTCAATTGCAAATGTTTATGAATTGCAGCCCAATCACATCAAGAAAATTTGTTGAATGCATTGTTATAAATACTTGAACAAAATTAAAGCTAACTATTTGTTTGTGACAATTTTTTTTATGGGGCTAGGCAATGATTAGGGCTGTTTTTATTTTCTCTTCTTATGTAATATAGCAATTGTAAGATTAATTCAATGTCGTATATTGTTTTAGCAGAAATAGTCGTATATAAACCGGTTGTGGAGGATCTACGTTCGAGGAATACATGCATAAAAAATCTAATTTTGCAGCGCTCCTAGGCTGGTTAGTCTCTGATTAACGAATTTGATTTTGTCGTCTACGTTGGTGCATATACTGGCGTTGTTTTTGGCAGTGTTGAAATTGACTTAGTCATGGTTGTATGTATCTGTAAGCTCTTTGTTCTCCCACTTTTGAGTCTGATATACGAATTTATGAGATTAATGTGTTTTCTTATGCATATTTAGGTTGTGATATTTGTACTTCAGATGCTTTTGTTTGTTGCAACACCAATTACATTTGTTTTGGGAAGGGAAACATTCCAAACTATGTCATATACAGATACATTGGGCATTATCCGAATCAAAAATCGTGTTTTGAGTATCCTAATTCTGAAGATGGATGCACCAATTTACTTTGCCACCGTAAGATATTTAAGGGAAAGGTAAGCTATCTGGAATTTTGATGAAAAGGGAGACAAGTTTGAAGTATGTTATAATGAATCTGAATGGTAAGTAATGAACCTTTGAGATTGGTTAGTTTTGTAGGTCATGGATATCCATGTTTTGAAATTTTAAGTTCTATTTGTAGTGATTTTTCCTATTATATATGTTGTGTTTTGGAAATCATTTGCATTTTCTCATTAGTTTTAAATTCCTAACTTTGTCTTAATTGATAATGACAAGTATGCATAACCAACTACTGAGTTTTGGAGTGATGGGGTTATTCTTTATATTCTATTGATTTGGTACATTTGATATCATTTTAAGGTAATATAATAGCCAAATATGTTACCATTTATGTTCCAAATTTGTTGAAGCTATTTGTTCCATGAGATGTGAACCTTTTTGGTTACTTCATAATTTGATTCATTTACTTTCTACACAATGCTATCTTGAAGAACATGCTCATTGAGAATTTCATTAAATATTTCAATGTTAAGAAAGTGATATCTCAAACTGATTAATTTCTTCCAGCTTTTCTTATTTTCTGATTTACTTATGTGATGCATGATTTGCATCACATTATTCTCTAATATCTCAAACTATTTTTTTAGTATCAATTTGTGAATGACCTTAAAATAGAATATGCATGACAGGCAACTTAAGGACATCTTTGTGTTGTCATCCATTTTATGTCTATGATTTAGAAAAAAATTTGAATACATGCTTCCACTACATGATTAAATGTGGTTTGCCTTTTCAATATCATCTTATTGGAAATGACTGTGTGTACTTAAGATGAATTTGTGGAGGGCTTAACTACTCAAGTGTCCTTTTCAATACCATTTTATTGGTTATTTATGTAGCACACTTTGTATCAATGTATCTTTGATATAGCTTGTCCTAGACAATTGATAAACAAATTTTCAACTCCAAACTTTTTGTACTTTTTTTTTTAGAAACATCAAATATTATTGATGACGAGACTGTGCAGGACGCACAAATGCTCGCGAAAAGCGGAAAAACAAAGTTGACAACAACTGATCCACACACCCACAAAAACACAAAATCAGCCGATCCTAACAAAGCACGACTCTGCTACACAGAAACAGTAGCAAAAATGCTGTCAAAACAGAAAAAATGCAGACAGAAAAAACCCAGCCAGCAAAACTGTTGCAAAACTTGCATTGAAATAACTTGCTTCTATTACGACATATAAGATAAAGTGTAATCATTGTTCACCTGTGGTATAACAGGACTCTCTTTTGAAGGAATTGCTCTCAACTTGCTCCAATCAAAGAGGATATGATGTGTTCAAACATCTTAGTTAGGAGTGGTAGTGCTCACTGATCTGTGACGGCATAGTTTCCACAGGAAAGTTGATCTCCTCCAAATTTATGCAGGCTACAATGTGTTAGTTCAGCAGATATGATGGTACATAAATCGTAAAATGGGTGGAAATTGTGCAAGCCTATATCTTGCTGAGACAAAAACTATTTTTTTTTTTGTAGAGATAAGAACCATTTGGTAGATTATGATTGATGAAAAAAATGATTTGTCTCATGAAAGTTTTTTTTATAGCTGAGATACGACTAAGATATTATGGTTGATTTAATGGTACTTAATAGATTCCTTCAAAAAAAAAGTTACTTATTAGATAAATAATCATTGAAAGATTTACTAAAAAAAATAATCATTGAAAGATTAATTAAATAGTCATTTGACATTAGTTAACAAAAACCTTATACAAGGGCTATAAGTCTATTATAAATCGTTTTAATTCATTCTTTAAAATAAGTCTATTATAAATCGTTTTAATTCATTCTTTAAAATAGTGGTTTCTTTTAAACATTGTTGTAGTTGCACTGTTGTAATTCATTTCTATTTTGTGTAGTTGTTTTTCTAAATAGTCTTTACTTAATAAGTATATAATTTGTTTAGTCTGCAACTAAGTTAACAAAATCAAGCTTTTAATAAAAACATTGCTTTTGTTGCTATAGATCTTGATGCTGCCATCAACTCAACTTTTGGGATATTGGTTAAGGATTACTTCAATTATCGATACATAGTTACTTTCTACTCATAATTTTAGGTCACTTTTATCCTCTTCTTTTGTGTCTTTTACCATTTCATTATTTATATGGTTATAAAAATGATTTCTTCTTTAAATTATTAAGTCGTAGTTCTACTTATTTTAGTTTTTAAGCGTTTTTGTCTCTTATTTTTACTCAAACGCGGAAATGATCCCCCATTTCAAAAATACTCACTTTTAGTCGTTCTTAAAGATTTTTAAATTTAAAAAATGGTACGACTTATATGTAAACTATCTTTTATTTTGGAATAATATGTTTTTCTTGACAAGTATTAAAGACAGACGAATTGATGTCTTTTTAGTCGGTCCGCACGGGTTGATGGTCTAGTTAGAAGAAAAAAATTCAATCCAATATTAATTAAAATAAGGTGTTTATATATTTTTTTGGTTTAAATTATGGTTTTTGATATTATCCAATATTATTTTTTTCTTAAAAGAAAATATTATTGGATAATATCAAAAATCTTAATTTTACTTTATATAAAAGAAACTATATTTTGGTGTAATATTTTTTTTCTTTTAATGTTACTCCTCATTTTATTATTTTTAAGTATTTTATTATCAATTTTCAATAAATATATAAAGATTGACATGTTAGTGCTTGTTTTTACGCTAGTAATTGGATAAGATTTATAGCTTCAATTATTTTTATTTATAGAAAAAGAGGCGCCCTGGTTATTGAGATGTCACACCAACGTTGAATAAGTCAAAATTGTCGAAAGTAACGAGTATTGTAAATGTGTTAATTCACAGGAGATTAAATTTATTATTTTTTACAAGGCCAAAATTGTAACATTGAGAAAGTTAGGGCCCAAAAAATACACTTAACACTATGTTTTAAGAAAATTGTTGTTCACACTTCATATAAGGCTGAAAACCCCCTATAAAAGATGCAAACTGTAACAGCCCGATTTTTCGCTAGATTAATTTAATTGATTTTATGTGTATATAATTGTGTGGTATGTGATTAATTGCCTCTGTGTGTATTTTGGGTTAGGATTAGTAGATTTCGTTATAGAAGGGTATTTTGGTAATTTGTGAGTGGAGGGTAAACTGGTAATTTTATGGTGAGATTTAAGTGTTTATAGTGATAACCTTTACTTTTACTAAATTACTATTCAGTAGCGGTAATTAATTTTTGACCGGTAGTTATTCGATAACACTTAACCGTTAGTGGATAGAAACTAGGGGGTTAATTTATAAGAATTATGAGCTCATTAGAATACAAATTGGGTTAGGCCCAACTATAGAGACTATATAAGGTTTGTCTTTAGAAACCTAGGTTAGAATAATCATTTTCAAGTGAAGAGAAGAAGATAGAGAAAGAGGCTAAGAGAAGGAAAGGGTTAGAGAAGAAGAATTGGTGAACCCATAGGAGCAAAATTGAAGCTTGAACTAGGTTTGCTACTCTTTAAGGTAAGGGGGTTAGATTTCATTCATAATCCTTTGTATAATCTATTTTCCTTCTTAAACTCATAAGTGCTTATTTGTATAAATTGATTTTTATGATGAAATTCGTGCTTATGCTTTGAGGGGATGTTTGAGTATTTGAAATTGGTGTTAAATAAATTGTTGATGATGTAATTACATGCTCAAACTATGCTTATATGTGCAACTTGCAATTCGACTTAAAATAGAAGAAATATGATGTTGTTGTTGATAAATTGTTGTTGAAATCATGTTGACTGTCCCTGTTGCTGTTATGATGTGTTATTATTGATGATTAGAACCTTGGGTAATCATAATCATTGAGATTGTTGTGAGAATTGGATTGTTCTTGAGATTTTTCACAAAATGGGTCAAATGGTGATTCTTGGTTAAAAAGGTGTTTTAACTCAAATTTTAAACGGTTTTGAACCTCTTTTGATGTCTGGAAACGTTTGGATAAACTTTGGAAACAAATTTGGGCTTGGGGGATTCAAAATTGGGATTTTGGGATGAAAAATGAGATTTCACGACAGAAAACTATCATGGTTCGCGAGGCGAGTAAGCTTACTCGCCACAGCGAGCAAAGGTGCGACAGAGAGCATACTTTGCTCGCCACGGCGAGCAGGACCACTCGCCACAGCGAGCAACGTGGTGACAGAGAGAGTACTCTGTCCGCCACGGCGAGCTAATCCACTTGGGAGGCGAGTTGCCTCAGTTCCAGTTTTTCTGTTTTACGTTTTGTGTCCTTTTTACACATTTCTGTTTGGGATTGGCTTTTGATATAAACATGGAAGTTTTAGATAAGTTTATTAGCTTTCTAATGTCTCTAGTCTGACTTGAAAATGTTCTACGGATTTTAAGTTATAATGAAACTACTTCGAGTGGGCCTTGGAAAAATCTTAAGTAAATTTAACACATGTTAGTTGGTTGAAATAGTGTTGGTGAATTCATATATATACATATATAGGTTGATTTGTGAATATTGTTGGTGATTGCATATATGTCGAGTGATGGTGAATTGTTGATGGATTCATATTTGCATATATGTTTGGTGATAATGTAGTGATATTGTTGTGTGTGAACATATGCATTGAGTTGAGTCATATGTTCATGCATACATGACTGATGGTGACGGATGTTAATATCCAAAATGTAAGACGGGGTGTGAAATCTTACATACGATGTGTTTGTTGCATCGAAGGTGACGACCTTGAGGTGATTTGGTACCGCATGCATCTAGAAGAGTCTAGAACATTGCATGCATTCGAATGATTGGTGAAACATGCCATAATTGCATACGTAATTTTGTGGATTGTGTATTGGTGAAATCTGTCGATTGTTGTGATTGGTGTATATGTACCTTGGTGAATTTAGTTGTTGATTACTATTTGATAATGACAATATATATGAATCGTACATGTACATGCTTATATATATATATATATATATATATATGATATGTATGAATTATTGCATGCTAGTGTTTTTATATGTTGATTATGATTGATGTGAAGCTCACCCCCAGTGGTTTTGACCGCCTACCTGTTTGTATGAATGGGTAGACGGAGTGCAAGGTTAGTTTTGCTTGGTGAGTGCCGGGATAGCGGGAGCTATCTCCGTTTTCGTCCTTGGAGTCTTAGTTTAGGCTCTGATTAGGAAGTCGTCTTTTATTTTGTTGAACTATTTATTGTGGAGACTTACCCATTTGTCGGGACTGGAGGTTTATATTATGAATTATATTGATACCATGACATGTATATTTTAGAGATTTGTGACTTTTATCCGTTGCGACTTTTGAGGAATTATATATGCATGTTGTTTGAATGTTTAGGCGAAGACGTAGCATCTATTTCTTGAATATTCATTTTATTCGCGTGTATTATCGCTTAAATAGAAGTAGGGTGTTACACAAACACCCCCTCAGCAGTTAATTGCTGAAACAATAAACCGGCGATAGTTAATTACTGAAGTTTTTTTGACAGTTAACTGTCGATACTCTATTATAAGAACATAACAACACATAGGAATTTCAAAAACTCCATTGTTGCGGTTTTGAGCTCAGTTGTTGCGAATTTCTCCAACCTTAAGCCATTTAACGCTAGTTACAATCACAAAATCAAGTAAGTGTTTATTATCCTATTGCATTGTTTTTTTTTATTGAATTGTTAGATTTTTTGGATAAATTGTCGCCTATTTAGTTTTTTTTAATTTATTTTTGATTGTATAGGGTTAGATGTTTATGATTTGATTGAATCGTTATATGTTGATAAGAGTAGAATTGATTGAATTGTGGTAGAAATTGTTTGAAATTGTTAGGTATTTGTGGTAGAATTTTTAGGATTAGTGTAGGTTTTGATCTCCAATATTTGCATTGTGTAGATATGTCTCTGAATCAGGGTGATGTTTAGTTGAAAAAGGAGGGTGAGAAGAAGAAAGCAGAATCCACAGTGACATGGCAAGAAATTGAATGTGAAGGAACCAGACAAAAAAGCAAGACGAATGTGCCCGTGTACAATTTCAACAAGATGACAGGGCAGAATGAAATGTTATTTTGGTCCTCAACCAAAAACAGGTGCCCCAAGGACTGTCAAGGACAACCCAATTGACTTAAACGACGAGAAAGATGATTAAACCCAATTGCTCGTGTACTCTAAAAATGAATCATAATATCTTACTTGTAAATCTACTCTAAAATTAAAACTATAAAAAAAAGAAAAACAACAAAATTTAAATCAACCTAAAACTAAAATTATAAAAAATAATAATAATTATAACAGTTAAAATGTATGTTAATAGCACTATGATTACTTACTTGTGATTTTGTTGAATAAATTTGGATGAGATTTTGAGAGTGATAATGGATGAGAGAGTAATGTTGATTTTGCCTAAAATTTGTAGCAAAGATCGCATCGTCAGTTAACTACCGATGAACTCCGTGGCAGTTAGCAACCATCAATTAGCTCCTTCAAGTGCATTCCGCGATAGTTAACAACCATCAGTTAGCTCCGGTAGTTAACTACCGAGGGACATTTAGGTCATTTAACCGCAATTTTCTTGTTTTAATATACCCATATACAATCACGTTTGGTATACAGTAACTGCAAACAAAACAAGCAATAAGTTCGGGACGGTGATTTCACGAAAAAGCAAAAAAAATGGCGTCGGAATCCAAACGACAACGAAAACCAGAAGAAGAAGAAGAAGAAGAAGAAGAAGAAGATCGAATCAGCAATTTACCAGACGGTGTACTTCTCCACATCCTATCACGTCTCCCAACCAAAACCGCTGTTACAACTGGCCGTCTATCTCGCCGCTGGCGACACCTCTGGCAGCATCTCTCCGTTCTCGACTTCGCCGACGAATCTCACGTACTTGATTCACCCGAACAGTTAGATGGATTCAGAAGTTTCGCTGTTTTAGTTAACAACGTCTTCATCGCCCTCCATAATCCCCGTGGCATTAGGAAGATGAGTCTCGACTGTGCTCATTCTCTTTCTGATGATAAGAGCCGTGCCTATTCGGTTGAGGCGTGGGTTCGTGCCGCCATTGGACCCTACCTTGAGGAACTCGACCTTACTCTTTTTGCTGCTGATTATTCTGGACCCAATTTCAACCTCCCTCGAACACTATTCACTTCCACTAATCTCGTTTCACTCAGGTTGAACTAAATACGTTATTTTTTGTTGACTTAACTTTCTCTTAGATATAGGTCCGGAGTCTTGTGTTTTTAAACTTGAGTTATTAATGGTATGATCTTGATCCAACGGTTACTGATGACACTGCTAGCTGCATGGCTTGTTGTCCGAAGTAAATCCAAATTCAATTTGTGTCGTGGTTCCTGAATATTTGATTTTAGTTCTTTCAATATTGGTTATATATAGTACCATGAGGCCGGTACCATAAAGACATAGGCGTTAGGGGAACCCGATTTATCTCACCAAGAAAGCCTACATTGGTTGATCAGGATGTCATCCCACATAGGGTGCATGGGCGACCAACCATATGAGGGACATTAACCCCACTCACTGTGTGGTACCCCTCTGTGCCTTTATCCAAGCATTGTCCAATACCCCTGAATATTTGTGACACCAGCAGGGCCGACCCAAGGGTAAGGCCACAAAAGGCCTCGTTGTAGGCCCACCAACAAAAGAATAGTTTTTCACTAAATTTGACAAGAAAAATGCCTCATATTTGTACAAAATAGACCTCATATATTCAACATTGCTTTAGGCCCTGCTTACTAAAAAAAATTATTGGGCCAGCCCTGAGCACCCACACTTGCTGATTGTAGGCATGTGTGACACCGACACATGTGATTGCATTGGATTATGTCATTTTCTCAAATTATTGTTTGTGTCGTGTTGGTGTTTGTGTTTGTGCTTCATTGCTTCAAATATATTACTTTTGTTTTTAGTTTGAATTTTTTGTTTTTGTTTTTGGTTGATGCACTTTTGTGGGATTTGAAATTGTTGTTATCAAGAATTCCACTTATCCACACAGTCTGCAGTGGCCATTAGACCAAAATCGGGCCTCCTAATTAATTTGAATCTATAAAAAACTAAAGTATGGAACATGAAATTTGAATCGTATTATCTCGATCTAACGGTCACCAATGACATGCTGACTGCATGAATTGTTGCCTCCGTCAAATCCAAATCCAATTGTGTGCCATAGCCCATAGTCCCTGAATATTTGTTTACATTGAAATTGATTCTTCTAGTAAGTAGAGTATTTGATTTTAGTTCCTTCAATATGGGTTACACAAAGATTGAAATGATAATTAGACATTCCACATGAACAAATTTAGGAGGATTAAAATAAAATAAGTCCAAAATAAAAAAACTAGTATATTTGATTTTTTGCTTTCCGAACTGTGATATAACATTTACTTCTTTGTTCATCAGTCTCTATGGTGAAATTGATGTAAACATCCAACCCTCCACGGTGGTTAGTTTGCCGTCATTAAAGACGCTGCTAATCAACATTGGTTTTGTGGAAGTATCTTACGTGAATGCACTTCTTTGTGGCTGCCCCAGCATTGAATCTCTGAATCTTTGTTTTTCTCTGGAAAGCTTGGACAAAGTTTGTGTCCCACCTTCCGTAAGAAGGCTGAAAATCATCAATGACGATGATGAAATTGGGGTTTACCTTGAAATAAATGCGCCTGATCTCGAGTACCTTAACATTACCCAAATCACGTTAGGCCAAGCTTTCAGCATGTGCAACTTACACAATGTCGTGGAAGCGTATCTTGATGTCTTTCCCCATTCGTTTGGTTCTGTCATCCCTTTGCACAACCTTCTTGGCGCTCTCTCTGGAACTAAACATCTGGTGTTGAATCCTTCAACAACCAAGGTTAATTTTTTTTTTTTTTTTTAAGTTATTTTATGTTTACATCATCATTTATACAGAGTGTAAGTTAGTAAGTAACTGATAATAAACTAGTAACTGATAATAATCATGATTTATTCATATATAGAT
>Ga0228711_1008855_pt1 | contig 13912 bp, 11 predicted proteins | sample MedpolnodulmetaG_2_FD_177996 | JGI IMG/M metagenome (GOLD analysis project Ga0228711, IMG submission 177996) | Root nodule microbial communities from Medicago polymorpha collected in Santa Monica, California, United States - brown nodules | ecosystem: Host-associated > Plants > Roots > Nodule...
GATCTAGCCAAAATGTTTGAAGTTTTTACCTCGTTTGTGCCTGCTAAACATGAATAAACCTGTCACTGCTCATAGTAAAGGGGGAAAATGCAATTTATAAATCTCACTTGAGTTTATTGGAATAACCGGTGCCATTCATTCTGAAAATTTATATGTTGTCACTGACTTCATTGCAACATCACAGGTTGCTGATAAAAATTTGAGTATATTGTCAATGAACCATGAGATATTCATGGGCAAAGTTGTCAAATGTGCATAGACAGACTACTGCATGTTCCCTGAAACTTTTAAGGTAAGTTAAGCAAGAACAAAAAGCTGCATTGAATTTATACTTTCAACAAATAACAACAATGAAGGAGGTGTTTGCAAAGTATAGCTTTAATTATAAAATACAGAAAACAAATTACAATTCTACTTCATTAAACATAGTTTATGCTTCCTTCCTTGTTCCAAAAGAAGAAGAAATCTGCAAATAAAGTACAATTTTAAGGTTATTGTTATTTCAGCGGTAGCCTAGAAAAAAGTATTTATTTGTAATTTACCTGAACATAAAGTGAGTGGTGTGTGAGCTTCCAATATCACTCACTCAATAAATTAATTGTTTTCAAAGAAACAAAAGGAATTAAAATCACAACAATTGATCTCCAAGTACATTGTATTCAAAAGATTATCTAAACAACCGGAGTTCCAGAGAAGCATGTGTTGATAGTAGAAATAAAGTTGCAAACTATTTTTAACTGGATTTGGGAAATACTGGAACTATGTTATTATTAATTAAAAATTCATATTTCTATATGGAAAAGATAAAGAAGCTTGTATAACATGTTCTTGCAGAAAAGTCAGCATGTAAAATTTGCACAGGTGTACAATTTATAGTTAATAACAATTGGTGATATGCCTAAGTCTCTAATTATATCCATTGAGTCTCAGGAATCATGCAATAGATGAGCAATTTGGTTATCACTGATAATAATGAACTATTGAAGAGAAAGAGGAAAACTTAAACTCCATCAAAGTCTGATTTGAAACATGGCCAAATGCAGTAGTTGCAAAAACAACTTGAGAAGTCCGAGCTTGTGATTGTGATGTTTTTGTTACTCAAAGTTGAACAACTGTCTAGTTGTAATCAATAGACTTCTTTCATGCTTGCGGGTTTTATAGGAAATACTAGTATCACCAATGTCATTTGCCCTATAATAATACACCAACTACTCAAATGCTATGAAGCCCCGATACTTCAAAATGGATGACGTACCGTATCCCCTACGTATCCTGCACCGATACCTCTCTGATACTTCCCGATACGTATCAGGAGAGTATCTGAAGATTAAATTTTATTTTTTAAAAAAATAATTATCTGATACTTCCCGATACGTTTCAGGAGAGTATCCAATAATTATCCTACACCGATACCTGCCCCGATATTTCCAAATTAATGTTAACTAAAATAACTTAACTCTTGAGTACTAATGTGTTCTTTTTTGGATATAGTGCTTCTTTTTTGGATCGATATGGTATAGCACTAACAATGTTCCTTTTGAATATAGTATAGCACTGATGGTGCTCTTTTTGGGATATATTGTGTATGTAATTGACTAATCATCACTCTCTTAGTCGTCAATATTATTTATATTTATGTTGATGTGCTACGAGCCTATGACTGGTTTCTTTTGTTTGTTAATATATTTGCATATTAAAAAAAAAATGGTTATAATTATATTATACATTTAATTATATAATTTTTTTATTAACGTATCCCAGCCGTATTGTATCTTAATTTTTGAAATTTTTCCGTATCGGTACAGTATCGTATCCGGGCTTCAGAGCTCAAATGGAACTAATGTAAAGAGACAAAATTTAGAGCTAATATTTCAAAGATCTGATGAATCATACCTGATGTAAAGAGACAAAAAAAAAATAGGGAAGGAAGCAATGTGTCAAGACTTCAGGGATGTCCTTGAGCAACGGGAATCTAGTAGCTTGCCAATGGAATAAGCTATAAATCCAATTTTTATGTCTAATGTGATAAATATAAGTGACGATTTAATAATTAAACAGCATGTTAGTGTTCTATCTGTTATTGTTGGTGAAAACTATGAACTCTCAAGATGCATGTTAGTGTTTCTATCTGTTATTGTTGGTGAAAACTATGAACTCTCAAGATCCTATTATTTGATGGTTCAATCAAAAAAGCTTAAAGAAAATGTCGTAATTTTGTTACTATCACGATAATCCAATGGATAGATGAAGCAAGTTAATAGTTTGGACAGTTCCCAAGCTTATAATTAGAAAAGAAATAGGAGATCTGTGGTAAATTCTAATTCAAATCTATATATTTCTAAACATAAAATTCTCAAAAACCAGCCCTTTACAGTGACAACAGAGGAGCATTTCAAAATCTATAATTGCCAAAATTGAAAGTGAAGGCAGTGCAACTGAGGAATCTTAATTCTAGTTAACCCCGTATCACTCCACATGTGATTGCAGTGATTTCCCCATCAGAACAATGTCCATAAAAAGCTAAATGTTCAACATGGAAACATCTTTGTTTCACATCTATTTGAATTGAATGTAGAATTCTAATCACACCCCAAGATACTTTAATTTTCAGTTATCAAGGCAAATAATAATAATAATAATAATAACTCTGGAAGACTGCCTATATGCTCACATGTATGTTATTTCAAGCTAAGCAAAATACATTATTTTTGTTATATTCACTTGGTAACTTCATAAACTTAAGAGCTGCGCAGAAAAAGTGTTGCAGGCTAGAATTAAACAGTCTAGAATTGCTTTCAATATCAGTTCATGGAGGACAACCAATTCAGGGAAATATATTAAGCAGATTTAGCAAATCAAAGCTAGCACACACAAACTACCTAACATCAAATAACATTGGAAAAAGTGTAAAGCTCATGCAGCTAACGAGTCGTCACTTATGCAATTCAAGGCAAAGAGAAGAAAAACAAAACAATTTAAAACTGCATATAACACCCAAGTGTTGTTGATGGCAGAGAGCTAAAAGTCTGCCATATAAACACACAATTGCGGCGTGCCAGCATGGAGGCACCGGCATTCCTTCAAAAATTGCCAATGGCTGTTGCTAAAAATCCACCATGGTGCCGCCATTTAACAACACTTACATTATATAAAAATATTACACTAATATATTTAGGGAATTATCATGCACAAATTGATGAGTAGATGCTCATATGTAAGTTGACATTTTAAAGTATTCATTTCTCATAGAACTAAATCTTAAAACACAAACAACTTACAGAGTTCAAACTTTCGGCAGAACACTTTCAGGGTGAAGAACTTATCCATGTTCTCTCAGTTGTGAGCAGTTTTCTTTCACATGTTTCACTCCTTTCTCTGTGACATCATTACAACCGTCCACAAATAATTCCAAAAGTCCACAGCAGTTCTTTGAGATCACATAGAGTGTTTCATTATCAACCTTTGTATCTGACAACTTCAACACCTCCAGCTTGGGAACTACAAAGTTCACTCCAAGTAGATTCACTCTTGAACAGTGGGCTAAGTTTAAATGCCTAATATTAGAACACCTCTTTAAAACTTGACAAATGCCTTCCGATATGTGATTGCATGAGTTCAAATCAAGCAGCTGCAAATTGGGAAAAATGGAAGCAAACATTATGATGTTTTCATCGCTTAACCATGAATTCTCAGCCAAGTAGAGATGCTTTAATTGAGGGAATACACCAAAATCCGGCAAAGAATCAGAATTCTCTACACTCTTACTCCCAATATTTTCCATTTTGATCTCACTAAGTGAAGGACAATTCCTAACGAGTGTAAACAAGGTTGAATATGTGAGCTCCATACATTCACTAAGGTTTATAGACACTAAATCACCAAGAAACAAAGACAACTTATCAACATAGTGCATTCAAAAAACCAGCACGTTGAAGATCCAAATGTTGCAAACCTCCACACTTGGATAACAAACAAAAGATTCCAGCATAGCTATGGCCAAAGCAATATTTGAGGACAAGCCTCGTCAAAGGTAGACCTTCCCGTGCAATAGAGTAGAGCATTTCATCAGAGATATTGTGACAAAAGTTAAATTTACTCTCTAGTTGCTTCAGCATCTCTAGTTGCTGTGAAGATTTACTCTCTCGATATTAGTGACAATTTTGTGGCAGCATCTCTATCTAGTGTACACGTGTAAGTACAGAAAAGTTCAACATAAAGTTGAAAATCTTACATGTTCCTGTAAGTTTTGTTGGTGGCGCATTTTTTCTGCAAATTCTTCTTCTCCAAGTTCTGCTTCATCGCAGGCCATCTCTTCTCTGACATTTCATAATTTTTAGTATAAGGCCCTTTTTGCATTAAAAAACTGTTTGCTAATAGTAATAATCCTTTTTTGTGTAGAATGAGAAAAGAGAGTATAGATAACTTCGAAAGATTCAGGTTCTTTCTCCTTAGATTGACTTTTTGTGGAAGAAAAAAAAACTCCAGATAAGTTGTTTAGAACACAAACTGGTCCAGAATACTAGAATAAATAAAACATAAGCATAACTATGCACGACAATCTTCCAAAGCCCTCCAGCATGAAAAAAAAAACCATTAAACTTATTCCAACCAATATGAGGATTCTTTGGCTTCAAAGAATGAAAGTGTTGTCCCTTATTTGTAGCCTAAACATTAAGAAGCTCCAACTGTGATGTCAATAAAAGACGTAAATTTGCGCGGAAATTTAGTCCTCTTCCCCATTTCCACTCAACAGAACAGAAGAAAAAAACAGGTGTGCTGGACTCTTTGAGAGACCTAGACACTCCTTTAGTCATACTTGCTTAGGGAGATGATTCCCTGCTTCTTATTTAACTTCTACCAAACAAAAACCTTAGTGAGTAATTGCCTATCGTTTTTCCACTCAAAGCTAGAAAATATATTGGCATGGTATGTACTTTCATGAATTGCTCAAAGAATTGAAGAGAAAATGTTAACAGGATAAAAATGAGTTAATGCTACACATAAAGATAGAGAGAACTTACTTGGCAAGGAATTTATAGAATTGAATCACCAAATCTTGGTCATTCTCGTATACAGTGCTGATTTTTCCAAGACAAGAAATACCAAATCCTGGGTCTGTTGTATAAACAAATAATGGAAAAATATATATATAAATAGACATATTAAATACAAGATATCCTAAAGAAAATTATATGGTAGTAAAAAGAAAGAAACCGCAAACCCATTGCCTTGGTCGCCAAAATAAATTACTATAAAGTTTGATTAGATAATAACATAGATTCTGCATATAACAATCTGAGTATCAAAATGCCCCAAGTTACCCCACAGCTATCCTAAACTAAAATAGAGAGAGAAAATAAATGTAAAATACAGGAAAAGAAATGTAAAACAGATTTGTTCATATATCAATATCAAGTATCAACATTACCCCCACAGATATCCTGTTAGAATAGTCTTACCTAGAAGAATCCTATTAGAGCAGGCAGAACGGAGCACAGGAGTAATGAGTTTTAGCAACCAAGAACCAGGAAGATCTACACAGAGATGTGAAGGAACTCTCAGCAACCAAGCTACCGGCATTGGTCGGGCAACAAATTCTGTCAATAGAATCAGTAATGAAGAAGTGACTGATAAGAACAAGGGGGAGAGGATTTGATCTATTTCAGAAGGAAAATATTGGGAGAGAAGGAGGAACTCTACTTCACTTGTGATAAAAAATTCACACCGACACATGTTTGTAAAACAACATTTCAAGGTGATGATTGTGAAGGAATTAGAGGGAGTGGAAGGGGGGAGCAAGAGAAAAATAGACTCACGGGTTCTTTGAATGGGAGAATGGTGCAGTTAGACATTCAAAGCATGGTAAGGCTTACTCCAAAGAGAGAACTCAAGCTTTGGGGTACTTTTCTGAAAAGTGTGGTGACAATCCTAATTGACAGTGGACTAGTGGAGCAACCCACAACTTTATTTCTCAGCAGGTGGTGAGAGATCTCAGCATACCAATAGAGAACATTCCTACCTATTGGGTGATGGCCACAGAGCGCAGCCGAAGGTTTAGAAATCTAGCTACATGAATTGGAAATTCAGTAGAATATTTAATAAGCCAATCAGCCGTGTCAACTTGCTAAAGTCAACACTCCTACAGTTTGGAATTATATTAATCAAGCCTACTCCACTGACTTGATCAGTTAGTTACAGTACATTAGTAGTGTAGACTAGACATAGCTTACAAAAAACCATGTAACTAACTGGTCAAGTTAGTTACAGGTTGTTGAAGCATGTGTGCAGCTTAACTGGCCTATAAATAGACCTGGCCTATGATGTAAAATACAAGAATTCAGAACTAAAAGTTTAGATGCAAAGATTCAAAGTATTCTGTCAATTGAATAAACCAAGTGTTCATCTTCTAACATATCTTTTCAATTTTTCCCTTTTCAATTTTTCCCTGTTAATTATATACAAAATATGTAATTTTATTGGAACTTTTCATTAACCAAAGACATTATCAAGCATGCATTTTAGAAAGCTAATACTAGACACACACACACGCACACGTGTAGAGATGAATTTTCAGGAAACAATGCATTGTGAGACAAGCAGAGCAGGCAGCTATGTTGAAATTAAACAAATAATATCGTAACTCTACACGGATAAATTATACGAAAAACAAAGCACCAATACTCCAAACCCCAGCCAATAACATATATATTTCAATACAAAAAACATACCAACACCCATCTCCAAAAATATTTCTTTCTGTATTGCAGTGGTCACAGCAACAGCTTCCTACTCATCGAAATGACAACACACGTTACAAAAGGACTTTCATAACATAAAGTATAATGTGAAACCGACTTGCACATTTATCTGATACCTGACATTTAAATAGACTTGTCAAAAAAAGCATTCAAATAGTCCCGTAAAACTACAGCCAACCGAACACAGATGCTAGCCAAAGCTATTCTTTTCCATGTTTGGTATTTTCACAATTATTCACTACATAAGAGTCTTCCATCTCATTATTAGCAATTTAAAATGGACACATTTTAGAAAATAAAAACTTAAAATGTTTGTGACTAAACAAACACTTAACACTATGCCCTGTCTGGTCTATTAGAGACTTAGATCTGGAAACACACAGAATGTTCTAGTTACTCAGCTCAGCTGTCACAAGTTAATGAATCCAAGCCAGTTATATCATACATGCGTATTTTTGACCCAAATGAAGAATCTTTCTGGAAACTGGAATATATTACTGACCCAAATAGCAATTTCACCTAACATTAAAGATGAACTGTCCAATTAAATCTATACCCAATTAAGATATCAACAGAAGAGCACAGAAAATAGGAAGAACATAAATAAACCCCCAAGACAAAATACCCAAAAGAAATTCACTTGCTTATCCAAAACAGCATCCACAATCCTTTTCTTCACATCTTCAAATACCACACAAGAAATCATATTACAACTTAATTCAAAAAGGGTAAAAATCAATTATTCAAAATAGAAAAAGATAAAGAAACTGTGAAACAAAATTTGGGTGCCAGGTTGTGAAGTAAGAACACTGAATCGCTCAAAAAGATGAAAAAGCTTCTCCCTAGTTAACATTCCAATGCTTTGAGTTTCAGAAGCCATTAACAATTCACAAAAAGAACACCATTCTCACTGCCAAACGAGGTGTAAAAGAATCTTATATATATCATTTTTTATAACCTACTATACCCTTTTCACAAAATTAACCAAAGCAAAAGAAATTGAATTTAATCAATTTCATTCAATCAAATTAACTAATGATCAAGAACAAATTCAGTCAAATTACATATAATTAAAAAATTATTCAATCACACAATCAAAAAATAAAAAGAATTAACATCAATTATTTAAGCACAAGAACAAAATTTCATTAAACATTGAAACTGCATTTATACATTGACCATGATTATAAAAAAATAAAAACCTACGAATGCATAAAATGGTTACATAAAATAACCCGAAATTATTAATTAAACAAGATTCAGAAATTAAAATATAATAAAAATACTAGATAATCATAACCCTAATTTCTTTCTTGATCTAAAAATCTTCATCCAACTTGAAGCAAAAATCAGCAGCACCATTACCATTCAAGCTATTCATAACAGAAGCTTTCTGATACTCCCCAACGCGCTTCTCAAAAAAATTGGTTTTCCCCTGAAGCGAAATCAATTCCATCCAATCAAACGGATTCTGAACATTGTAAACCTTTTCACAACCAAGCTCACCCAATAACCTATCAGCAACAAACTCAATATACGTACTCATCAAACCCCCATTCATCCCCACCAACGCGCAAGGAAGCGCGTCACACACAAACTCCCTTTCGATTTCAACAGCATCACAAACAATTTCCTTCACGCGCTCTGAACTTAGCTTCTTGCGTAGAAGTGAGTATAACAAACAAGCGAAATCACAGTGTAATCCTTCATCGCGTGAAATAAGCTCGTTTGAGAAGGTTAATCCCGGCATTAAACCGCGTTTTTTCAACCAGAAAATCGCACAGAAGCTTCCGGAGAAAAAGATTCCTTCAACACAAGCAAATGCAACGATTCTTTCTGCAAAAGAATCGCTTGAATCAATCCATTTCATCGCCCAATCAGCTTTTTTCGCGATACATGGAATAGTTTCAATTGCGTGAAATAAGCGATTCTTTTCAACAGAATCACTTATATATGTTTCAAGGAGAAGAGAATACATCTCAGAGTGGATGTTTTCAATTGCAATCTGGAAACCGTAGAAGGCACGTGCTTCGGAGACTTGGATTTCTTTCATAAATCTACCGGCGAGATTTTCGAGGACGATGCCGTCAGAGGCGGCGAAGAAGGCGAGCACGTGAGAGATGAAGTGACGTTCGCCGTCAGTTAGGGCTTGCCAGTGTTTGAGATCGGAGGAAAGATCGACTTCTTCGGCGGTCCAGAAAGAGGCTTCGGCTTTTTTGTACATTTCCCAGATATTTGGGTATTGGATTGGGAACATGCAGAATCTGTCTGGGTTTGGGGCAAGAAGGGGTTCTTCTGGAAAAGCAGGCATGTTTGGTTTCGGAAATTGAAATTGAAAGAAAAAAGTGATTATTTGATAGGTTGAAATGTTGTGAGTAAGAATGAAGGGGTGAAGGGTTTTAAATAATGATTTCTGAGTGAAAATAGGAGCGGGTGAATTTGAAAAAGTGTGCGGGAGAAGAAGGAAATTGGAAACTACGCGGGTGAATTTTGTAATGAATTTGGGGAAGCTTTCATCAGAAGATTTATCTGGTGGAGGGTAGTTTGGGGAGAGAAAAATGTTGGGAAAACGGTATTTTGGGGTTTTGAGGAGAGAAAAATCAGGGATAAGGATGAAATAGTGCGTTGGGATTTGGAATAAGTTTGCAAATTTGGGGTTTTTTGATTGGTGGGAAAATCTATGATGCGGTGGTGTTTAATTGGAAATAGGAGAAATTCTAATAAGGTCACATGATCAAATAAAAAGTGTTTTGTCACACACATAAAAAAGTATTTTTTTAATAATAAATAATAAATTGATAAAAAGATGATTGAATATTAAGTATGTGTGTGTCCAAACATTATTGATTTGATCTTGTGACCATGGAAGAATACCTCAAGGAAAGAGTGTAGGTTGATAAGTATGTGATTTTGTTACCGTCAAGTTGTTATGATATTTATTTATCTTTTTTTTAGGCTTTAATATGTGTTTCGTCCCTGTAATTATGAGTCATTTAAAAATTGGTTAATCTTGGCAAATTACCCTTGCAAAGTTTAATCATTTAAAATTTCGTCATTTAACCCACTTAATGACTGACACGTCATCAGATTATCAAAATGGCATGAAAATGGACAAAAATACCCTCATCATTCTTCTTCTTCCTTTAAACAATGCATATGGAGGAACAACCAACCAAAAACTCATCACATTCTTTTTCCCTCTCAATTCTCGCACATCATTTGTTAATGGAGGAACACCAACAACTCATAAAAGAGTAATTTTATTTCCTACCTACCTTCCACCTCAATTTTAAAACACAATAACATTGTCATTTTATAAAACACATCTGCTCAAATAATTAAAATTTGCATTGGCAAAAAACAAGGATTAGCAAATTCAGGGACCAAATTTTAAATGACTCATGTTTGTAGGGACTAAACACATATAAAAGGCAAAAGAAAAAGTTATTAATGCAATAGAAATTGAAAGTGACATTCATTTTGAAACAATTTTTTTTTGCTAAAATGACACTCATTTGAAAACGGAGGGAGTACTATTTTTTCTTGGTCCGGTTATTGAACGAGGTATTTAAAACTGGACCAATTTGATAAAAAAAAAACCCGCAAATCAAATTAGTCCAGATCAAAACCCAAAAAAAAATGATTTGGTTTGGATGTATTCGGACTATTTATTGACTAAACCGCACGGTTTGGAATGGTTTGCAGTTTTTATTTCATCGATCGAATCAAACCATATCAAACTGCAACATAAGATAAACACCAATTAAATTTATATCACCGCGTACTCATAACAACTCAATAAAATCTTCTATGGAATGTCATTTTTTTTTTGTTATTTATTTCAAAAATAAATTTATGTGTTTTTATTTGGTTTTGTTGTTGTTGTTGGAATTAGGTCTAAATAAAAATAAAATGGCTTAAATATGGCATCGATCCCTGCACTTTTACCATTTTTTGACTTTGGTCACTGCGCTTTTTTGTTTGGCTCAAGTATCTGCACTTTGTAAAATTGTTAACTTTACGTTAAAAAATTGTTAAAACTAACGATGTACCACGTGGATCGGTTATGTCACGCCACATGCACACACAAAAGACAAATTTTCATAATTAAAATAAATAAAATCAAATTATCGATTTTAAAATAGTTTTTATATTACTATTATTATTTAATTAAAAATAATAAATTAAAAAGAAAAGATGTAGAAAGAAAGAAAGAAATGAAAGGGGGAGGAAATACATAAAGAAAGAGAAATGAAAATGGCTTTTAGGGTTTCAACTTGAACCAGCTCAAACGAAAACAAAGGTCTCCAATGGAAAGCACAACTCATGGTGAACACAAATTCAACAAAAACACAGGCATAAACTAAAACAAGAATGTGAAATCGAACTGTTAAATGATAATGGAGGTCGAAATCAAATTGATGTATGGAGGTCAAAATTGAAATTTTACAAAAGGAAATTTTACCCTATACCCCTGCATACATACTCTCACCCCTACAAATCCTTAAAAATTCCAACTTTGTCCTTTTTCACCTCCACTTTCAACATTTGTCAATTACGAGTTCACCCTACATATCATTCCATATATGTATTTCCCCTAAATCCACTTTAAACATTTCTGATTTGTATTAACTTTTTCTTCCAGAAATCATAATAAAAGGATTTAAATTCAACCAAATTTTCGGAACAATCATTTTTACGTTTCCGGACAATGCTTTTCCTTGTTGAGTTCATAGTCTAAAATATATTCTTATGCACATAGCTTCATACTAAAATAGATTTTGTTGTAGTTATCTACTAAGAACACAATATACTCATATGCACATACAATTCGAAAAACAAAGAATAAAAAAATAAAAATTACAGCTTGAAAAAAAATTCATTAAGAAACTTTTTGAGAACAACTTTTGCGATTTCTGAGCTGCAGTCAACCAAGACGTTTTGCCTGCGTTTTTCGGGAAGCAATCTTTAACCAGAATGCTTCTCTTGTGTTTTATGGTAACCATGGCAAACCCAGAAAGCTTCAATCAACGATTTCAATTTTGGGACCAAAATCACCCACCGAAACGAGCAACTCAATATGATTCTGGTAACAGTAACAAGCAATAATCAATTCCAGTAAGAGAAAAACAAAATCAGAACGTTTATCAGAAATAAAGGATTCCTGTAGCAACAAACGATTCCAGTAACGCATTTACTCTTTGTATTTTCTCATAACGTTTCCGAAAATGGCGTGGAACAAACGTTACCGGAAAGGTATGGAACAGATGAAAGTGATGAGTTTTATTTTATATAAAAGGGTAAATTGGAGAGTTTGAGTTAAATGTTCAAGTCAAGGTATAAGTGTAGGGGTGTGGGGTAAAACTTCCTTTACAAAATTCAGTGACCAAAACTGAAAAGTCCAATCCAATTTGTATAAAAACTGACCCAACCGAATTTCACTAAATCCAAAAAAAAATAAAAAAAATTGTATCCATTTAAAAAAAATAAATTGAAAACACAATATTTTTTTGACCGAAAAACACGGTTGCTTCTTCTCTCTAGAGTTTTCAAACACGATCTCTTCTTCTCTCCACATAGATCTAAGCCACTGTTCATCATATTTCCACTTCCCCAAATTATTCCTCTTTTTTCATTCATTGATCTATCTATTGAAGAATAATAACATTCCAGATCTGGAGCTACAAAATTCGAATTTTTCAATCTTTGATTCCATTGCAATCTAGACTTATCATAAATATCAAACAATCTAAAATAAAAATGTCACACAATATTAAATTTTATTGGATTTTTTTTATTTTCCTTGGTGAAAATCAATCATGCAATTTTGGATTGAATCGAACCAACCACATACATAAATTTTAATAATTACTCATTGTCACTAAATATGAGATGTAGTATTGGTCTATGTTAAATAGTATTTTTCAAGAATAATACTTGTTATTAATAATAAAGACGTGAGTGTTCTATGTTGTCTAAGGTTTGCTTGATTCATTCGACATATCTATTATGGATCACAAAATCATAGAGAAGGTGATAATGATTAGCAAGAAAGTAAACATAGTTCCATTTATTAGAGAGATACTCATAAAGATTAATATAAAAATGAATTAAATTGATAAAGGATAATGAAATAGCTCCGGCTATGCCCAAACTTTTTCTTCATTGTTGGGTTTACCGGGTTAAGGGCGGGTCCCATGTTTCTGCTCAGCCCTAATTGAAATACAACAAAGAGATGAAAATTAATAATTTAATGGACTGGTCGGAGAATAAAACGTGAGATAAAAAGAGACCAAAGGCAAATAAACAAATTAATAATGAACTAAAATAAAATAAAATAAAATAATCAAATATTTAATTGGATAAAAACTATATTCAACTATAATAATCTCTCCAAAAAAAAAATTCAACTATAATAAGTCCAATGTGTATTGGTATTACTGGCTTCAGGAGCGAGTTAAATGCCAAATGAATAGACATAGGTAATTTGTAGTTGCATCATATCATGGCATTATGACAACTAAAATGAACAACTCAATGTCTATACTGTATCAAAGAGACTGATTGTGCAATTAAATTTTCTGTTAGATGAAACCAAAATGTTTCTTGGAGGAAAGACAATATGCAAAGAAAATTTAGGAAAAGTCATGACACAAAAAATAGCACTACTATCAAAGAGCTTTCTAGCATTTAGATATGTATCTACTTTACAAGATAATTCTGAGAGAAGAACCATCCAAAGCTATGATGAAATTGAATCCATAAAAACAATCTATGACTAATCCTAAACCAACCAAAAACGCACAAAAACTTCCCATGGAATAGCATTTAAAAACAAAAGATTCATAACATATTTTCTCCTTGGTCCTGCCAAAGTCATGTGTCAATTCTCAAATATATCAGTTCGCCAAACATGAAAGTAAGCAACATTACAGATCCTCCATCCAACAGAAGCAAAGTAAAAACGTTAATATCACTAAGAGAAAGAATCACTCATCTTGAGAGGCTAGGAGATAAAAGGGACATTCTAATATGCTTCAATCTCAAAACAGTGAATCACTCATCAAGCCTAATCAGTTACAACTCTAACTCTAAATAACTAGGGTTAGGAAATAATCAGGTTTGCTTAAAGCTGATTATTCAAAAAGTAAATT
>Ga0228711_1008858_pt1 | contig 13907 bp, 7 predicted proteins | sample MedpolnodulmetaG_2_FD_177996 | JGI IMG/M metagenome (GOLD analysis project Ga0228711, IMG submission 177996) | Root nodule microbial communities from Medicago polymorpha collected in Santa Monica, California, United States - brown nodules | ecosystem: Host-associated > Plants > Roots > Nodule...
AAGAAAAAAAATTTTTTTTTTTTTTTTTTTTTAAGATTTAAGCAAAAAGCTGGTTTTACCAAACATACCCTTTAGAGTTTCCATTTTTGTCAAGTAATAACTAGAAATTCACCTTATAATCAAGTAATGTTAGAAATTCACCTTAAAGTGAAATAAGTCGGGAATATACCGTATTGAAATAAGTCGGGAGTATACTATACAAATTTCGGCCCTAACATATTGTAATGTCTTACCAAATGAGTTAGACTCATGAAAAAAACTTTAGAGTTTCTTGATAAAATGATATCCATTTTAAATTTAAATTTGGAAAATAATTACTATACACATCTATTGTTCCCGTGTAATATATTCCAATCCAATTTTTACAATGACTCTACAGATTATAGTACTCCCTCATTTAATTTTAAGTGTCATCTTAAAATAGTATGAAATCTCCGTTTAAGAAATTGGATTTTTGGAGTTTTTTCTTCCTATTGTATTAGAGTGTTTAATTTCAGCCTGATTCAAAATATGTATGTTGTTTTTTCAACTAAGCAAAAATAGATTTAGAAATAAAAAATAATATTTTTACGGCATTGTTTTTTACCTTTTAAATGTAATTGAATGCAGGGAAGAATCCTTTTATTTGGTCTGGAACAACACCAAGGCTGATTCTCACAGAACCAGAGCTAATAAAAGATGTCTTAAACAGAACTTCTGAATTACAAAAGCCAAAATATGAGATTTTCAAATTTCTATTTAGTGGTCTTATAATTCACGAGGGAGAAAAGTGGAGAAAGCATAGAAGGCTAATGAACGCTGCTTTCCAGTTAGAAAAATTGAAGGTTATTTTCTTTTAACTACATACTTATAAATTGGTTCAGGCATGTCTCTATCTTCATTTGTTTATCATGCAAAATACACTTGTTCAAGATACATAGTTATAGGGATGGATCCAAGTGAAAAAGGTGTGTGGGCCTTGGCCGACACTTGGTTTTGGACAAGAAAATTACTCTTCTCACTTATGAAATTGTTCATTCCCTTATATCAACAGCTGTTAATTGTTGTTTGGTATATTTTAGCTACAATTAACTGTTGTTGACACTATTAAGATTAGTTGAACCGACTTAAAAAGTAATTGAACCGATCTTAAAAGTGTCCGCTGAAAAATGTCGAGCTGTAGTTAACTATTGCTAATATAAAGGAATCAACAATTTCATAAGTGAGAAGAATAATTTTCTTTGGAAAATAAATAAACTTTAATACTTAATACATTAAAAAAGAAATGAAACTGATCTATGTTATAAATTGTTGCCTCCACTATGTTTTGATATTTTTTTTAAAGGTGTAAGGTGTTGTTAACATAGTCTTTAAATGTATTGAAATAACAAAAAAAAATGTAATAACAAAAACAAAATTAAATGTGTTTTTTTTTGTCATTTTGATCTTTGTATCTTTAATCAGTTAATTTGTTCCTTGAGTATAGCTTTTGCAAGTAAAAAAAGTACTAACAAAAGAGATATTTGAGAATGTGATTGTAATTTCGTTAAATTCATATGAATCACACATTTATGACCAAAATAATTATTTAACGTTCATTTAAAACTATGCATGTGGCGTATAGTTGAAAGAGATATGTGATGCCCTCACTATTCGATATTGCAAGATACATAGTTTTGTTTATTAGCTACAAGTACTTAGTTTGACACAAAATTTGAACTCTTGGTTGTTTCTTTCTTATTACACCATAGATTATGGCACCAAGTTTCCTCACAAGTTGCATTGATATGATTAGCAAATGGGAGGCAACATTGTCTTCAGATGGATCAGGTGAAATAGACATATGGCCTTCCCTACAAAACTTGACAAGTGATGTTATTTCTCGAAACGCATTTGGAAGTAGTTACGAAGAAGGAAAAAGAATATTTGATCTTCAAAGAGAGCAAGGTGAACTTGTAATGAAAAATCTAGTGAAATCTTTAATCCCTTTATGGAGGTAAGACTAATTTTCATATCATAATTTCTATCATTACTTCAACATTTTTACTAAGAGGCTAGTTTTACATGATTACTATTTTTACTTCTAGGTTTATACCAACCGCTACTCAAAGAAGGATGCATGAAATTGAAAAAGATATAGATTCTTCTCTCAGATATATAATTAACAAGAGAGAGAAAGCAATGAAGGCAGGTGAAGCCACTGAGAATGACTTATTAGGTCTTCTTCTAGAGTCAAACCACCAAGAAATTAGAGATCATGGAAACAACAAGAATATGGGAATGAGTCTTGAAGATGTAGTGGGGGAATGCAAGTTATTCTACTTGGCAGGGCAAGAATCTACTTCAACTATGCTTGTTTGGACAATGATATTGTTGAGTAGGTACCCTGATTGGCAAGAACGTGCAAGGGAGGAAGTATTACAAATATTTGGCAACAAAAAACCAGACTATGAAGGACTAAATAAACTTAAGATTGTAAGTATTTTAATCTATTAGCTATATCTTCTTGTATTTTTTCCTTTAAAAATTGCATCTTTTGAACGCATTTCGGGTTGACTTAGTGGTTGACTTGGAATCTTGGAGTTTATGTTAAAGAGTTTACTCATCTCAAGGTCATAGGTTTGATTCCCCCTATGTCAATTTCGATGGACAAGTCTATGTTAAAGAGTCTCATATCGGATAAAAGATGGTCTAACAATGTGTTTATAAGCGGAGGCAATTCTCACCTCACAAGTCGGTTTTGTGGGGTTGTGTTAGGCTCAACCACGATTTCTAAGATGGTATCAGAGCCTCCTCCACGATCTGTTGGGCCACATGCTATCAGGTTTCCGTTATCAGGCCACCCACCATTTATGTCCATGCTCCAGATGTCTAGTCCTGGGCGTGAGGGGGTGTCACATCAGATAAGAGATGACCTGACAATGTGTTTATAAGTGGGACAATCCTCACCTCACAAGTCGGTTTTGTGGGGTTGTGTTAGACCTAACCACGATTTCTAAGAGTCCACACTCTGGACTTAAATGGGCCCCCCCGCAAGTGGGTGGTGGGATTAGTCGGCTTTTGGATCGGATACCGAGTTTTAATTTATTTTTTTTGTGCATCTTTTGTTAAAAAAATTATAAACTTTATTGGACTCACTGATTGATAGCACAAATCTCTTTGTGACAGCTCCCCATGATTTTGTATGAAGTTCTAAGGTTGTATCCACCTGCATTTGGCGTTACTCGATATGTTGGCAAAGATATAAAGTTTGGAAACATGGAAGTACCTGCTGGAGTGGAGGTTTTCTTGCCAATTATTTTGCTTCAACATAACAATGAACTATGGGGTGATGATGCAAAGATGTTCAATCCTGAGAGATTTGTTGATGGAATTTCCAAAGCAACAAATGGTAGATTTATATATTTTCCATTTGGAGGGGGTCCTAGAGTTTGCATGGGACAAAACTTTTCCCTATTGGAAGCAAAGATGGCAGTGTCAATGATTTTACAAAAATTTTATTTTGAACTTTCTCCAACCTATGCTCATACTCCAAATTTAGTGATGACTATTCAGCCAGAAAAGGGTGCTCATGTTATTCTACGCAAAGTGAAAACATAAAAGCAGCATCACAATAAGATTTTGAGGTATGAATTTTATTATATAGTGCTAGAGCCGATAAAGTTTATACATCATTTGAATTACTTTTATGGATGGTCATGATAGGATAGAGATATTATATAATATAAAGCTGTATAGAGATAGAATATGATAAGAATATGATAAACATTCATCATATCATGTGTTTGATGCGCACAAACAGGATATCATTATAATTAAATGAAAAATTTGCTCTCATAATTAATTAAATATTGTAAAAAATGACATGTTATTAATTATAATAGAAAATACATGTTATCATTATTTTAAAAATGACAATATTTTAAAAATGATAGAATATTAAGATAATAAATATGGAATGATCTTCTAATCCATCAGGATAATTACTAACCCAACATATACTCAGGATAAAAATTACAAAGGAAAGTCACGATAAAATAGGAAAATGGTTTATTTTATCCTATCCCTTTGGTGCATCAAACATGAAATTTAAATAGGATATGATTAATGTATCATATCCTATCTCTCTATCCTGATCATCAAACGGACCCTTAGCTTCTATAATATTTTCTTTCACTTAAAACTATATATTTAATCTTTGTCTGGATTAGATTCGATAAATATCCTCCGTAAACAAAAAAAGATTCGATAAATATCCTCTAAATTTATTGAGATCTCTTAAATTATTATTATTTAAATTGTATTCATAAATATGATATATATATATACATTGGATGAGATCTCCTAAATAATTTCTATTTGGTGCTTTCTGCAACAACATCAAGAATAAATGAAAACCAACATTAAATTGCTCTGAGTAGAACTAGACTCGGGTCCTTAAACAAAATCCTGAGTTCGAGTCTTATACATGGAAAAATATAGTTAGAAAGGGAAATTCCGTTAAAAATTAGTCATTGATAAAATAGATAAATACTTCGCATCAATAATATGATTACCTAAAAATAATAAAAACCCAATGTAATTTATAAAGGGGATATGAAGAAAATAACTCTTATTTTTACATGGCCAAATCCAATTTCTGTTCAAGATGGATTGAAATTCACCCAAGAGGGGACTATAGGTTATAGTTGATTAAATCCTTTGTGGCTAAAGTTGAAAGCTCTCATGCTTGAGAGGTATAGAGATAGTAAATAGTTGGGTTGTGAAGTTGTATAAAATAATATCGTGTGATTTTCTATCCCTTCTCTTTTTATCTTTATTTTTAGAGTGTGTTTGGATGAGGTAATTGAAATTTTTTAAAGAATTTAGAATTCTAGGCAATTCAATTGATTCAATTAAAATACTTTCATTTCTCAATACTTTTGTTTAGACGGAGTAATAAAAAAAATTCATTGTCATCATTTTTGGATAAATTTGAAAATTGAAATTAGGGGTCAATTTATAAATTTAAAAAAATTTGAGGGGTCAAACTATAATTCTTAAAAAAATTGAGGGGTCAACTTGCAATGTTTTGGAAAATTTTGGGGTCAAATTGAAAGTTTTGGAAAATTTGAGGACCAAAATGCAAAATTTGAAAAAATATAACAAAGAAGAATTTTGAAATTCTTATCTTTTAGGTGTCATTTGAAATTCTCTAAATTTAACTTGAACAAAATATTTCATAAATTTCCATTATTTTAAAAATTCTTCAAATTATTATTCAAACAATGAAATTCACCTCAAAGTATTTGAATTCCCTCAAAACATTACATTCCCTTAAAACACTCTCCATTCAAACACGCTCTTAGAGTGTGTTTGGATGGGGTAATTGGGAAATTTCAAAGAATTTAGAATTCTAGGTAATTTAAATGATTCAATTAAATTACTTTCATTTCTCAATATTTTTGTTTGGATGGAGTAATAAAAAATTCCATTGTCATCATTTTTGGGCAACTTTTATAAATTTTAATTTTTTTGGGCCAAATTTGAAAATTGAAATTAGGGGTCAATTTGTAAATTTAAAAAATTTTGAGGGGTCAAATTATAATTTTTGAAAATTTTGAGGGGTCAATTTGCAATTTTTTAGAAATTAATTGGGTTCAAATTACAAAATTTGAAAAAAATGAGGATCAAGATGCAAATTTTGAACAAATATAACAATGATGAATTTTGAAATTCATAACTTTTATGTGTCATTTGAAATTCTCCAAATTTAACTTGAACAAAATACTTCATAAATTTTCATCATTTTAAAAATTCTTCAAATTATTATCCAAATAATGGAATTCACCTCAAAGTATTTGAATTCCCTCAAAACATTCTCCATCCAAACACACTTTTAGGGTTATGTAAAGACACTTGGTAAAGAAACTCAAAATAGTATTGTTGCATCAAATTAATTTTTTTAACTCCCTTACTCTTAAAACTAACTGCTTTATAAATCAAACATTTATTGTTAATAGGTATTACTCAAACAATTAAGACTTCTAACTCTTGTGTTTTCTTGCACCTACAGGTACCACTAAGCTCATATGAGTTGTGCACGGCGTTTGCTGACAAGTGTGAAGCACATCATGAAGTGTGTTTGACACTTATTGGAGTTGTCACCATCTATATGTTATCTAAAATTAAATTATATTATTCATGCTGTATGTTTTTTTAAATTTGAAAAATAATGCATTGTTAAAGGAAATTTTGTAAACGCATAAAGCTTGAATAATGAAATGGTAACTTCTTCATTTAAGACACAAGTTAATAAGTTAAAGATATAAGTTATTTTTTAAAACTCATGTATTCAAATGTAAAATTTTAAGAATTCATATTTTCAATACAAAATTTATTTATTAATTTTTATTAGTTTCTTAACTTGTATCCTTATGACAGAAGTTAACATGACCCTTTTAAAAAGTTAGTGATACTCGTTGTTAACTTTAGAGTTGTTACGCTATATAATAATGAAATCTATTTTATTAAGAATGAACTTAAGTCGTTTTGTATCATTTGTCATCAATCTATACATTCCCTTTTAATTTAAATGAATATTTATGTTTAAAATAATTTTTACCCACCAGGATTAAAAGAAAAAGTCCAATAAAATTATTTAAATTCTATCACAAAATAAGGTTTTTTTTTTCTTTCTCCCGAATCATACTTTAAAGTTTAAACTACAATTTTCTTGGTAGACTAACAACAAAATTTCTATTTTTATCAGATACTAATTATACTATTGTATATTTTTGTTTTCTCTATTTTTTTTTAATATAACTCAACTTATATAAAATAGAAGTTCTCTCATGTCAACTGTCATATTTTATAAATTATTCTTTCAAAAAATATTATAAAATCATTTCTTTCTCGATATGTTCTATTTTTTCTCTTATTTTTTTATATATCAATTTTCTTTTTATAAGAATTTTATTATATTGCTCTCTCGAATATTAATTTATTTTTTAAAATTTAACTTTACAAAGCAACGACTGCTTCTTTTCCATAAACAGCAACAATATATAAAACATAAACCTTTGTCCTTTGCTTTATGTTCTGCATTTTTCTTCCTTACTTCTCAATAGTTTCGCAATCTATTATTATTTCTCACATACTAAGTATCTTCTTTCTTATGCACACCAATATTTAACTAAGTATCATCTTTCTTAGGCATACCCAATATTTAATAATGTACAAAATTCTCTTATATATTGTAAGATTATAATATAGAATATAATATTAATTTCTAAAATTTATTTATTATTCCTTAGAATATTATTTTTAATTCAAAGTTTTTTTTTTATAAAGGTACAAAGGTGTCACAAAAGGGAAACCATTTCAATAAGCTAGGTTGGCACTCTATCCACAATCATGTGTAGCAACGTCAAGAAGAAATATTATTAAAAATTAAAAACAAAAAGGAACAAGTAAAAGTACAACTTATAATTGGGACTAGATTTAATCCAAGTGATCAAGCATTTGCTTCATTAAACACTTTATCAAGGATAACTCCAAGGAATAAAACCGTGTGAAAGAAAAAAGGGTGCAAAGCAAACAAGATAATTTGGAAGATCAAATTTATTTCTAAAAAATTCTTCCTTAATACAGCTAGGAGCATAACTCCATCAAATTCAATCACTAGAACCAAGAACAATATTTGCTAAACCATCAACATAAACATTTCCTTCTCCGTACATATGAGAAACTTTAAATATAAAAAAAATCTCTAATGAATTCAAGACAATTGAACCATTTGATTTGAAGAGACCAAGGCACAATATAAAAATTAGTAAAAACTTGAATGATCAACGTGGAGTCATAATCAAGCCAAAAATTCAACCAACCCCTTGAATGAGAAATTCCCATAGTGATCATAGCTACAGTGAACTCAACAATCAAAGAATTATAGATACGTACGAATGTTAAGTGCAAATCCACCAAGTAAAGTCCATATTCACTACAAAAAAACAAAAATTAGTGAGGGATATTTAGTGAGGGAAAACGTGAAATCCCTCTCTAATTTCGTCACTAAATTTTGCGATCAAGGAATTTGTGAGGAATTTCATTTTTTCCGTCACTAATTTCCCTCGCTAATTTTTCTTTTTCTAGTAGTGATTTAGAATCTCAGAAAATTCCAACACTAGTGGGGAGACCAAGAGAACCTCTGGAAGCACTATCTATGGTACATATTTTCCAACCTATAAAAGGAGCTCTCCAAAAAACTTATGGGAACTCATCACTGCTAGAGAACTTTGTGGTATTGGAGAAATCAAAGAAATGGGAACAACACTTTTGGTCATGTTTAAAATCTTATTAAAATTCAAGCTAAAATTATCAAATCTAATTTTGATCCTGCAAGCCAAATAATTCGATAAAGTTAGTTTGATAGAGCGAATTATTTATCATTGAGTTCGAGAATGTAGCATCGGAATGCATCATGGTACAGTCAGACAAAATACACAGAAGTGGGCTCAACGAGAGATTTCTTGCAGCTCAAGTTATGGGAGTCCTCTAATGATCAAATAGTACATTGAAAGGATAAGGAAAATCCTTATGCTTAATAGATAAAAAAGGACATCTATGTGACTAGATTCAACTCAAGATTGATCAGAAATTGAAAAGCATTAAGAATAAGATATAATAAAAAAGCATAATTCAAATTGCAATAAATGAGGACAATATAGATTACATTGTTATAACTATTTGATAAAGATTCATCATTCTACCCTAATCTAAAAGTATTTAATTACACATGGTAAAAATATATATCATCAAAGACTACATAGATTAAACTTACATGAAGTGAAGACAGTTAGCTTAAATCTTGTATCCAAGACTGAAAAAGCCACTTCTAGTTGCTTCGGTGGCACCTCTATATCTCTAAGAGCCGTCAAGATTATGAATACCTAATAAGGGTGAAACATGCTCTTACATAGAAATTTTTTGCACTCAGGGCGCACAACACAAAAACATCAAAAGGTACTTTTTCGGGGGGGGGGGGCAGGGCACATAGACTAGGAGAAATTTTTCGTATTTTCTTTATTCTTCATGTGATTTTTATCCTTGAGACAAAATTCCCTCAAGTTTATTCAAAAAAAAATTTCCCTCGAGTTGTTTGGACTTCACAATTTTCGTTGTACTTTGATCTTCTTGCTTTCCTAACCTCTATGAGATGTCTTGGTGGGCTTAATTCTATAATATATACCAGAAAAGGCACAAAACACCTATACAGTCAACTGATAGGGAAGAAAGTGAATTACAACAACTCAAAATTAAACATTACAAATTATTTTCTCAGACATGAGAAACTCACTCTAAATCCTTTAGAAAATCTAAAAATAAGCAAGAAAAGACTCGATAAAACTCTAAAAAAAACATCACTTAATGATGAGTCATCAACTAGCCTATCAAACACTAAGGCCATATATGTCTATCAAATACCTTGTATGGGCTCGATTGATCTAAATTTAGGATGTCAAACCTATTTAATCAACTTATTCCCTTTATTGCGCATTCTAAACCCAACAAGTTCAGAGAACAATACCATAGCTATTTCCATGACTAGGAAATGGTCATTATCAATGGCCATCTATACAATCCCCTTATTAGCTAGTTTAAAAATTTGTCAACTTAAATAACGTTACCTATAATATCTCTTGAATAGTTAGCTTTATGATCATACGATTTATGAAATTTGGTGTGTACTCACTTGTCAAACTTGATTCTCATATTAGATGTCAAGTTTGTGAGAGAATGTGAGTTCCACCGTATTTACGGTCTAGACCCAATGTTCTTCTTTTAATCCTTAATGTTAGAATTTTTCAGAATAAAAAATTGCACTTAGTTTAGAAGATGCATAAACTCTATCAAATTAAAGAGAATAAAAGTAGCCAAATATATTCGTCAAAATACCATGTGCACCATCAACATCAAGTCTTTAGACAGTAATATCAACTTCTAGTGGTGTTTTGTTGCAATGGTCAAACAATGACAATAAACGTTGACAAGCAATAAATCATTATAACTGTCACATGTTTACCATCATAGGTGTGAAAGCAATTCACTAAACACTAGCATGAATTTACACTCATACAACATGTAATAGGCATGTCACAAACTTAATTATGAAGACATGCATAATCTAATTTTATTTGTAAATTAAAAGACCAAAACAAGATACCAAGCACACCATTTATCCACAATCTTTTGATTGTAAAAAATTAACTGCAAATAGTATTCTCAACGCAATGATCAAACAATACTAATAACTCGTGTCAGATGATGGTGTTTTGACATCCTCATTATCCACATAGAAAAAGTTATTTTATTATCACCACACATTTAGCATCACATGCACGTAACTATTCGACCAATTGTGCCTTCATTCGGATCAACGACAGCTCGTACGAACAATTTCATACATCTTTTTGTAAATTCAACTAAGTCAAATATACGCAAAAAAATGTTACTTTGAGTTGTTTCAAGCAACTCAACCGCAATTGCAAGACATTTTTAATAAATTAAATAAGAACAAACTTAATTTTGCAAGGCACTACCATAAATGTAGGGTGGATTAGTCTAATAACTCACAAGAATTGAAACTAAAAAATCAGCATCAATGTGTGTATGATAATGCATTTATAGGAATTACATAAAAACAACAATAAAAAAATAGCATAAAATGTATTCAAAATGCATAATTGGAGAAATATATTATTGTAGAAAACTTAATAATAGTAGACTCTAATATCATGCTAAATAAATATTCATGCTAAATTGTTTCACATGTGTGCACAATGATTTTTTTATTTAAAATAAAAAATAATTCTAGAATCAACATTTTTTTCCCAAATAATTGAAACATAACATTGCAAAAATAAACAAACAATAGAATCCATATTTTTTTAAAAATTAAAAGAATTCAATTCTTATTTTTTGTACTACCAAATTAGGGTAAATTACATCAGAGGTCCTTTAAGTTTGAAGTTTGTAACAGATTGTTCCTTTAAGTTAGTTTGTTCCCATATAAGTCCTTTAAGTTTGTGGTTTGTAACAGATTGGTCCTTTAAGTTATTTTGGTCACACATAAGTCCTTTAAGTTTGTAAAAGTTTTCAATTTAGTCCTTATGTTAACCAAACATATGATGTGGAAGAAGGACTAAATCGATAACGTTTACAAACTTAAAGGACTTACGTGTGACCAAAATAACTTAAAGACCAATCTGTTACAAACCTCCAACTTAAAGGACTTATGTGCAACCAAAATAACTTAAAGGACCAATATGTTATAAACTTCAAACTTAAAGGACCCCGGATATAATTTAGCCACCAAATTATAGGTGCGTTTGTTTTGGATTTTTTAGAAAGAAAAAAAATCTATTTTATTATATTAAAAAAAGAACTTTTGTTATTTTAAAGTGTTTGTTTAGGATTTTTATAAAATTATTTATAAAATAAAAATTTATTTTGACTCTAAAATGAAAAGCTATTATGATTAGTTTTTTTCAAAATCTATTTTTTCTAAACAAGGATGTAACACACGAACTAATCAAAAAATTCTTTTAAAAGTGAATATTTTTATATAAATAAACACAAATAACTTCAATTTTTTTTTAAATCTCTAACAAAAATATATAGATTTTTATAACACAATCTAATATTTTAAGATAAAACAAACACATCCATAGTCTCTTCAAAATTCGCAGCTTTGTCCTCATGAGGTTAACTCAGTTGATATAGACAATGCATAAAATATGGAAGTTCCGGGGTTCGAACCCCGGCAAAAAAAAAAAATTTCGCACCCTTGTCCCCTTAGTTTGGGTCTCATTCAACATACGACATAGTAAAATTAAAACCATAAGACTGCACAATAGTACTGTGATACATGCAAAGAGATACGAGTTGTGGACTTTTTCTCTTTTAGAAATGTCAATATAATTTATAGCTAATGCTCCATTTTAGAAATGTCTTTTATTTTGAAGTGTCTTTGGATTTGGCCACGCCAACATTGTTTTGACTCAACTGGCCATATACCATAAGTCTTCAAAATAATATTTGAAATCAATTTTGATTTTAAGAGGACTGAATAATAAAAAAATGTTTTGGAATGGAAACAAGCATGTCAACCTAAAAAGTCCAATCTTTCAACAACAAAAAAAACATAAAAAGTCCAAAGAAGATATCAACCTAAATATAAAGCAATCCACTATCAAATTCAGAATTGTTGTCAACTAAAAACATTATTGAATTCAGATTTGGCACTACAGAAAAACGATTTTGTCCGAGAATATTAGTGAAATAGACGTAAAGAATTAGAGATATGTTTTCATTAACAAAGTGTTTATTAATTTCTTTAACTAACAGGTAAATGACATTAGCTAGTAAACTCAATAGTGTTTAATTAGATGAGATGAGATGAGATAGTTCAAAATTCTTTCGACTTCGTTAGATGTTTGAGGTTTGAATCCATTTCTATTGTTGCACATTTAAGAAAGTTTAAATTCAAATTTGAAAATATAACAACTTTAAAACTCTTGAAGGAAATTTTGTAAGTATTGTTCAGTTGATAGTTGCATGGATATTTGATTTGTTGGGTGTGAATTCAAACCCTATAAATATGTACTTCTCCACACCTAAGGTCTATGATTCTTGTCACTAATTATTTGAAAGAAAAAAAACAAAAAATCTTGAAGGAGCCGCATGTTGTAATCATATTCTGCTTTGGGGATTGGTAGTATGTAGTTCCGAAGCAAAGGAACTAAAAATAATGGCACAAGTGATGTCATTTTGATATAGCAATACAGTGCATTTAGTAGTCTACATATGATAACGATTGATAGAATAGCGGTGCATTTTGAACTCGATGCCAAGAGAGTAGTAGACTATTACAACAAAGGTTAGGACGATGTCTCGGATATTGGAATCATCATTGAATTCAAACGATGTTGTCAAGTTTATTATGAATTCAACGAATTGAATGAGATAGATTACACCCTTGCACGAGAGGTCCATCCCCATAGTTCCATTAAATGCAATGAGTTTACTTTCCTCCAGAAAAAAATGGGCTGATATACTCCGACTTTGTGGTGGAGGTTATAGGCGTAGTTGAATTCATCAAAGTTAAGTTTTGAAAATGGTTATGGCTAGGCCAACAGTTCTCACTTAAAATTTGTATGAGTGGTGCGTTGATCTTATGAATTGCCTCCAAACTCTTAAGGGCATATTACTATCTATCTTCCGCATTCTTTTATATGTTGTTTTTTAATCTTGAGTACTTGTGTACATTTTTTTTTTATTTTGGCTCGCTGTATAAAAGAAAATTGTTATAGATGCTCCAAATCAATCAAACTATCTTTTTATTTATGTTTTTCTAGTTTAGTAGTTTTCAAAATCCCCAAAATTCAAAACTTATCGCTCTTTGGAAGAATTAAGGACCATACAGCTAAGTGACATTCATTCATTCATTTGGCATAATCACTTGACGGAAAAGAAATCACTATTGAGAACTATTAGCTGAATCATCGACTAACTTTGAAGTTCGATAACAAGAGACTAAATAAAGCAAAATTGGAAAAAGAATATAGTTATCATGAATTCTCCTACTCAATTGGAGGATGAAGTTTGAAATTATATTTGCAAAATTAGATCTCTGTTGTCTATATTTACATTTGCTTTCTATGTCAAAGGACTAACAATGTCTATATTTACATTTGCTTTCTATGCATGAAAGAACAAAATAATGTGTTAGTCTTGAAGATTAACTCAGAATAGCTTGCTGGCAAATTCATCTATGTCAACACCTTCGATGCGACAAGAAGCTGATTTTGAGGCAAGCTCCCTCAGCTCTGATACACTTCTTCCCAATTGCAAAGCCATTTTCATTTCAAACAGCTCTCCGTTTTCTC
>Ga0228711_1008860_pt1 | contig 13900 bp, 7 predicted proteins | sample MedpolnodulmetaG_2_FD_177996 | JGI IMG/M metagenome (GOLD analysis project Ga0228711, IMG submission 177996) | Root nodule microbial communities from Medicago polymorpha collected in Santa Monica, California, United States - brown nodules | ecosystem: Host-associated > Plants > Roots > Nodule...
CTCTAAGTCTTCATCCCTATTTATAGAGGAGTTGAGAGACGTTGAGAATTTAGCCGTTACATCAACGTGTCTGCTTTGAAGCTTTGATTCTTCACCCTTGATCCTTTGCCTGATTTGATACTTGTCCCATGAGGAACTTAATTCAAATCCATTCCAGAACAAAAGGAACAACTTCTGCAGCAATGTTACTGTTATCTTTGTCTTGTTGTACAGACAAACATTGCAGAGAAGGTGGTTGCAGAGTTCGTGGCCGTACACTTCGTTCACTGTCCTTTGTCAACTCTGGTGAAGTAGCTTCTGGCGAGATATGCTTCTGATGTTCAGCGTTTCTGATGTTCTTGCTTCTGATGACGTGTCTTCAGGAGCTCTTCTTCAGACTCGTTTCTTCAGACGCAGTTCTTCAGACGCAGTCTTCCAGATGCTTTAAGCTTCAAATAAATTCCTTTGCTATTGAACTTGTTCAATCAGAATCTCTAAGAATAGTACTTTGATTATGGATCTTGCACACTTGAACAAATTGTTTAGCATATCCAATTGATTATTTTTAATACCTTGTTATTGTCAAAACTCAATAGGTGACTTGTGAAACACCCTTGTTCCAAAATCTTGGAGATTAGCTTTTGAGGAATCAAGGCAAGGGGGATAGGTTTGTTCTACTTAATAAGCTATAATCTTCTTTTTCACTTATGGATCATAATTGTTTTGAATGAATTATGATTTTGATTATTTTAGACGTTCATTTTCGTGCTCATAATTAAGTCATTATTTTGGGTATGTGAAATTTGTTGTAAACTTGTTGTTGATGCTTAATTTTCTTCGTTGATATGTGTTGAAGTGATTACTTTGAAGTTTTAGATTAAATTGGTGAAAATGATGTTGTTGTTGTTGATTAATGATGAATTCATGAATTATATGCTATGAATGTTGTTGGGTATATGTTGGTGATGATAATTAATAAATTGGATGATGATAAATGTGTTGTTTTGGTTAAGTTGTTGTGTTTTGATGATTTTTGTGAAAATGGGTTAAAAGTGGAGAAGTTTGATTTTGATGAATTTGAATGGTTTAATGAAGTTATTATGTTGAGTTAGAGTGGTTAGGATTTCTGTTTTGAAATGTTAAGTTTGAGTGGGGAGTCGTTTGGATGAAAATCGAGTTTTTGTTTAAAAAACTGCTTTAAGCACTTTTGTGAAATAAGTCATTTTTGGGTGAGTTGAACTAAATTGTTTTGAGTAAAGAAACTATGTTTTTTAGTGTATATTAATGGTCTAAATGTTTGTTTGGAAACAAGTTTGGAGGCCCAAAACCAATTCCCAATGCACTTTCACCGTGATTTGGCTGAAGTTGGAAAACATAGCTTCTACGTAAACGTGATTTTCCACCGTGATTTTATAAGTTTCAACGCCATGCCAAACACAACATAAGTGTTTGGGACGAGTTTGGTGAAAATGGGATCGAATACGGTTATGAAAACGGACTTTTATGCGCGAAAATGCGTGAAAAAAATCAGAATTTTGCACCTATCAAAGTAGCACGACCGTGCGCCCCTGTGGCAAGGTTGTGCGTACTTTCTCGAGGTTGGGTGGCACAATCGTACCAACCTCTCTGTGCGCAGAAACTCTAATTTTTTGTATTTTTTTAGCACTTTTAAGTATACCAATGGATCCCAAACACCTAAACCTAATTAATTGAAGTGTAATTGAACTTCTAGGAGTAATTTAACATAGTTTTATATTAGGAATGAAGTGGCTTTGAAAAATAAAGAAAAGGGAGATGAACCTTGCAATTTCTTTTTAAATAGTCGGACCTTGAGAAATGGTGATGACATGCTTGACCTAATGTGAGGTTAGGAAGTAACTAAGGATGATTTGTTGATGTGTATTCGTATGATGTCTTATCTTGGTGAAATATTTGGAAATAGATGATTTTGTTAAATGATACGAACTTTGGTGAAAATAGACGAATTTTGGTAAAATGATAGAATAAGTTGTGATAAGTTGCAAATGACTTTGAATACATGATAACATGGTGAAATAATAATGAATCAATGATTGATTGGTCTATAATATGTTGGTTATCATGATGTGGTGAATTGTTCGTCTTTTATGCAATTTGTGCTTCGTCAAACGATGTTGTTTTCTTGTGATAATAATTGTTTATGTTGATTATGATGATGACTCTTTGTTGAATATGACTTGTTGAATTGTATGGATGTAAATGCTTAATAATGCAATGGTAAATTTTGGTAAAGATATTATATGATAAAGTGAATTGTATAATATATAATTGGTGAGTTGGGCATTGTCGAGTCTTTACTTGAAAGTCCATGCATTCATAGTCATGTTGAGTCTTTTGGTGAAGAACGTAGTCGGAGAGAAGCTACATTATTTGGTGAAGAATGTAATCGGAGAGAAATTACGTTCATACGGTAAAATTATCTCCATAATCCAAAATGGTACCACATGCATGTAGAGGTGTCTAGAACATTGCATGCACTTGAAATTGGTGAAATGTGTCATACTTGACTATGTGACTTAGTGAATATATGCATTGGTGAAATTTGGTGAATATTGTGATTATATGAAATTGTGGACTTGTATATGTTGTTTGATATGCTAAGATAGAAATATGATAATATTCATGTGAAGCTGGTACTATAGGAATGCTAAGTATGTATATATGAAATGCATGAATTTCGTGAATGATATTTTTGATTATATATTATTACATGGAATATTATCTAACCCCCAGTGGTCGTTTGGTTGACCACCTGTTTATTCGTATGAATGGGTAGACAACTTGCAGGACTGGGTTTGCTTTGCTACTGAGTTGCTTGAGGATAGCGTGGAGCTACCTCTTATCTTTTGCTCGAGTCATTTATGTTTATTGTTGTTTATTCGTTGCTGAATTTTATTTTATGAGACTATGGTTATGTATTTTAAACTTGAGATTTGGTGTTGAGATTTTATTACTCGTGTATTTGAGGATTATTGCATATTGATGAGATATTATGTATGTTGATTTTCCGTTGCGAGTTTTATGAAACTAAAATTATGCATGTTTTGAGAAAACGGAGTTGTAGCACCTTGAGTTTCTTTGATTTAGTTGAATTATTTGCATGACTTATTCCATATGGGGCATAGGAGGTTACATTAACCGCCCAACACTTTGTACCATACAATATCATCGTCTGACTGCTATCCCATATAATTTTCTTTCAAGTTAAGAGGTACTTTCTTATCACATTAAACACATGAGGCTCCTCTCCTTTGCAACCACCCAACTTATATATGATTATTTACATTTGCTTCTATTTCTTCTAGACAACGACCTAGCATTCACACTATTTCGTAATTGATCCATATTATAGGGATTTAACAAAACTTTATATTGACTGTCAAAGAATAACACAACCTCTCCTTTTGCCCGATCTTGAAACCGGCCTTGGCAGGATTAGGCACTCTAGCCTATAAACACCTAAGTAATTTATTCCACAATAGAAATATCTATTTAATTAGCTTGATACTAAATAGATAAATCATTCACCATTGTGGATGTTAGAACCTTCTTTGTGATGTGATGTTTTAGTGGTAGGCTGTTGGAGATACAATTATGTCTCTTTATTATAAAGAGCCCTTCCTTTATTGATAATAAATCGAAATACTTCCCTTCAATAAAAGAAAATCGAATTAGTTATGTCTCCTCAAGAGTCCAGGGTCATGTCAAATTGTCTTTAAGCTCGTATAAATCCCTTACCTACTATTATTTTTTATCTTTGGAACCAAAACATATTGTGATTAAAAAAATTATTCCCTTTTTTCTTCTTCACTCCATTAAAATCTATCTCCACCCATCCGCTCCATTAAACCAAAAGACCATAAATGAAACCTCTACAATTACAAACTTGTTCGAAAAGAAGCTACTTAGAGATGAAAATGTAGCATTGTGTATGTTAAGTGAAGTTGAATTGAAATTAACTTATATATGTTTGTCTGCAATGATTTTTGTTTTTTAAGTCTAGTATGTGGTGCTTAGGTGATTAATTAGTGTTGATTTCAATGATCCCTTTGAATTTCTTCAAATAATTCTCCAATTTATGCTCAATAAGGATATATCCTAGAGAAAAACGAAGCCTAACAATGAATGATTATTTTTTAAAAAGATTTAATATCTGGCTCAATAATAATCAATTAATCTGGAAGAACAATTCCACCATCCACTAGTTCAAAGAAAGCTCATAAATAAATTTATTAGCCCAGAGAAATTTGCATCAAAAGGTTTTGAACTTTAAACCTTAAAATGAACACACTTCAAGATCTCAAACTCATATGATCAAACCAAATATACATGGGGTATTGTTGAGTAATTATTCTCTCATGTGAATTGTGTGTGGATGCTATAGAATCATTGAAAAGCAATTTGGGTGTGGCCCCTTAAAGGAGTGCTTTGTATTGGGAGGAGTGGTTATTACAACACACTATAAGAGTACTATTTTCAACACACTCATTTCTTTTTGTTAATATTTAACTATTAAATCACATAGGTCTCGCATAAGTTGGGATCTATACGAATTTCAATTAACAAACAGAGTCAATAGAAAAAATGTATTGCTAGTACATTTATTTGTTGTAAGTTTGCAGTATTTCTTCTTATAGTTGGCCTCCACTAAGGTTAAGAACTCGTATTTAGATTTGAGTACTCTTGTATGTCTTTGACTCTTTTCTAATATATTTTTTTACTATTTAAAAAATAATTTAAAAACATTGATATAAATTTAGTTTAAATAAATAATCATTTGTCTTTAAACATGTTTTATTTTAGGGAATTTGTCTTTAAACATGTTAGATGTTTTTTTTGAAAGAAAACATGTTAGATGTTATTACTGTAATATTTATACATATCAAAATTAAAAAACAAACTTATATGTCTTTGATAGTTTAGTCAATTTAATTATTAATTGTGTGTTTCCTCAGTTAATTTGATCCTTAATTATGTCGTTTGTATGGAAACCAAATAAAATGTCTTCCGTAATTTAATTGATTGAGTTCGTCATGAAATTAGCAACAGAAGACACATTCACGATATATTTTTTAACTCGTTCTTTTTTTTTTGAAGAAATTTTTTAACTCGTTCTATTTCTAATATTTTTCTTTCATACTAGTTACAAACCCGTGCGAAGCACGGGTTTAATAACGTATCTTGTAAAAAAAATTGTTTCAAAGGAAAAATGAGCAAATTAATGAATATTTCACAAACATTATAAATCTTTATCAAAATATTTATGAAAGTTTTACCAAGTCTAGAATAGAGATTAATATTTGTGAAATTGTGATGATTAGTAAAATAATTAAAAAGGGTAAAGGGTATAGAAATAAATTTATTAAAGAATTAAAAATTTGTTTAAACTTATTTTTGTTACAATTTAGGCCTAAAAAAATTATTGGACTTCGTTGAGTTTCTCTCTAATTTTTTTTATTAGCCTTGAAGCTATGACTCGGAGTTTGAAAACTGCAAAATTCACGAAAATTATTGAAGAAACACTATAAACAAATAAACGGCATCATCAAAAATTAAATCATATTTGGCTATAGTGATCAAGCAAACAAAAAAAGCAAGCATATTAAATACCTATAATCAATGGATTCTAATTGCATAGAGGTGACACTTATACTTTCTTTGTGTCTGGTCATCAATGAGAGTGATTGGTTTGCACTTTCCTTTCAGAATTGTTCTTGACAGCTCGTTTGGGAAATGCTAAACAGGAAAATAACTGCAATATTAGTCTAATGCATATTAACATGGATAAGATGTATGCAAATATAGTTACATATAATTTATAAAATGAAGGTAGCATAACTGATTTTAAGCTAAAGAAAATGCACCATGACTTCTAATTTATCTTCCTATTATCTTCTTATAAAGTCTAGATAAATGCATGCATGTGCATTATATGTACCCCGTTGACCAATTAACATCGTTGAAACAAATGGAAATTAAGCATCACTCCCGCATGTGCATCTATAGCTAGCACCATTTGACATTGATGTCTTCGAACATTTGGTGCAACTCTCATAATACCATCCAAACTGGTTAGGATTGAATTTAGTTGTTTTTCAAATAGTGATGCAGTATGTATCCTAACACAAATTATGCACATGAAATAAATAATAATGCAATATGTATTTTTAATTTATGCGTAAAAAAACTCAAAGCATATTTGTGCATAAATAAAGCAGACCTTGACTAAGTTTATAAATTCAGCAATTGGCCTAACTTGAGACATGTACGAAGTACATTGAGAAGAAGCCGAACTCTAACTTAAGTTCTGACTGAAGTTTTGACTCTGAGCTTGAGAAGTGTTAAGGTCACTACAACAATTCAAGAAATATGGTCAAAAAACAATCAAATCAGATTGTGAAATAATAAGTTACTCTGATCGTACCTAACCAGAAGGTGATTGCCGGTGCTTTGAATGTTGTGGTTTAGACGGTGGTGGAATACGTTAGAATTCTTTTTGGAGCGAATGGGGGGTGTGTACCTGCAGGCACTCTGACGCTCAAGTCAGTAGAGATCAAAGAGTGAGGGTTTAGAGGAAGAGTTAGATTCTACCTTGGAGACTGCTATGAGTCCCCTATTTATAGACGTGGAGGGTTGCAGAGCCGTTGTAATGGCACACCTAGCTCTGACAGTTACGAAATCGTGGGAAGTGTAACTACCAGAGAGTTTATTGCGGGAACGTGCAGAGAGACGTTGTGGCTCGTTTGAACCGGTCTCGCTCGCTCTGTGCACCCCCCTTGTAGGAAAGGGGTGTGTTGCAAGTAAGTTTTCCAAACGTGACGTATGGGCTTTGGATTGTATTGGGCCTAAGTAAATGGGCCAAAGAGCCTTTTGGCCAGTCCAGAACAGTAGCCCCCCAAGTCGTTGCTCTTGATAAAGAGTGATGACTTAAGTGCGGGCATTTTTGGTTGTTCGTGGTCGGTCGTATGAAGGAAGTTCGCTTTTAAGTTCTCTGTTCGAGAATAATCCAATCTCGTTTGGCGGACATGTGGCGCCCCTGAATCCAGGAACTATTCGCAATGGTGGTAAAGAATGTCGCAAAAACTGCGCGAGCGAGTGAGTGGACGCGCTCGCTGTCCTTTGACATCCCTTTGCTTCTGGACCAAGTCAATTCGCCAATGGAAAGGGCTATGTCCTGCAGGCGAGTGCTCGGTTGACTTAAGTCGGAAGAAAAGATTCCCTCGTCAGGAAGTTTGGTCGATTGTCATTCCGCAATTAATGCCCACGTCTCGAGGGACAAACTGAGGAGACATGACCTTTGGTTTCTGAATGACACGTGTAAAGGCTATTGCAGTACTTGAGTACCTATAGTCTGCAGAGTGTTCTTGGTTTGTGTTTCTAAGGTGTCATCAGCACCGTTGATTTAATCTTGGCATTTGGAGAACCGCTTTGAGAGATCAGAGCCCTTGGATGAATGATTTGATTTAATCTGGACCGTAGGCATGCCACTTGAATGGAGAGTCGTATGTGAAGGGTTGCACCGGATGTGGTCTCACGACCTTTGGGAGGTTTTGTGAAACGAGTATAAATAGTTCAAACGTTGTTTGGATCATTACTGCATTTTCATTTCTCAGAACTTAGAGATTTTTCCAAGAGGTCCGTCAAAGTCGAAGCCTTTCCGGTCCTTCATCTTCCCATTTCAAGTCCAGTTCATCCATCGTAACAGGTAAGACTCTGATGATTCCTTTTTCCCTTATTTCATGCTTGACTTCTTTTAGTTTCCTGTTTAAGAAACCGTAGAAATGCATGCTTTTTAGGGTAGAAGTTACTCCGACTCGGTGGTTTCTGCCGTTTGCTACGGTGGTTTCCGCCGTGTGTAAGTAGTTTTTAGGATTTGCTGTCTGTTTTCCGTATTTTTAGAAAAACATTGGCGACAGGCTGTTTAGTTTTTTAGGGTTACGACTAGTTGTTGCCATGCATGGTCTTTCGCCGTTACCTCCATGTTTATCGAAATCTTTTGAAAACCCTTTTTCTTATTCGAGTCGATCAGACCTGTTGGTTTGAAAGAGAGATGAGTGTCATCTTTTGGATTGATCCTCTCCTTGTTTTTTTCCCTTTCAGGTTTGATCATGGCGAGTAATTCAGGTAGGGATAGTGGAGCAGCGTCTGAGCGCCTTTGGATAGGGAGAGAAACCCTAGACTCGGTTTCGCTTTTCTCGGCAGATGGTGCGGCGAGAGTCCCGCGTTGTATAATTGGGAGGAAAGAAGACTGGGAGATCCTTCTTCCCTCCTCTTCTGATAGGGTATGCTCGTGTTTTTCGTCGAGCTGTATCCCTATGTATGAGGCTGTCTTCCAGGAGGTGGGTTTTAGGCTTCCTTTTTCCCCCTTCCAAGTGAGTGTTTTCGACTGGCTAGAGTTATGCCCATCTCATCTAAGTTTGGATTCTTTCTCATACCTGATAGCTTTCGAGCAGTTGTGCCAGTATCTTTGCCTCCCGACCACTAAGGAACTGTTTTTCGTCATTTTCACCATTCAGCTGGGATTGGATAAAAATGGCGGTCACAACTGGGTATCCTTTCGTCAGCGCAAGGCGTTGTTCGAGATCTTTGGTAGTGAGACCACGAAGTTCCAGAAGAGGTTCTTCTTGGTGAGGCCCCGGACTGAGGAGGCGATGAAAAGTGTTCTTAAGATGGTGGAACGCCCCCATGAGGATGTTGGGGTTGTGTTGGCGCGTGTCCCACGCTTTCACTTTTGCTGGAGTCAAGACCACTTCAAGCATGAGCCCGCTATGTATAGATATGGTTATGCTGATTTGACCAACCGGAACAAAACGAGTTTTGCCCGGATTCTTGAGTTTGTAGGCTCTTTCTCCCGGTCGGAAGTAGTTGATGAGGATGGTAACCCTGTACTGGATTCGCGGGGGAACCAGGTTACCAAGCCTCATTTGATTGACACCCGCTCTTTGGTGCTTTCCAAAGACCCTATAAATCTTTTAGGTAGGTCTAATTTGTCACTTTTTGCCTTCTGTCTGATTTATGGTTTTTACTAGTGTTTTGCTTGTTCTTGAATCTGCAGGGAGGATGTCCAATATTCGTTCCATGGTGAATAAGGCCAACCAGAAGGTTACTGTTCAGGGCAGCGGCAGCGAAATCAGATGGCGGACGCCTGGTTTCCCGTTCGTGTGTCTGAGGATCCAATTGAGGAGGAAGAGGTCCCCCTTAAAAGAAAGCAGATTGCTCCTCTTGACAAGGGCAAGCAGGTTCAGACCCAGGCTTTGGTTCCTTCTAAGGATGCTTCTTCAGCTGCCGAAGGCCTGTTTCAGCTTCCCAAGTTGTGGTCGGAGTCCAGTCGTTTCGGTTCTCAAGCGTCACTTTATTTAAGCGATCCAGATCTGAGAGCGATCCGCGATCTGGGAGTTGTCGGCCGGTCCCGAGCAGTGACTGATGGGGTCGTAAGTGCTATGAGAGCTTTGGAGGTTGTTGTTTATATGAACAATTCTTCCATGGAGGAAGCGGTGCGGTCTGATGCCCTTACCCGCGAGAGGGGTGAGATGGCCAAGAAGATGACGGACATGGAAGCTGAGCTAGTTGCTGCGAAGAAGGTGAACCTGGAGAAGGATAACATGATTGCTTTCCTGGGGAAGAAGGCCGAGCTGGTGACTCGTTACAGTGATGAGTTGAAAGAGGTTCGTGCTCAATTCGTTGCAAAGAAGAAGGCTCTCGAAGATGCTCTTCATGATGCTTCCTTGCCTGGCGAGGATGAAACTGAAGACACAGCTGAGCTGGCTCGCCCTGCGTTGGTCTACAGGATTGAAGAGCTGGAGAGGAACTCGGTGGATGCCGCACGTCATGGTTTTGATAACGCGATAGATCAGCTCAAGGTTGTGAATCCTGGTGTACAATTTCGTGTGGATGGAATCCATTTCCTAAAGTACGTCAGAAATGGGGAGATTGTTAGTCAAGATGATGAGGGGCATGTTTGAAACGCCCAGGCCTATATGGCCTTGTAATCTTTTAACAATTCCTGTTTTGTAATCGGCCTTTGTGCAACTAACATTGTGCGGCCCGTCGTGGTTCGCATTTCTTTTCGTTATATACTCTGTTTTGTTCTTGATTACACTTGTCTGAAAATGTTTGTTTATTTTCAAGTATAATGTGTCGAACTGAGTGCTCATTGTGTGAGGCTTTTTCGTACTGTTTGAAGTATTTGTTGAGAGCGAATTGTTCGTCTTGCATGTTTCACAAAATGTAACAATTCGTATGCTCTTAGTGTTCAACTGTATCTTGGTGCTCGCTTGTTTGGAAAACGAGGCTTATTTTAAGGTGAGGTAAGTCCGCTACGGTGGGATGGTCTACCCCCCGGCAGTCATTATTTCGATGGAGTGAATTAATGACTGGAGAGTTTGGCATGCCCGCATGTGGCCTTGTTACTTTGACTCATTGTTTTGAATCAAGCTTTTGCCTTTCTTTTCCCAGGTATTTGTTGCTATGTCTGGAACGTTTTACCTTTTGCGTTGTTTTGCAAGGGAAAATCCGGGTGTGAGAGTTCTAACTGTTACGCGAAGTATTTGTTAGAAGTATTTCACATCCAAGAGATTGTTTATCTGAACGTGTGTCCGAAGTTGTATTTCGGACGGAAAACAGTGGATGAACGAAGAAATCAATCTAAGTTCAATGCATTGAGGCGTGAATCACCCATCGCGAGCAGGGGTTCTACCTAACATTCCGGGCAGTGATGTCGCAGCAGTAAGCGTACATACTGAGGAGTAAATGAATCTATTGTGTAGATTTTCACTTATCCTTTAACTTTTTGGATTCGGAGTGGCACGACTTTCCTCTTCCGTTTATTTTTGCTCGTTTATGGAGAGCATGAAGTTCGTTTGTATGTAACTAAGTATGTACATTAGAGTAAGTTGGCTCTGTTGGCCATCTAAGTGTAATACGTTTTGAGTTTTTCGGCATTCCAAGTTCGTGGAACTGTTCCTTTGTGAAGATCTTCGAGTCCGTAAGCTCCCGTTCCAGTTTTCATTCGGACTCTGTAGGGTCCCTCCCAGTTGGCGGCGAGTTTTCCCTCTTCGGAGTCCTTCATGTTTCGCCGGAGAACGAGATCGCCTACTTCGAATTCCCTTCTTATGACCTTTTTGCTGTGGCGAGCGGCTATTTTTTGTTTTCGCGTTGTTTCTCACAAGGTAGCTTCATCCCTGACTTCGTCAACAAATTCGAGCTCTTCACGTCGATTCCTTGCGTTGGCTGGGAAGTCGGTGTTGGCGTCAGTTCACCATGTGAGTTCGGTTAGCTCAATGGGTATGACCGCCTCTGTCCCATACGTGAGTCGAAAAGGTGACTCGCCAGTAGTGGAGTGGGGAGTAGTTATGTAGGCCCAGAGGACCGTATGCAACTCTTCAGCCCACTTAGTTTTGGCTGTGTCTAGCCTTCTTCGTATTCCTCGTAGAATAACCATGTTTGCTGCTTCGGCGAGGCCGTTAGCTTGAGGGTGCTCGACGGAGGTAAAACTTTGTTTGATCCCAATCTTCCTTAAGTAGTCCTGGAAACTTTGATCTGTAAACTGAGTCCCATTGTCGAATATCACTAGGGTCGGTACTCCGAATCTTGCTAGGATGTTCCTTTTGAAGAAACGAAGTACGTTTTTGGTTGTGATCTTCGCTAATGGGTCGGTCTCTATCCATTTTGTGGAGTAGTCAATGGCCACTATGAGATATTTGAGTTGTCCAGTGGCTTTAGGGAATGGCCCCAGAAGGTCGATGCCCCACCATGCGAAGGGCCAAGGGGAAACCAATGACGTTAACTCAGCAGGGGGTGCAAGGTGCATGTCCCCGTGTCGCTGGCATTTGTCGCAAAGGTTTGCGTAATCTTGAGCATCTTTCAGCATGGTAGGCCAATAGTATCCTGCTCGTAGGACCTTTTTCGCGAGAGCTTTAGCACCAAGGTGTTGTTCGCAGATGCCGTCATGGACGTCATCGAGGACTTCTTGGGTCTCGTTAGGTCCCAGACACTTGATAAGTGGTGTGGTGAAACCCCTTTTGTATAGGATTCCTTCCTCTATGGTGAACGAGCAAGCCCTTCGTTTTAGCCTTGTTCTTTCATGTGGATTGGAAGGGAGTTCCCCGTTTGCTATGTAGCGAGAAATGGGTCCCCTCCAGTCGTCCACCTCAATGATTGAGTTGATATCGGGAAGTTGAGCCTTTTGTTTCTGGATGCTTAGTTCGTTGAGGACCTCTTGTATGACGGTTTTGTTTTCGTTTGCAGTCCGTGTACTTACGAGTTTCGAAAGAATGTCTGCCCTGGTGTTCTGTTTGCGGGGAACGTGAGTTACCTCGACAGTTTCGAATTCTTTCATTTTCTCTAGCACCAGCTGGACGTACTGTTGGAGGTGTTCCTCTTTGACCTGGAACTCGCCCATGACTCGGGAAGCCACTAATTGAGAATCAGTAAAGATTTTTACCTTTTTGGCTCCCAGGTCTTGGGCGGTCCGTAGGCCGGCCAAGAAGGCTTTGTATTCTGCAGTGTTATTGGTTACTGGAAAGGATAAACCAAGAGAAATTTCGACAACGATACCTTTGTTGTCTTCTACGATTATTCCAGCTCGCTTCCTTTGGAGTTGCATGATCCGTCTACGAAGACGGTCCATTCTTCTGTGTTGTCCTCCATCGGGAAAGTCATCTCGGCAAGGAAGTCTGCAAACACCTGCGCCATTAGTGCTTTCCTAGATTCGTAGTGTATGTCGAACTCGGATAATTCGAGTGACCACTTCATCATTCGTCCAGCTACATCGGGGAGACCCAAAATTTGTCTAATGGGTTGGTCTGTTCGGACTATTACCGTATGAGCTAAGAAGTACTGCCTCAATCTTCGGGCCGATGTGAGGAGTGCGAGAGCAACCTTTTCGATCTTTTGGTACCTCGTCTCTGGCCCTAGCAGTGCTTTGCTGGTGAAGTAGACTGGTTTATGTCCCTCCGCTGTTTTTTTGATGAGGACGGCGCTTACCACGTCAGAAGAAACATAAAGGTATAGGTACAGTACTTCACCATGCTCGGGTTGTGAGAGAAATGGGGGTGATGAGAGGTTCTCTTTGAGATGCTTTAAGGCGTTCTCGCATTCGTCTGTCCAGTCAAATTTCATCTCCTTTCGCAAGAGTTTGAAGAAAGGGAGAGCATGTTGAGCGGACTTGGCCACGAATCTTGAGAGGGCAGTTAGCATACCGTTGAATGTTTGGATGCATTTCTTGGAGTGGGGAGTGGGAAGTTTAGTAAACGCTTGGCATTTATCTGGGTTCGCCTCAATTCCTCTCTCGGTCAGATAGAACCCGAGGAATTTGCCCGCTTGTACTCCGAAAGTGCATTTTTCTAGGTTGAGCCGCATGTTGTGTTGGAACAAAATGTGTTTAACATTACCCTTTGAGTTTTGATGATAACAAGGTATTAAAAATTGTCAATTAGATATGCTAATATTTGTTCAAGTATGAAGGACCATATACAAAAAATTTAGTGTCACTTTAAAGCATAAGGTTCTGGAAGAACAAATGAGAGCAATGAAATCAACAAGAAGGAAGCTTGAAGCATCTGAAGAAAAGAGGTTCTGAAGACAAAGTGCTCCTGAAGTGCTGACGTCATCAGAAGCACCTCATTTGAAGCAAGATCACCAGAAGCAGTTTTCATCAGAAGAACTGAAGATCATCAGAAGCTTAGAGAATTAAAGCTTCAAAGGTTGTTCAAATGATTTAATCTCGTCTAGCATTGCAGAAGACTGAAAGAACAAATGTAACGCCCCAATTTATTATTTAATTATTTTTGGTTGAGTTTAGAGTCTTTTATATGACTTATGTGATTTATGTTGATTTATGACATGTTGTGGTGTTTTAATATTTTTTTAAGTGGCTTTATAT
>Ga0228711_1008861_pt1 | contig 13899 bp, 14 predicted proteins | sample MedpolnodulmetaG_2_FD_177996 | JGI IMG/M metagenome (GOLD analysis project Ga0228711, IMG submission 177996) | Root nodule microbial communities from Medicago polymorpha collected in Santa Monica, California, United States - brown nodules | ecosystem: Host-associated > Plants > Roots > Nodule...
CCCCCGTCTTGTGTTTTTCTCACCTTTGGATGTTTCTTTATTTCTTTATAGCGAAATTAGAAAGGTTTATAAGAATTGTTTGGTACTACCTATATCAACAAGATGCATCATCTTTTCGGTAGCCCAAACCATAAGAACTCCATAGTTAAGCGTGCTTGCCTTGGAGCAATTTTGGGATGGGTGACCTTCAGAGAAGTTTCCTGTAACGCCTTACTTCTATTAAAGCGATAAAACACGTGAATAATACAAATATTCAAGAAATAGACATTACGTCTTCAATAATTCTCAAAAGACATGCATAGAATTTTCTCAAAAACGTCGCAGCGGATAAATAGTATACATCTCTAAGTAGCCATGTCATAAGCACCATAATCCATCACCAAACAAAATCTTCAGTCTCAGCATATGAATAAAAATCTCAACAACATATATAACAGTCAACACCAAAAGACAACGAAAGATCGACACCCTAAATCAGAGCCCTAAAAACTAAGACTCCAAACGCGGCAGACGAGGTAGCTCCAAAGCTAGCCTCCAGCAACTCACCAAGCAAAGATAAGCTAATCTTGCATGCCGTCTACACCATATTTAAATATAGTGAGGCGGTCAACTAAACGACCACTCGGGGGTTAGTCCACAATTCATAATCAAGATATAATCAAGCATAAGCATTCAAGGATTCATGTATAACAAGTAGCCAACATTCCTAGAATACTAACTCCACAAGAATATTATCCCATATTCCATACACATCATGTTATCACACTTCTACCATAGCATAGCAACATATTTAATCTCTAATCAAGTCATCTACATAAGTTCATCACTTAGCGACATCAATCATACAGATCACATAAACTCTTGCATAACCAACACAACAATTATAATTCATCATTTCAAAGCATAGGCAAATAATCATCATTATAAAAGGAACCACCAATATATATATATATACAATTCTCACCTCATTACTATTACCAAAATAATTATCATAAAATAGATTCACCAAGTGTATAAGCACAAACAAGTAAGACATACAATTAGAGTCTGGTTCAATTATTCACAACCATCAACAAAATTCACCAATGCACATATACACCATTCCACATAATCAGAACATTCACCAAATTTCACCAATACACAAATTCATCAAGCATACAGTCACCAAAGCAAATAATCACCAACATTTATCAAGTTTACAATTCGCCAATCAAATATTCACCAAGCATGTATTCATCAATACATATTCATCAAGCACATAGAAAGTATGACACATGTCAAATTATGCAATGCGCCTAAACACGACTCCTATATGCATGTGGTACCAATCGTCACCAAGGTCGTCACCTCATGATGCAACAAAAACATCATAGTCAACGGCTATATGATACAAGTATCAAGTCAACGGCAATATGGATATACATCCGACTCGACATATGATGCATGAACATATTACTCAATCAACCATGCATATGTTCACAACGATTCAACGGCTATAATCAACGGCTATATATATATACATGCATTCATCACCAATCACATCAAAACTAGCTTGTATGAGTTCACCACCAACAATCAACATTTAGCATGTTCATTAATCAGCATCAACATCATCAACAACATATTTACCATGTTATAATTCATCGACATAAGCAACGACATACAACACCGTCAACAAATTCAACATCATTAGCATAGTCATCAAAAATCAACACTATCAAAGAAAGTCAACACCTTGACCAAAAGTCAACATTAAGAAATTCAACACAAGGAACATCAACTCACCCTCATTTTATTCTACTCGAATCATATAATCATGATTACAAGACATTCCTTAAGTTATCATACCATTAGGACACAATTCGATAAAGTCCGTCTATTATTCACAACTTTAAAACAATTCTAGAAATCCAACCAAAACTAAGCAAACAAGTTCAATTGCCTCAACAAAGCATATGCACTACTCGCATATGTTCATAGTATCTTATGCATATGAGTATCCTACGCCAATTCCAAGGAAACACAAAATCACGCCAAGTTCATCTCATTTCTTTAACTTTCCAAGTTATCCAACAAAACCAATCAAACAAGTTTGAATGCCTCAACTAAGTATTTACACGAGACACATATGAGTGCAGTGGTATATACATAAACGTCTCATAGGCCAATACACCACAATCCCAAAGTTGCACAAAGTCCGTATCGTTTTACCGTTTTTCAAAGAATTAAAGTTTTCAAATCAAAACCAAGTTAAAGTCCATGAATCTCATCGAAAACATTTTTACAAATCATAACAATACTAGACAACCTTAGTCCTACCCTCTTTCCTTGAGAAATCGAGTTTTCGAAAATTTTCATGTTCTTAAGACTCTAGAATTTCTAAGATATGAAAGTTTATAAGAAATTCTTGATAAACTTCTAACATGGATATATCAAACCAATTCTTGATATATCTAACATGGATATATCATATACGGATGAGGAAGAAGAACATGTCATACATATTGGCAGAGGTATAGGTTCATTCTCAACTTCTATTTCTATTCTTGAACCTAATCTTGACACACCCTCAACCTCCACAAATCAGCCAAAGCTAGACATTCCCTCGACTTCTACACCTCAAACCATCAATGTTTCACCACCTCCTACCCTGTTACTTGATTCTATTATACTGAAACAAGTTTGTGAGAAATTTTTTTAGGATCTGAACAGACTTGTCAAAGCTGGAAATGATCCAGTTCACACTAAGAATTATAAAGACGAGTGGATTGCTCTTATAGAAGTAGTACACAGAGTCTTCAATGATGAAGCTTAGAATCAGTCTCTCAACAATTGGTTCAAAGAAGTCATTAGAAGTATGGAAGCTGTGGAAGTCAGAAGAAACAGATTGTACGTCTCAGACTCTCCATTCTTCCTAGATCTCTCTTCAATCATCATTTCATCTGTCAAAGAGAATCTGGATACTTCTTGGTTGACTCAAGTGAAAGTCAAGCCTCAAATACCAATTCTTGAAAAATTGAAGAAGCAAGATCCTGAACAGAACAAAAGAGTTGGAAAACTTCAGCAAGAACTGTTTGAGCAAAATATGTTAACTAAAGCCTTGAAGAGACAAATGAATGAAATGAAAGAAGAATATAAAGCACGTGAAGAAGCTCAAGCTAGAAAATCAGAAGCTTTGGAAGAAACTGTGAAGAAACAGTCAGAAGATCTCAAAGCAATGAGGATGGACATGATGGTCGTGATGAAGAAGCAACAACAACCTTAGATGCACACCAAATTTTTTATGCTTTGTTGTTTCTTATGACTGCCTCTGATGATTGTGTTTCCAATACTTCATATTTGCTCAGATATTATTGTGGTTGTTTTGCATTGTTTTGATATGTTCATTAATCATTATTACAACCATGTTATGTTTTGATACTTAGAAATAATTCATGTTTTTCTTACTTCTCTTTTTGGTTTTTATTTCATACTCTTTGTTGATGACAAAAGGGGGAGTAGATATAATACATTTAGGCTCTAAGCTCACTAAATTAAAATTAAAATTAATTTAGGAGAACCTGCTTCTTAGTCTCTGATTTCATGTGAGAATATTTCTGAGTGACATGACGTTTTTAAGATCAAAATGAATTTAATTAACATGGATAGAACTCAGGGGGAGCTTACAAACCTCATCTTAAGAACTATCAGACTGAGGGGGAGCTTACAAACCTCAGACCCTAAAGTCAACTTATTAATTAGATTAACAACAATTGATCATTTAATACTAGTGTTTGTCATCATAAAAAAGGGGAAGATTATTGGAAGAAAATGTGTTTAACATTACCACCTTAAGTTTTGATGATAACAAGGTATTAAAATGACAATTGGATATGCTAATATATGTTCAAGTGTGTAGAACCATAGCCAAAAATTTATAACTCTTAAATTCAAGTATTGGTTTTGAAAGAACAAATGAGAGCAATGAAATTATTAAAAGAAGCTTGTGTTGCAAGACTGAAGACAGCCAGAGTCTGAAGACCATCAGAAGCTGACTGTCAGAAACTGACGTCATCAGAGAGTCTGAAGATCCTCAGAAGCCGAAGTTCATCAGAGTCTGAAGACTGGAAGCTGAAGTTAGTTAAAAGTTGTTATTCTGAATACACATGATTGCAGAAGGAATGGAAGCCTCGAGCAACAACTATTTCAGATGAATTAGAAGGCATTAGATGCTTATCCACTGAAGAACGTAGGAAAAGGACATAGTACAATTGTACAACCACTACTCCACTCTTCATGTCTGCAATAGTACAAGACAACAGTTGTGTCTACGCTGGTTATTCTCTATTCAAGGAATGAATTTGAAATTGTTCTCTCCTAGGACAATAACCATATCAAGCAATAGATCATTGGTGATTATCAAGCTTCAACAACGATTCTTTTTGATGTGTTGACAATCCTCAACGTATCTCTCACACCTCTATATAAAGGAGTGAAGACTTGAAGATTGTAAGAGACTCAAGAGCAATTTACAAGTTCCAAAACTCTGCTGAAATTGTTCCACATCAAAGTTCACTTAGAATATCTTATCAACTTTCATATCTTTGAAATTCTAGAGTCTTAAAGCGTATGTATCTGATTTGTATTTGTGAACACCACTAATTGTACATCAAGTGTTCAAACCTCAAACAATTGTATGTGTAATTCTGTTTGATTAGAAGTCTCTTGCTTTTCTGCTTGAGCATAGGAAGTCTCTTGCGTGTGTGCTTGAGCATAGGAAACCTCTTGCTTTTGTGCTTGAGTAGTTTGAAGTCTCTTACTTTTGTGCTTGAGCAATTGTAGTCAGATATTGATTTTAGTGAACTCTCCTTGGAAGTGCAAGGGGGACAAGACTACTTCCGGATCGTGGAAGGAACCTGTATAATTGCTTTCTCTCTCTCTCTCTCTCTACTTTATTGACTGCTTAAGACTCTGAACTCTGTTCCAAACTCTAAACTCTACCAGACTTTGAACACTAGGCCTAGTTTTAAAAAGAAGGAAAAGCTAACACAATTAAACCCCCCTTCTTTTGTTTTTCTCACCTTCAATTACAATAGATGGTGACATTTAGCTATGATAACGTTCTTGGTTCTGTTGTGATGTTGTGCATAATTATGGAGAGTCTTGCATTAATAGGTGATGTATTGAGGGTGTGTATTTACTTGACGAGTCGGTCCCGATGCATGCATGCTAGAATTGAGTCTAGGAAAAATGTTGATGAAAAAGTCCAGTAACATATCACTAGCAATTTGGTGATGAAAAGTCCAGTAACATATCTTTGGCAACTTGGTGATGATAGGTGTGGTACCACATTCATATAGGTCTTAGGACTGAGTCCATATGCATAAAAATTGATTATGATTTATATTTGGTGAATAAGTCTAATTATGTGAGACGATGAAGGTGATTATCTGTTGATGTTTGAGAAGTCAATAATTTTGTGGTTTTTAAGTGTTTAGTTTATTAGAATTTTATGTGTTTTATTGTCATTTTAGAACTTTGGTACTTCAAGTAGTTTGTTATTTTATTTCAGGATCAAATATGATGAAAGATCAAGTTTTAGCACAAAAGAAGGGATTTAGAAGCATGATTAAGGAAAGAAAGGATTTAGTGCATGATTCAAGGCTGATTGAGGAGGAAATAATGAAGATTTTCAGCCATTCTATCGCGCACGGTCGTGCTTACAAATGCACTGACCGTGCGCCCCCTTTTTAACAACCGTGTGCCACAACATCGAGAGCTACGCACGATCCGTGCTCAGCTACACATGGCCATGCACGATTCCATTCCACACTTTGCTGCTTTTGCGTTTTTAAGCAAGCACGGTTGTGTGCCTTGCAAGCACGACCGTGCACGGTTCCAGTTGTCTTGATTACTGTTATTTTAGACCTAAAAGCCCATGGGTTGCCTTGTAATGTATTGCTAATGCCTTTTCTAGGGTTTAGGCTAGCCTTTATTTTGAATCTTGGAATATTTGTGACAATTGTTTTCCATTGAATCAAATTGATCAAAGCTTTATTTTTCTTGTTCTTTAATTCCTTGTTCTTTACAATACCACACTTTTACATTCAGCAATCTACTTCTATGTCTTTCTATTCCGTCAATTTAATTTCTTCATCTACCATGACCATGAGTGAGTAAATCTCTAGGTCTTGGGATTGTTGGATGACTCTAATGGCTTAAATCCTATCAAACCAAACCTAGAATCTACTCTTAGGTTGATCAATTTTCTAATCTAATCACATAGTTTTTAAACTCAATAAAAAGTATTGAACGATGGACCGAAAGGTGAAGTCCAATAACTATTATTTCATCATCTCAAATATCAAACGATGGATCGAAAGATGAAGTTTGATATTGGAACAAATGTGATTAGACAAGACAACACAAAACTTGATGGGAACAACCCAGATGAATAGTTTTGTGAAGTATTGAGATTTTTAGGGTTTCGTTCTTAAAGGATTTCAATAACAATCAATCATGAGAATAGGCATGGTTGTTATTGAAATACATTCATGGAGACCGAAAGGAGATATGAAATACCTTAGAGAAACCTATCTTTAGAAAATAAATCTAACATAAGAGGAAGATATAAGTTTGGATTGAGAGTGATTTGTCATACGACGAACCAATATAATTCTGAATTTTATTCCAACGCTTTGTTAAACCTTTAAACTTTGATCTTTTCAGCTAATCATAATTAGAAAGAAAATCGGCAATTACAACAACTCCCTGTGGAATGATATTTTACTACTTCGATAGAACCGTGCGCTTGCGGATTCACATCAATGTTCTTTTGGAGATGGTTATTGGTGACTATATGTGTTGTGACTATTTTGGAATTGAATTGTGACATTGTGTTTGTGAAGATTTTGGTTCTTATGTTGTAATGATTATTTTTTTTACTAATGTGGATTGAGTTGATATAGTATATTCTTCAAGGTTATGAATATTATGTTTGTGATGTGATATGACTTTGACTTAATTGCTTATGAGTTCTTATTTATTTTATACTAGGCTTAAGTATGTATTTCATCCTTGCAATTAGGCGTCGATTAAAAATTGGTCCCTATAATCGTTAATCCTTGCAAATTAGCCTTGCAAAGTTTAATCATTTAAAATTTCATCCCTTGACCCAGTTAATGACTGCCACGTCATCAAATTAGCAAAATGGCATGGGAATAGACAAAAATACCCTCATCATCCTTCTTCTTACATCTTCATCTCTACCACAATCCAACAATCTTCATCATCAACATCAATCCTTCATCTCTCCCATTGAACATTATAATCAACAACAAACACAAACCTAGACTTTTTTCCTGTGAGCAACATAATGTTCATCTTAGTGTGTTATCTAGCCTACCATCCTTCGCATCGCACGGTCAAAGCACCAAAAGCAATTTGCTTCATTCTCAATAAGAATAATCAAAGGTGAGCAAATATCATTCATTCCTGCAAATGAAATAATCCATTAAGAATATCTGAAATTTCATAAGCTCTTGCACTTTAACATTAAAAATTGAAAGGTATAGTCATCTACCTTGTACGTAACCAATATCATTGTCCAACCAACCATAAATCGATAGAACATCCCAAAGTTTTGCTTGATTAGCTTCATTTTCATAAAAGGCAAGTGCTCGATCTGTTCGAACAACATCCAGACCTACAATGCAAAATAATCAATTGCCATTACAGGCATCTATGAAGGATTTATTAATACTTAAATTGACAAGATGATTAAGTTCTGTTGAGGTGGTGTTGAAGGAAGTTGTTGTTGGTGGTGTTGGGTTCGTTGATGAGAATGAAGAATGTGGTGGTTGTTGTTGGTGGTGATAAGGTTGTTGTTGTTGGTGGTTGTGGTGGGGAGAAAAGTGGAGATGAAGTGAAAAGAAGAAGAGGGAATCGATGTTCAGGTGAATCAATGTTTTATTTTTTTTTCAATTTGGGAATGAATATCCAGTAAGAAGAAGAAGAAGAGGGAATGAGAAGAAGATGAAGACAGGGGCAAAACTGTCATTTTACGTGTGGGTTGGCCCATTAGTAGAGCCACGTCATCAAATTAATGACGTGGCAGTCATTAACTGGGTCAATGGACGAAATTTTAAATGATTAAACTTTGCAAGGCTAATTTGCAAGGATTAACGATTACAGGGACCAATTTTTAAACGACTCATAATTGCAAGGATGAAATACATACTTAAGCCTTTATACTATTAGATGTTCTCGAAACTCACTCCTTCGTTGTTTGTGTTTGCTGGCTTGGCCCCGCGGTTGCGAAACCGTAGTCCTATAGGTTATGAGTCTTGGAGTCAAGTGAAGGCTTGTCTTGTGTCGTCTGTTATCTTGGGGAAAAGTACCGCTCTGATAGTGACACGGGAAAAGGGATTTGCTTACTTATTTAGTTTTGTACAAGATAACTATTACCTATGATGTAAAAGAAAGTATTTTCAAAAGCAAAAGATTCGATGTTAATATTATTACAATTTTCAAGGGAGTGAAATGTGAATTATGTTCGTTATGAGTCAATGTGAAATCCTAAATCTTGTGGAAGAATTCTTATATTAATAGAAAAATTCTTATTTTACATTTTCCGCTGTGAATCAAACTCTGTTTTCGAATAAATAATAGTAATAGATATGTTTAGGATTTAGGGTGTCACACTTTGCGCGATGAAAAACAAAGATTGAGCGTCCGTCACCTAATTATGTATATTGTACAAGATAGTACAAAACAAAGCTGCATCTTCACTTGATAATACCTGTAGAATTTTGAATATAATGCCACTAACATCTTGGTTCTGGTTGTACAAATTGCCAATAGAGGGATACACATTCCACATACTCCAAATATTACAACTACTTGGGAACATAAATAAAAGGTGTGTGATGTCCTCCTCATCCATGATACACAACGCACAAAGATTTGTGCAATTTACTCCTTTATCTCAGAATCTAATACAAACTGGTAGACAATTCCTACAAATGCGTCAAACAAGATTTTTTAATTTTTGTGGCACCTTGGGATTCCAATTCCAAATCAAGTCCCAGAAGCCTTGCACATTAAAATTAAATGAGAAGTATCAAGTAATTCATGCATGCACAAATGATAAGTACTACGGACCAAGTACTCACCATTTTTTTTCTTTCTTCCAAATGAGACGGTCTTCACGCACATAAGGGTATAAAGGTGTGCTAACAAATTGTTCGACGACTTGCTAATTAAAAATCGAATTCAAGAGTGGAACATTCCAAGCCTTATATTCTGGTAACATATACAATCTGATACACACAGATTAGCTAGTGTAGAAGCAACATTATTAAGAGGAAATAGAGTAACATTATCCTTCATCCAACAATTATTCTTCACTAGTATGAAGTACCATCACCAATCTTCCACCTGCTACCTGCTTTAAGGATAAACTTGGAGTTTCATATACTTCTCCAAACAAAACTAGGCTCATGACCTAAAGCTGACAACGATCAATGTTATGTATTAGCATCTGTGAAGTAGTTAATAATTGCGACATTATGTATTGGAACATGTGAAGTGGTTAATCGCGATTGTATTTAGAAACAGAGCGAGTAACTGTTTAATAAATCTCACCTTCTTTGAGGATTTTTGAAATTATATAAACATATTCTTGTCAGATCAATTTTTTCATTATAAGAAAAAAGTTATGATTCTAATTATTTTGTCTAAGATCTATTTTGCCATAATTTAGAAAGGGCATTGCACTAATTAAGAATAAAGTGTGGCTGATTCGATCACAAGTCTCCACAGACAAAACAATGAATTCTAACAAAAAAATATACAACAAGTAAACAACAACATAGTATTATTCTACATGATTAAACTAAAATAAATATCAAAGTTTCTCGTGTTCTATAAACTAAAGTGTGGCTGTTATTGATATTTAAACATGTTATCCTAGCTTTTCCTTATATAAAAAAATTTATATAGTTTCCTTTTACCTTTTTCATTAGTGGTGTTTACAATAGATGGAAACCTTAATCGGTGTGGTTTTGGGTTCTTAGGGGTTTTGTCTTGGTGTTCCGTATATTTGCGGCACCACTCCTTGTATTTTTTCCCTTTTTCCGTGAGTTTTTTCCAGTGCTCCTTACACTTGCTCGTCGAGAATAAAATTTTGCTATTAAAAAAAAAAAGATGGCAACCTCGCTTTTTACAATATTTTACAATAGTGGTTGATTACTGTGAGATGTCTGAAATAAATTGGAATGTGGTTATTCAGTTGGTGATTATCAACATTATCAATTCACGTAGATATTATGGATTTGTTGTTACAAAATTTGCTATTAAAATAACATACATAGTGAATGAAAATCCTATAAAAAAACCATCCTAGAATGTTTTATAATGTACTAAAAATAATATTTGAGTCCGTTTAGTGATTGATATAATGACATTTTTTTCATCTCTTGTTCTTACATTTCTTTGTATTTGTGTAGCATCTCCGACAGAGACACAAGGTCATGGCTTCACCATGGAACTTATCCATCCCAACTCTTAAAGATCACCATTCTATAATACCACTGAAACTCAATTTCAAAGAGTATCAAATTTATTGCATCATTCCATAAATCGTGTCCATTATCTCAATCATGTGTTTTTTGTTTCCCGAAAACACATTCCTCAAAGCACTATAACACCATACGTAGGTCAATGTTATGTGATGAGTTATTCAATTGGTACCCCACCATTTCAACTTTATGGCATGATTGATACGGGTAGTGACTTGATTTGGTTTCAATGTAAGCCATGTAAGCAATGTTACAACCAAACATCTCCAATGTTTGACCCTTCAAAATCCTTATCCTACAAAACTATTTCTTGCACTTCTCCCACATGTATTCGAAATGTTGAAGTAGTTGATTGTTCGAATAATAATAATAAAACATGTGAATATAAATATAACTATGGTGATAAGTCAATTTCACAAGGATATCTTAGTGAAGAAATTCTTACTTTGACCTCTAATGATGGCCCTCCTATCTCATTTTCAAAAATTTTGATAGGATGTGGACACAAAAACAATTTGTCAGTCGATGGGAAAATCTCTGGCATAATCGGCCTTGGACATGGATCTTTGTCTCTAGTATCTCAAATTGGTTCTTCAATTGGTAGAAAATTTTCCTATTGTTTAGTGCCTTTCTTTTCAAATGCTAACATGTCAAGCAAACTAAATTTTGGAGATGCTGCAATAGTTTCTGGTACTGGGACTGTCTCGACACCCATAGTACAAGGTAAGTTTCGTACCTATTACGCCACAACTTTGGAAGCATTTAGTGTGGGAAACGACATTATAAAATTGGAGAACTCAACCTTTGGACTTGATAAAATGGGAAACACCATTATCGATTCGGGATCGACATTTACTCATTTACCAATAGCACTTTATTCAAGATTGGAGTCTGCAGTTGCATCTATAATTAAGCTAAAACGTGTTCCAGATCCTACTCAACAAATGAGCCTTTGCTACAAAACCACATCAAAAAAGCTTAATGTTCCGATAATAACTGCACATTTTAGTGGTGCAAGTGTTCATTTAAATGCTGTTAACACCTTTATTCCAATTGATCACAAGATTATGTGCTTCACTTTTGTCCCACATAAAGATTTTCCATATGTCGTCTTTGGGAACATAGCACAACAAAACTTTTTAGTTGGATTTGATCTCTTTAAGAATAGTATCTCGTTTAAGCCCACAGACTGCACCAAACATTAAATGCATGTTTGAATTTGTTGTTAGTTAATTTGTTATATCAATAAAACTCATATTTGTACCATGGCGATGCCAATAATTCCAATTGTACCCATTTTACTTTATTTTTTAGTTGATTGAAGTTCATTGTTAAACTACATTCGCTGCATTTGATTGATTCAGCTCTTTATATTGTTTTTATACTAATTAAATTTTGGAAAAATGACTTTTGTCCTCCCTTAATTTAATTTTTTTTTGAACAAGCCAAAATGGAATTAATAATCAGAAGTGATTCATCTCGCACAAGGTGTGCAAAAGAGAATCACTTAACAATGATACAATATCAGTTCATCGGTGCCACAATAACAGACACTGTGATTTCAAAACCAAAACAAAGAAGATTACATGTAAATACCCATACAGGACATAGCGTGTTGCCACCAGTCATGGTAACTGAAAGCAAACGAATGCAACCTAGCTTTAAGCCACTGGAATGAGATTAACTTCACTTTGTCAGAGATCATGCTAATTGATGCAGCCTTCTGATTAAAAATGCGGTTGTTCCACTCCTTCCAAATAGTCCACACACAAGCCAGCCAAATTAACTGTAAAAAAGAGTGTGAAAAATGCGGTAAACCCGCCATATTTCCAAACTGAAGATAATGGTCTCTACACCCCATCGGAGCCACGTATGATAAACCAAGCCAAAGTAACAATTGTGTCCACACTCAGCCAAAAAAAATTCAGCCAAAGAGAAGGTGTTCGACATTCTCAACATAGCCACACCCTCCCACACAAGCTACATTGTCTGAATGCAACACCTGTCGACGTAACAAATTATCTTTCATAGGTAATCTATTTCGAAGAAGTCTCCAAGAAAACAGAGACACCTTAAGTGTAGCATATTTGTGCCACACATCATCCACCAAATCGTTTTCAGGAGAATCTTCCACGGTCGTGAGATATTGATAAGTTCCCTTCACGGAGTAGCCATGTGCGGGATCAAGAAGCCACCTCCACCTGTCATGAATATGAGCCTGCAAAACAACATCATGCAAAAAGATAGAACATTATGTGACACTCTCCTCCTCCCAAGCATGCAGGCGCCTACACCAGCCTCATGCCTCACCCCCATCCTCCCATCCACGCCGCCCGATATCCTCCATCGTCGCCCACCTGTCGTCAGCCAACTCAAAAAGGCGGGGGAAGCGAACCCGTAGGGGAACGCCACCCACCCAGTTGTCAATCCAAAAATAGGTGTCTCTGCCTCCACCAACTACCCTACGTAAGTTATCTTGAAACCAACTCCCCGCACCCAAACCGACACCATTGCGGATACCACACATCATCCGCCACCACGAAGAACTCTCTCTACTACCCTCCCTCCTCCCCATACCTAGCCTTTAAGACTCAATACCATAATCTATCCTTCTCTCTTAACATCTGCCAACACCACTTTCCTAATAATGAAATATTAAATTCACATAATCGTCGCACCCCCAAACCTCCTTTCTCCTTTAGTAGACAAACTGAATTCCAAGCTACCCATGAAATTAAATCAACAAAAGCATAATTATATATCTATTTTATTTATTTAGATTTAGATACTCACGTAGAGAACATGGAAGACCACCTTCAGCATTAGGAGCTGAAGGAGTTTCAGTCTCAGTCTCAGCTTCAAGTGTTCAGAATGCAATGCATCTGGTAGAGTGCACAATCTGATGGATAATGGTACACAAAGCAGTTGATGTACCAAGTTGAACACTCAATAGGCCCCCATGTCTTGGGCGATATTTCATCTTTCTTCATCAGCTCAGCCTTTCCCACAGAAACAGTATTGAGAAGAATAAGAATAACAATTGAAATATTATTTGCCATTTGATAAGTTTTGTTTTTTGATGAGAATCTAATTACACCTAAGGTCCAATTTATAGAACTTTTGGTTTCTTAAAATTAAATGTGAATGAATTCAAATGGGTTTGCGTCTTAAACCTTAATTTAACTAAATTCAGATGAAAATTTACGTTTAGGATTAAGTCATTGACCACTGTATTAATTGAAAGGAGAGGAAGTTACAAGTCCTTTTCACCATATGCATAGTATTAAACACCTTCTTGTTAATTGACAACTGCTGTAAAGACCTTCTTGTTTTTTTTTTT
>Ga0228711_1008862_pt1 | contig 13898 bp, 5 predicted proteins | sample MedpolnodulmetaG_2_FD_177996 | JGI IMG/M metagenome (GOLD analysis project Ga0228711, IMG submission 177996) | Root nodule microbial communities from Medicago polymorpha collected in Santa Monica, California, United States - brown nodules | ecosystem: Host-associated > Plants > Roots > Nodule...
TTACCTTCACAAAGGAGTAGCCGGTGGAATAATCCACCGTGATGTGAAATCCACTAATATATTGCTTGACGAGAATCTTGTAGCTAAAGTTGCTGATTTTGGTCTTTCAAGGACAGGTCCTCTTGATGACCATTCTTATGTCAGCACATGTGTTAAAGGAACTTTTGGGTATCTTGATCCTGATTACTTTAGATCACAACAGCTTACAGAAAAATCTGATGTTTATTCTTTTGGGGTGGTTCTACTTGAACTGTTGTGCGCAAGACCAGCCATCGAACTGTCTTGTCCAAGTGAGCAAGTCAATTTGGCTGAGTGGGGATTGCATTGCAAAGACAAAGGGATACTTGAAGAGATCGTTGATCTTTCCATCAAGGCACAAATTATTCAAAACTCACTTAGAATATTTAGTGAGACTGTAGAAAAATGCTTACACGATTATGGTTGCGATAGGCCAACAATGGTTGATGTGTTGTGGGACTTGGAATATGCTTTGCAGCTTCAGAGAGAACCGCATGAGGATAGTTCTAGCAGTGCTTTTGCATCACTTCAATTGCCTAATGTTCAGCGTTTACCTTCTCTGTCTACACTGACTGAAGCGGATGGCACATCTACTGGGAGGGTAGATGAATCAGAAAATGCAGCATTGATGATGCTAGATAAATTTTCATGCAAAGCAAATCAAGGTATAACAATCAACGCGCAAGTGTCTCCGTGAGCTGTTTTTTAGATAGCTAACTTCTCTGTTTTGTCTTTGTTTCCTTGTATTCCCCCCATTAGTTATGGTTGCTGGTCTATTCTCAATTGTAGGATTAATGGAATAAAAAATAATGATTTGAGTGGTTATATACAGATCTATGTGTGAAAAAAAAAGAGTCAGTGTTTCTCTTCCACCTAAATACAGCGTGTTTAAATAAGCATGTGAAGTTGTTATCAAATACTTGCGTGATCATACCAGTAGTCTATAAAGTCTAAACTAAAAAAAGTTGTAGTCAAATACACGAGCTAATAAATTTTTGTATAATTAGGTCCTTTTGTTACGCCACCGTTAGTTATTGCTAACAACACGTATTATATAAACAAGTCCCGAAGGCCTAAACTAATATAAACACAAGGAAACAATATCTCTTACAAAACAAAATGCAGGTATTCCATCCAAATCGCAAACAAACAGATGAAGGTAGTTCATCAAATGCACAAAATACAATAGTTCCAGATTATTACAAAGCAATTACATGGAATAATATATCAAGAACACAAAATACTGGAAAACACTTGACATTGTGGTGCCAATGTAACATTGGCAACTACAATGTCACAAGTGCCTTTCTTCTCTCTCTTTTACAAGATTTTTTGTTATATTTTAACAGAAACGATAACACGTGGCACACTATGATCGACCAATGTCATATGATATTGGAAGTTCAATGTCGCCCAAGTGCTACCCAAAATACTATAGTTCCAAGTTTTGATAGACTTGTTGATCTATGCAGTAGATCAAGTCACAAGCATCTTATGATTTAAATTGAAGGCATTGGTTCAATTAAGAAGAAATAAATAAAATGGAAGTTAATGTTTTACCTTTTCATAAGCAACACAAAGCTTCCTAAATCTCTTAAGCAAACAGCAGTATGACCAGAATACGTACCTTCATCGCACACACAAGAATTCCTTGCCCGCAACAAATTTTCGACTTCACCTCCCCAGCCATAACTTCACTATCGGAACTCGGGATTGAAAACTCGTCCGCGGTGGTGTGCCATGGCTCTCCAGCGAAGTTTGTTTGAGGTGAAACTTTTTCAGATTTGGATATTTTGTATAAACAAATATAAAATCTTCAACATTTAAAATCTGGAATGAATGAGAGAGTTAATGAAGTGGTGGAGATGGTAGAGAGATGTTGAAGACAGAGTGAGAAAGATATATTGTGGACAGTCTATAATAAAGACCAATGCTCCTTTTAATTTAATGGTTAAAAATAATTTTCTTTAACTTGTGCATTGGCGCACAAAATAAAATATATTGAATACAATGAATTGAGAGTGATGAAAATTGTCTTAATCAGAGTTATAACTTACATCGTGAGATTAGATGAGTTGACAGGATAATATATAATATATGCAAGATTCGGTGTTCAAACTGAAAAAAAAGTAATTAATATTGCAATGAAAAGTGAAATAAGTTAGTTATTTTAAGACAAGATAACAGGATATATGTTTTGTCTTTTTTAACATGTTTTGTTCTTTTATCTTTTTTAAAAGAATTACGTTTGTCTTTTATTATCCAAACCTTAGAGAAGGTTGAAAATTAATTTTACATGGTTTTGAGCTTGTCAAACGCGTTGCACCAATTTAATCTCATTCAAAGGTATCGCAGCAAATCGTTCGCTTTCAAAAGCATCCCAGCAAAATCTCATTCCAGCTAAAAATGAAACTATTTTTTATGACATCAATAATATAACATTTTTATAGTCACCGCGAACATAATTTAATTGGTACGCATTCTAATTTGTCAGGGCGAGGGTTCGAACCCAAAATTCTCCACTTATTCAACTTCAGAGATGCAATTTTAGCCACTAATCTACTAAAAAAACATTCATATAAGCAAATTTGTTTAAACGTATAATTAAAAAAAATGAAAAATCAACCCAAAATTCCTTACCCCTTTATATATTGTCATAGATAACAAAATATAAAGGATATATATCATTTTAGGCTGAATTTGTTCTTCAATTTTTACTCTTCATTTAAACTCATTTCTAATTATCAATTAAGAAGGAATAATCACAACATTAAGAACAATTAACAACAATAGCAAAAAAATGAATACCATAAAAAAAACCTTATTTTTACCTTATATATACAAAATTGTATTTTATTTTAATAATTAATCCTCAAATTTTACTATTCACTTAATTATTTTTTTATCACTTTAACGTAGTGCTCGTTTTGACGCCAATTCTTTGGATAATTTAAATAGGTACGAAAGAAATTTCAAAATTAATTTACAGTTTTTTCAATAAATACAAAAAATAAATTTAAAGAAATAGGCAAAAACAGAGTTGACAAGTTTATCCTTCGATGTTTTAATTATTTTTATATTTTATTCTGATTAACCATTCTAAATATTATCATTGTGTTTCTTTATAATTTTAACAAAAAACTAAATAAGGTGTTGGCAAATAGATTGCGGGGTGTCATTGGTACTGTGATTTCAGACACTTAGTTTGCGTTTGTTAAAGGTCAGCAGATTATGGATAGCATTTTACTGATGTTTAAGGTGGATTTTGAGAAGGCGTATGATTCTGTATATTGGAATTATTTGGAGGATGTTATGTGTAAAATGTCATTTTCGAGTTTGTGGAGGAAATGGATGAAAGAATGTGTAACTACTACTACAGCGGCGGTTTTGGTAAATGTAAGTCCGACTGATGAGTTTCCTTTGGCTCGTGGTTTACGTCAAGGGGACCCTCTATCTCCGTTTTTGTTTCTTCTGGTTGCGGAGGGTTTTCATGTCATGATTGAAGTTATGGTTTCTAATAATATTTTCTCCGCTTATGAGGTAGGACCGGCTCAGAGCCTGTCAGTTTCTCACTTACAGTTTGCATATGACACTTAATTTTGGGTGAGAAAAGTTGGGCTAATGTTAGAACTATGTGTGCGGTGTTGTACCTTTGAGGCTATGTCTGGTCTCAAAGTTAATTTTCATAAGAGTGAGTTGGTGGGTGTGAATGTTAGCATGTCTTGGTTACTTGAAGCAACAGTTGTTCTGAATTGTAAAATTTCATCTTTGCCTATTATGTACCTCGTACTCCCTGTTGGGGATTGTCGCCGGTTGAAATTTTGGGACTCGGATGTCAATCATATTAAATCCTGTATGTCGAGTTGGAAAAGTAAATATTTATCATTTGGTGGTCGCCTTGTTCTTCTGAAGTTTATCCCGACCTCGCTCCTTGTCTATACTCTTTCCTTTTTCAAAGCTCCCTCAGGTATCATCTCTTCTATCAAATCACTTTTTATTCGTTTTTTTTTTCCGGGAGGGGGAGTGAGGATAATAGGAAAATTTCATGGATCGATTGCGACTCTATTTGTATGGAGAAGGAGGTTGGTGGTTTGGGGGTAAGGAGAATGAGTGAGTTTAATTTAGCGTTGTTGGGTAAGTGGTGTTGGTGTCGGAGAGTCACGGGTTGTGGTTTAGGTTATTGTCCGCGAGGTATGACCTAGTGTGTGTGTGGGGGTGGGAGGGGGGGGGGGGGGGGGGGGAGGGGGGGGGGGGGGGGGGGGGGGGGGGGGGGGTGGGGGGGGGGGGGGGGGGGGGGGTGTGTGGTGGAGGGAGATAGTTAAAATTCGTGATGGTGTAGGTTCAGCCATGGGTACTTGGTTTTCTGACAATTTATGTTTAAAAGTCGAAAACGGATCAGGTACTTTATTTTGGGTGGATAGGTGAGGTTCCCCTTCAGGTTCGGTTCCGTCGCGTGTTTGATTTATCAGAAAATAAATCATTGACAGTGGCGCATATGTTTGAGTTGGGGTGGGATGTAGGTGGGGTGACGTGGAAGTGGAGACGGAGGTTACTAGCGTGGAAGGAAGAGACGTTAGTGGAGTGTAGGCGGTTATTACTGACTGTTGTTTTACATGTTAATGTTGATGATGTCTGGTCTTGGATACTTGATCATACGGTAGACTACACTGTCCGAGGAGCTTACTGCATGCTTACAAGTGGGTCGGCTACCAATTCTACTATTCCAGTGGTTCATGCGATTCTGCTTTGGAGAAAAAATGTTCCTTTAAAGGTCTCTATTTTTGGTTGGCGCCTTTTTCGGAATAGATTGCCTACGAAGGCTAATTTATTTTGACAGGGAATTATTCAGTTTGATGATCAACATTGTATTACCGGATGCGGGGAGATCGAGTCGGATGTTCATTTAGTCTTGTCCTGCAGCATTTTTGGCCAGGTCTGGCAACTTGTTTGGCATTGGTTAGGTGTTCAGTCAGCAGACCCATTAACCATTGTTGATCATTGTCTTCAGTTTGGTACGTCCTCAGGACTTGCAAGATCACAATGTTCTTTTATGTATCTAATATGGTTTGCAAGTTCTTGCATCATTTGGAATGAAAGGAATGCGAGAGTTTTCCTTTCTTAGGAGAGCACACTTTATCAGCTCTTGAAAAATATCAAGCTTCTTTCTTTTTGGTGGTACAGAGCACAATTTGACGTTTATCACTATAAGTTTCACGAATGGTGTCTGAACCCATTTTTATGTTTGGGTGCTGGCTGATGTTTTTACTTTTGCTTGAAACTCTGATGTAATTATTGACTATCCTCTTTGGTATACCTTGTGCTGGAGGGATAATCCGTTGGTTTCAATATATCTCATTTTGATTTGTTTAAAAAAAAACAAAAAACTAATTTTCAAAAATTATAAAATTAGAGAAAATGAAATTGGCATTTATATAATAAATACAATAGTATGAAATAAATATCAATAAAATAATTGGAGCATCCACTTGTTACGATTTTTATTATATTTTTGAAATAAAGAAATGATAACTATTTAATAAAAAAAAGATAGATACCACTTTGAATCACAAAATTATGCTCTATTCCCTTTCAAAAACGCCGGACAAATCATACCACTTTGGACCTCATGATATTTTTCATACTCCCGGAGAGATATTTGGACTCTAGTGCCTTTTCATTTTGGCTGCATTCTCAATTCATTATCCGCAGCCTTTGTATAAATAAATAAACTACTATTAATATAATAAGTGCGTCTAAAGTTAGGACTCCAAATCAACCAATCATGTTTTAACATATACGGCAAATATCAAAAGAAAAGACTATGAATTTAGATTTCTCCAATAAATGGACTAGTAAGTAGAGAACTATTTTCACCAATGATAAAGGTTGGTAAGAGTTGATTCGTACTTTAAAAAAAAAGAAAATGGAGTTGATTGATACTCCGTCATGTGAGTTCAACTATTAACATGAGAAATTTACAAGTATCGTTTTTAAACTTTAAAAAATTTAGAACTCAATTCACTTTATTTATTTATTTTTTAAAAAAACTTCGGTTATAAATATATGATTATAATATATTTTATTAAATATGAGATTCTTTAAGATATAATCTTATCCTCAAGTTAAATATTTTGACTGTGATCAAAGTGACACAATAATGTTGACAAATCTGACTTTTATAAACTTTGATAATACTTTGGCGTTTGGATGGAGTCTACTTCCACTCTTACAATATTGGCTTTTTAGGTGAAGATTATCTCATTTTTTAACTATATATCATCTAATTTTTTTTCTTTTCTTTTTTCATAGTAGTTGATAAATCAACTTCCAAATTTTTATATTTGAATTAAAAATTAAAGAGAAACAAAGAAGGAAGAAGAAAATTCAAAGCTGACGACTTGACCTTAGCTGAAGTCTTCTCTTCCTCTTATCTAAGCTCATTCTTCATTGGTTCTCCTTCTCTTCTTCCCACTCCCTACTTCCAACTTCTAATCATTGCAATCATCAATATCATCATAGCTTAAAAAATCATCAAACAAACATAATTTTCAACTCTCTCCCCATGGCAATTCAAAACTCTATCATTTTACTTACCTTCATTCTTCAATTCTCATCATTACAATTCCCCTCGCTCGGATACGATGAACAAGACATATACTTCATCAGTTGCGGATCAGATAGCAACGTTACTGATACTGAAAGTAATAAAGTTTATATAGGAGAATCAAACCCAAACTATCCTAAAAAGAGTTTTAGCAACAACAACATAGAAACCAGTCAATCATCAGTGCATTCACCTCTCTACCAAACAGCAAGAATTTTCCATTCCAATTCTTCATACGAATTCAAAACCGTTCCAAGCAACACTTACATGGTACGTTTCCATTTCTTCTCATTCCCTTCTCCAACTGATCTTTCCACTGCAAAATTCACAGTTTCCATTCCTGGTTTCCTTCTGTTACAAAATTTCAACGCTGAAAACGCCACCAACTCTCCTTTAGTCAAAGAGTATTACGTTAAAATCATCAGAAAAAGATTCACAATCACTTTCACACCTCAAACATCATCATTTGCGTTTGTTAACGCAATAGAACTCTTTATGCTCCCTATTCATTTAATCCCCGATTCAATCGCGCGTTTCAATTACAATGAATCTACTGGCCGGTACCTATCTCCTTACGGTCATAATTTACTCTCACGAGCTTTGGAAACCAAACATCGGCTTAACGTCGGTGGCCAAAATGTCACTGCACAGACGGATAATTTATCTAGAGAGTGGTTACGAGATGACAGTCATATAACTACTCCACAAAACGCTCAGAATGGTCCCTTTTTTACAGGTATACTTAAATACACTACAAATGAATCTGATGGTATATACTCAGATAAATATATTGCTCCAGATATTGTTTATCAAACTGCTAAAGAGAGTAAAAACGGTTCTAAAGGGTTAAACATAACTTGGAGTGTTCCTGTGGAGAAGAATGTTGATCATTTCCTTCGGCTTCACTTTTGTAACATTTTTGATCAACAGGCTCTACTTACAACTTTCGTACTCTACATTTATGACCAGTTTGTTATATATATAAACAATCACACAGATGTGTTCTCTCCTTACCATTATGATTTTGTGGTTCGTTCGGATGGCTCTGGGTCGTTGACGGTTACTGTGGTACCTATTACTGATACGGCAATATCTGTCAAACAGAACGCGTTTTTGAACGGGCTAGAACTAATGAAAGTGATTGAACAATCTAGTAAAATTCCATTGGATGATTTGAATTCGAAGGTTAGTATTCCTGTGGTGGTGGGTTCAGTGGTTGGAGGTTTAGTTTTGGTTTCTGTTGTGGTGGTTTTGTTTCTTTGGATTAGTAAAATTAGGAAACAAAGGCCTGTTGAGAATTCCGAATGGTTGCCAATTCCAGCTGCCAGAGGAGGGAGTTCTCACAGCAGATTAACTGATGCAACAACAATTCAAGGCTCACCTTTACCTAACATAAACCTTGGGTTGAAAATCCCCTTGCTTGATCTTCAATTCGCAACAGATAATTTCGATGCGAAGAGGATAATTGGAAAAGGTGGTTTTGGAATTGTTTATAAGGGAGTTCTCAGGAATGGAATAAGTGTTGCAGTGAAAAGAAGTGAGCCAGGGTCAGGTCAAGGGCTACCTGAATTTCAGACTGAGATAATGGTTTTGTCCAAGATTCGTCATCGGCACCTTGTTTCCTTAATTGGGTATTGTGATGAAAGGTATGAGATGATACTTGTTTATGAGTACATGGAAAAAGGGACACTTAGAGAAAGTTTATACGGTGCAAATTTGCCCAGTTTCTTGACTTGGAAGCAAAGGCTTGAGATTTGTATTGGTGCTGCTAGAGGTCTTCATTACCTTCACAAAGGAGCAGCTGGGGGAATCATTCACCGCGATGTGAAGTCCACTAACATATTGCTTGATGAGCATCTTGTAGCTAAAGTTGCTGATTTTGGTCTTTCAAGAACTGGTCCTCTTGATCAGCATTCTTATGTCAGCACAGGTGTTAAGGGAACTTTCGGTTATCTCGATCCTGAGTACTTTAGATCACAACAGCTTACAGAAAAATCTGATGTGTATTCATTTGGCGTGGTTCTACTTGAAGTATTGTGTGCAAGACCAGCCATTGAACCGTCGCTTCCAAGGGAACAGGTGAACTTGGCTGAGTGGGGAATTTTTTGCAAAGATAAAGGGATTCTTGAAGATATCATCGATCCTTCCATCAAGGGACAAATCGATCCAAACTCACTTAGAAAGTTTAGTGAGACAGTGGAAAAATGCTTACAAGATGATGGTTGTGACAGGCCTTCAATGGGCGATGTTTTGTGGGACTTGGAATATTCTTTGCAGCTTCAGAGAGGTGCAGTACATAGAGAACCACATGAAGACAGTTCCAGCAGTGCTTCTGTATCAATTCAAATGCCCAATGTTCGCCGTTTGCCTTCTCTGTCTACACTGAGTGAAGGGGATGACATGTCTATGTCTATTGGGAGGGTTATTGATGAATCTGATAGTGCAGCAGATTCTGTTTTCTCTCAGTTGAAACTTGATGATGCTAGATAGTTTTTCATGTTTAGTCCTTGAAGAGACAGTGATCAACTCACGAGTGTCTCAAGTAAGTGGAGGAGCTGTTTTTATTTGATGGCTCACTTCCCTGTTTTTTTGCTTGTTTCCTTGTATTTTTCATACTTAGTTATAGTTGTTGGTCTATTCTTAATTGTAAGACTAATGATGATGTCTATTTCTGAGGATTGCAATAAACTATTGGTAATTAGGTGCATTCTATACATCACTTATTTGAATGCTTGAACAATATATTCTACACTGGCCAACAATGCCATATACTAGTATATGATTCTGTTTCCTTGATCTTTTTTAGGTATCAGTGGCATCTGGCATGCAAATTATGCTGGATTATTAATTCGATATTGGACTTATACATGAATAATTATATACCGTGGATCGTCGTTTAGGGTTAAGTCTAATTAAAAATGATCTAATGTTTCCGGTGATTAACATGATTGATTAATAATTTTAGATGATGGATTTTTGTTTCAACAAATCAGTTGCCTTTTACAAAGGAAAAGAGAGTCTGTTGACCTAGCAACTATTGCATACATTCCTTTCTATCCTGTTTTTTCAATAACCAGAATGCCAGAATGATGAATTCAAACCAGTTCAATTCAATGAGCACAAATAGGGTATTTGTTTATGTGAACAGAAATGCTATACACCTCATTTGGTCTCACCTTGTGAATTGTGATGTTACTAATTCCTACCTTTATTGCAATTCTGTTTTATTTACCATCACCATTTCCTACTTGCAGGTGAGCAAAGTTAAGAGAGAAATTAAGATACAATAATGGATTAACGCACATTGTCAAAAACTAAATAAAATAATAAAAAATGAATTAATGCAAATAGCGAGAGACATGGATCCTGACTCTTGCATATGGAGAAAATTTGGTTAAAGGGGGAACCCCACCTTGTGTGTCTCATACATTCTTCCATGAAGATTTAATGATTAATCAATGATAAAAGATGGTAGAAACTGCGTACATATATGTATCGAGGGTACCTATATGTTCCTTAATCCAACCCATCTTTGATGTATTGGACTGATAGATTAGAAATGGTCGTGGCTAAAAATGAACGTGAGTTTGCTGCTGTTTGAGACCAAACTTTAGGTGCTTGGATTTGTTACTGTGTTGGCGATCGGATACACTTGTGTAATCAAGATTTGGATCCACTGCTCATACCAGACCTCAATTTTATTTTATTTTGCAATTTCGTTTTATATTTGTACGCAAGTGTGCTGGATTGTGCTAGTAGTGTGTCATCGATTGTTCTGGGATTTATGGTTTCTAGGGTTGTTTTTTGTTTATATTTGGTAAGGTTTTATGTCCCCAACGGTCTTTTGTACTCTTTCTATTTAATTTTAATCCACTTAAAATATCGTAGAGTCATCTGCATCCCATTTCATTATAAAAAAAATGAAGAAAAAAAAAGTGATACATTTCTCTAACACTATGTTTGGGTGTGAAAGAAATATATATTGAAGAGAGAAGTGGAAAACGGAGAAATTTAATAAGAGAAATAGACAAAAAATAGAGTAGAAATAATATTTTCGGATGAATAGAAATACAAACAAAAACAAAAGAAATATCAAAATCAATTTTCACTTTTTTTTTAATAAATACAAAAATAAATTTAGAAGCATCTAGTACGCACGCTTCTTGACGTAGGGCTTAAGTTACTTAGGGCCCAAGTTAGGAAATCATAAGCTCAAGAGAGCTATAAATATCCACCTTGAGATCATTCTCAAGGCATACATAAACAAACTAAACCCTAGTTTTAGATATTGTACTCAATTCTTTAAAAAAAAAAATTATATTGTACTCACTGCAGATACAAATACCCATCTCTCACCTTCAGTAGAGGTGGTAATAATCTAGATTGACTAACATGAACCTACATCATAGTTTACATTAGGTTTAGGTTAAATCAGACTTCATTTTTAAATAGAGAAGATTAATTAAAAAAAAAACTTATTTAACGAAAAAGTAAAATAATTTGTCGTCCATTTAGGTCTTACAAGATTCAAGAGATTAGTCTCTGCAGTTGCGTATGAAAGATACATGGTTAACGTAATAAAAAAAATGTCTATTATACCTATGAGATCGGCCTACTTAAGAATATACAAATAATCCCCTGCATATAATATACAATATCCCTACCAACTGAGCTAAACTGACGACAATATTATTTTAAACTTGAAATACGATATTATACGTTGTCAGACTCACTCAAATTTCATGTTAAATATCAAAGTGAAGTTCATTCACATTAGTCTATTAGCTTATAGACCAGTATTATTTATTTAAAATCTAGTTGTTAAACATAGACTATATTATTTATTTAAACATGTGCATATGAAATCAGTTTTTAATTATGCTAACAATTCATGTGTGATTTTTGAGAAGATCAAATGTAGACTTTAAATTTTGTTGACAAGGCGGAACTTAAATCTAACAAAGTTTGTTTAGTACGATCTGATATGATAATATCACTATATCGATTAAATTTTGTCTTGTAAAATGTTTAATTGTAAAGTTGCTCCATGAACAACACAAATTGGGGATGGAAATAAGAAAAAACTAGAATTCATGTCTCTCAATAAATCATAGCACAACTTTTTGTCTTAAATATAAGTTGTCGAAAATACTAAAATAATCTTTTATCGACAAAAATTTATAACAAAATATTGTTCAATACCATAAAAGTTTATGTTTTTGTGATTTATATTGTGCTTTTATGTTTTGTGTTGTTCTATCATGTTCATACCTTTTAACACATCAAACACACCCTAAAAATTATGGGCAATTGGATTTGGAACCACAAAATTATGCTATATTCCATTATAAGAACGTCAGGACAAATCATACCACTTTGGAAATTTCCATGCCCGGGGAGAGATATTTAGACTCTACTCCAGTGCCTTATTTTGGCTGCATATTATTTATTTATTTTAAGGAATTTTGGCTGCATCATTAGCAGCATCTTAATTCATTTTCCGCAGCATTTACATAAATAAGTTATTAGCACAAGTGCGTCTATACTTATACCCCAAACCAACCAATCATTTTTAATGTATCAAAAACTTTCTTTTTCATGTCACATTGAATGTGATTACTTACGTTTGCTCCATATTCACGTGGTATCGATTAAACGGATGATTCATGTTCATTGAGATATCACCGAGTATATACTCATATCCATAGATAATAATATTTTTTAAATATGTATTTCTGCTAATTTTTTATTGTATCTTAATAATTATTAATTATCTAAAACTTCCTCTAAAATAATTTACTTAAAAGTTAACAACAAAATTTCATCACATTAAATTTCTTATTTTACTAAAACATAATAATAATAATATCCGTACATAGCAATATTTATACGTTTTATTTATGAACAACAAAAAGTTCATCAACTTTCGTAAAAAAATATGTGTCTTTTAACCAAAGTTGAAAGGATCTTTTATATTTTATAAATAATAATATTTATGTAATTTATTTAGTTTAATAACGAGTACGGATATTCGCATACATATATACTATTAAATTAAAATCCATATCCATTAATTAAGTAATGAGTAATTGATATATCCATTTATTTTACCTGTGAATTGTCATTAAATTATCCACTTCGTATTTGTGGCAAATTTTATTGTCGGATATAGATTTTTCTGCAATCCATACTCAATTGTAGTTCCATTGATAAATCAACTTCCAAATATTATTAAATAAAAATTAAAAGGAGAAACAAACAAGGAAGAAGAAAATTCAAAGAACCACAGTCCACATTGGTTCCCCTTAGATAAAGTCTTCCTCTTTTTATGAAAGATAAAGTCTTCCTCTTATCTCCATTCTTTATTGGTTCTCCTTCGTTTCTCCCTTCCAACTAAAAATTGGATTAAGTGCAGTCACATTATTATGCAGTCAGGTGCAGTCGGCACCTCAGAATCGTCCAATCTTTATCGGACGGTTCAGATTTCAAAACAGTTTCTGATTTTCTATTTAATATAAAGTTTTGAGTTTTAAATTTGGATATCCACAAAGTTATGAGTTTAAATTTGGATATCCAATCTTGATCAAACGGTCTGGAGCTTATCGACTATATGATTTGAGTGGATTTCAACTGCACTGAAACCCAATCACTCCCTACTTGTACTAACTTTCTATGAATAGCAGTCATCACAGCTTAAAAAAATCAAGACACAAACATAATTTTCCTCTCCCAATGGCAGTTCAACACTCTATCATTTTACTAACATTCCTTCTTCAATTCTCATCATTACAATTTCCCTCACTCGGATATGACGAACAACACACATACTTCATCAATTGCGGATCAGATATCACTGTTACTGAAAATAACAACCTTTATATTGGTGAATTAGACCGTAATTACCCGAAAAAATTATTCAGCAAAAGTAGCTCCAAAGTAACAAGTCAATCATCAGTGTCTTCACCTCTCAACCAAACAGCAAGAATTTTCCATTCCAATTCTTCATACGAATTCAAAACCAATCCAAACAACACCTACATGGTACGTTTCCATTTCTTTTCATTCTCTTCACCAACTAACCTTTCCACTGCAAAATTCACCGTTTCAGTTCCTGGTTTCCTTCTGTTACATAATTTCAACGCTGAAAAAACCACCAAGTCTGCTTTAGTAAAAGAGTATTACGTTAAAATCATTAGAAAAAGATTCAAAATCACTTTCACACCTCAAACCTCATCATTCGCGTTTGTTAATGCAATAGAACTCTTTATGCTCCCCG
>Ga0228711_1008865_pt1 | contig 13895 bp, 7 predicted proteins | sample MedpolnodulmetaG_2_FD_177996 | JGI IMG/M metagenome (GOLD analysis project Ga0228711, IMG submission 177996) | Root nodule microbial communities from Medicago polymorpha collected in Santa Monica, California, United States - brown nodules | ecosystem: Host-associated > Plants > Roots > Nodule...
CTCAATATTTTAGGGTAAACTCAGTCGATTTTTCAGTTAAAAAGTTCATAAAATATATGCTTCATCAATTTTAGAATTTTGGTTACTATTAATGTCAAATTATGCATACTTAAGGCTTGCCAGACCATATTTATAGTTTGAGCGCCGGTCATGTCCTGTTTGGGTCGTGACATATATATTATTAGTGAATTTTTCTACACATACATCCTCCAAATGGTGTGATTCCACGTCATCTAATGAGTTATGTGGCAACACCAAATCAATTTTTTTAATCATTTTTGTAAAATTAAAATATTTGATTTGTTTAAAACCAAAATAAATTTTGTCGTAAGTTTAGTTAGAGACATTGTATATTATATGCAGCAGCGGGTTCGAAATCCAAACATTCTACTTCTCCGTATTATTATTATTTTGACAAAAAGAAAACAATATTCATTCATTCAAATTGATAGAGTACATCAGATACAAACATCGCTAAAAACGTAAATGATGAATCTACGAACAAACTCACAGCACTCAAGTTAATAACATACAATGACAAAATGCCTATACAAATAATACGATAAAATCTAAGTCACTAAAATACTCATGCTTCCAGATCTGCAACGTTGACGCCCAAATCATTGATTGAATTTGTAATTGACTGATGTCAATCTTTCAATATGAACTAAACGAACATCGCCACAATACGTGAAATCAAACGCCGCACAAGACGACTAACAACACAACACCGCAATTAAACGACAAAATCTAAAAAACACAAGAAAAAAAAACTTGATATATGTGAAAACCACTTGTTTAGATTGAAATAAAAGAGGAAAAAAGATGTAGAGGAGTGATTTTAGGTTAAAAAATGACCTAAAACCACCCTCATCTTCAAATGAATGAGAAATAAAGTTTAGAAAGAAGTTAAAGTTCTCTCACTAGAAAACCAGGGCCTGCTATTTACTTTTCCGCATTTTTTTAGCCACATGTTGCTTTAACCCAAACAAAAAAGAAAAGAAAATAAATTGAGAGGTGAGAAGAGCCTTGTAGGTTTTGTTAACTAAAGCTTTCTCTCACTTTCGCCACCCTCCTAAGAGAACCCTAACCTATTCTGTAGAATCGTAAGAGAATAGCCGCGGGTTTCTCTCTGCGACATCTTTACATTCTCAGGTATTTCTTCTTCCTTTTTGATAGATTCTTCTACTCATCTGTAATTTATTGACTTTTATTTTCATCTGAGATTTTCTAGGTTTAGGGTTTATGTTAAAACGTGGTATATCACATTAACATTTATGCTTCTCTGGTTGAAATCAATGCCGTGTTTGTGTTGAAATCTTAAAGAAAAAGATCTATTAAATCATTTGTATAAGCTTCATGTTTACAATAATCATTTGTATAAGCTTCAAGCTTACAATTCTAGATATATTTCATATACGGCAAAGGAAAACTGTGTCACAATTCTTGATAGTAACTTGTTCCGTTACGATAACAAGAATGTGTCACTTCTTATTGATTTGTTATGTATCGTTCAATGACTCTTTTATTGATTTGTATTTTTATCTGCTGTAAATTTATTGAGAAGTTGATTTATTGAGTGATTGATGAGTCAACTGCTATAATGCAATCCCTAATGAGTAAACTGATGATTACATACAATTCCTTTTAATTATTTTCATGCAGCCCGACAAGCAACAGTCATATGATGATGTGAAATGCTAGCGACAAATTTTCGGCCCATTGAATTCTAGATTTTCTCAATAGGTAATATTCGAAACGAAAACATCACCATTTACCGCAAATATTATAAACAATGAAACATCATTTGACAACAAATTTCTTGGCAGAACAACCAAGTTGCAATGTAGACTGGCAGTTCACAGCGTGGTATTATAAATCAACTGTTGATCGTAAAAGGTAACCATCAGTTGACACTTCTTTATAGATTTTTAAATGACCTATATGAGGTTGCTGGAAAAAATTATTTACTAAATATTTCAATCTTAGGTCCCGGCAATGTTGAACAGAAGGAGACAAACATTTCACTCCAAGGATTTAGTGTAAGCATCAACGCTCAAGGATATAAGCAACTGAAGCATTTGGTACACACACACCAACGCTCAAAGGATCTCTCCCTTGATTAAAGAAAGCAATAATCAAAATCAAGTTTCTCGGAAACCCAGTACATTTGAATGACAAATACCAGAGGAAAAATTGTTATGTCAACTGCCTGAAATGGTTCATGAACTAGGACTACCGATCTTTATTGTTCTCGAAGGTGAAGTCTTGCCACTAAAGTATTTAAATTACATTTATTATTGATGCATTTTCATGAGCAAGATAGTGACTTGCAATTATTTGTTCCCACAGGATAGAAAATGCCTCGTTCGCAGCTTTGTTGCAACCACTTTTGGTACTCCTAGCGTTTGTGCTAGAACGTGTGACAATTTCATTTAGTTCACTCAAATTGCAGAATCTGACTCGAATTCATTCACGGTGAAATGTAAATGCTCTCGAATTGTGGTAATCTTCTTAGTTTTTTTTTTTCTACCATTGAAATCTACTAGAATACTATGCCGTTATATTTTTCCTCACTTCTTTCAAGAACTTTACTGTCACATTGTTAACTCTAATATGAAAATCAGAATCTTTCTGCAAAAATAATAAACATAAACAATCAATTGTTTGACAATGAGGTGGTTATAGTTGAAAAGGAAAATATGAAAGTGCGCTAGGAGTAGCATTCGAACAAATTGAATGATTACTTGTTAAAATCATGTACAATGCAATGACTATCAATCAAAGCCATGTATCTCACTTCACTTCTGATAAAAATGTAAATGATTTTATATTATCTTTTGAACTATTCACATTGATTATTTTTATTTTCATTTCATTGACTATGTATATAAGTTTTGCATCATTGATCAAACCATTGCGGTTGCTTATTCTTGTAAGTTATCCATCTTCCTCTCTTCTTATTCTGTACGAATTGCAACTGAAAGTCAGGTTCGAGACTATGATTGTACTCATTTTCTTTTATATTTTTAAGCAACCATTGGTAGTTATCAATGGTTAGAAGCTACTCTGATCCAAAAAAGATATTAATGTAATAAAACAGATTTGTCCCATTAAGGCAACTTTTGGAAAGATTTGTTTATTTTTTTGGTATTTTGAAAGAATTGTTTTTGATTTATCCAAATTATTAGTAATAATGCTGATTATTATTTCCGTAGCTTAATTATTAATAATAATGGGGATTATTATATCCTATAAACTTAATTTTTCTCTATACATAGAGATTCTGAGAATGGTTAAAATGAGTTCGAGAAAACGAAATTGATTTATTATGATAAAAACATATTTTTATTGGATCAAAACAGCTTGTAAATACAAAATAGTATCAAAGTATACAAACATAACTGGATAACTACTTACAACTTGATGCATAGTTGCTCAAAAGTATAAATGAAAAGGAGTACAATCATAGTCTTTAACGTGACTTTCAATGGCAATTCATTCAGAATAACAAGAGAGGAAGAGATATAACTAGCAGGAATAAGCAACCGCAACGGTTTGATCAATGATTGGAGAACCAATATCCATAGTCAATGAGATGAAAATCAAAATAATCAAATGCAAATAGTTGAAAATAGAATGTAAAACCATCTACCTTTTTATCATAAGTGAAGTGAGATACAAGGTTCTGATTGATAGTCACTGCATTGTAAATGATTTTAACAAGTGACCCTTCACTTTGTTCAGTTCAGTGAACTCCTACTACACTTTCAACATTTTCCTTTTCAGCAATAACCTTCTCATAGTTGAACAATTGATTGTTTATGTTTTTTATTTCCACTATAAGATTCTTGCTAGAAGTGAGAGAAAATAATGACATGCTCGTAGATTTCAATGGTAGAAAAAAACCCCGAATATTACCACAATTTGAGGGCATTTTCCTTTTATAGTGAATGAATTCAGGTCAGACTATGTAGGGTCAGTGAACTTATTTTGAAACCTTCACATATTTCTAGCACATTTTGATTGATCGTTCTAACATTTGGCTTGGATCAATGAGTTTTATGGAGGTTGCGACCAAAGGAAGGAAAATCATCATAACAAGAAGTTGCCAATGATAGACAAAAAGCACTAGAGAATCAAGACATGGTGTCCACTGGCAAGGATATCGTGAAAAAATATTTTGGGATTCCCTCTCCATTTACAATATTGGATTCTTAATGCACCTAAAGAGATGGAGAAAGATTGGTCATACGTTAAGAACCAAAATCATGTAGAAATTGAAGAACAAGGTCTACTTACAGTTGATCAAAATAAGGGCTGAGCCGGTAAAGACAAGCAAGTTTAGGACTTTGTTCCAGTTTTTACTATATTTGTGTCGATAATAACAAATATGTTAGCAGATCATGCTCTTAGCGGTGTTAGCAATAAAATTTAACTCTCCCTTTGTATTAGTGAATTATTCATTCAGATCAATACCTATGTTGTATGAACCTTATTTTTCAACTTTTGAGAATTCTCAAAGATTGATATTGAATCGAATTGTTGTGTCTGTTCGGTGTTGACAACTTTATGGGATTCCACAAAAAAAAAATTTGTGGACTTGTTGATGCTTAACTTGAATAAATGTATATATTCGATATATAACATGTTTGTTGTGCTACTTGCCGAGTTTGGTAACGCAAGCTTATGATCTAAGTAGGGGCATTAAGTTGTTGGAAGATCCTTTGTTGTATGCCAAAAAAAAAAGTTTGTTGTACTACTTAACCAATCCTATGTAATTAAACTGTTGAATTATCTATCTATTGAGATACAAAATATATCAATAAGAACAATTATATATGAAGGACTGTAATGAAACTTAGAGTATAGTGGGGTAATACTGTTGAATTGGTAATGGAATTGGAGATTATCTCATTACATAGGATCAAAATCAAATCCATTTTGCTTTCTGTAGAGTGGTGATACTTAATGAAAAATGTCCTCAATTTTATTTTGGGTTAATTAAGTTTTTAGTCTTATAAATATTCACAATTTTGTTTTTAGTCTCTACAAAATAATATCACACTTTTTAGTCCCGACAAAATTACATTTTTAGTCCCTTAACTTAATTTCACGTAACAGTTTGGTCCTTTATCTTTTTTTCATTTCAATTTGGTCCTTTTTGTCCATTTTCATATACATTTTCAAGCTTCAAATCTAATATTCTTATGCAAACATAGACGAGGATCATGGATTTGAAGACTGAAAGACCATAAGAAAATAAAATCATGAATTTTAAGCTTAAAAACTCATATGTAAATGGATCAAAAGGACAAAATTGAAATGAAAAAAAGATAAAGGACTAAACTGTTACCTAAAATAAAGTTAATGGACTAAAAGTGTAATTTTGCCTTAAACATTTTCCTTGAGCATTTTAGAGACCAAAAATGTTGATGAAATTTTTTGAAGGGACTAAAAATGTTGATGGAAAATTTTTACAGGGACTAAAAATGCTGATGGAAAATTTTATAGGGACTAAAAAGTGTGATTTTATTTTGTAGGAACTAAAAACAAAATTTTGAATATTTATAGGGACCATTTTATTTTTGATGATATACCTTGATGATCTTGATACCATTTTTATCCCAAGGAAAATAAAACCTCAAGACACATTTGACACGGGAGAAGAAAGGAGGAGAATTGGTTTTGGTATTTCAATTCAAAATGATGTCAATGATTTCACTTTGTTAGAAAATATTTGTGACTCAACATGAAATCAGTGATTGGGTAAGAAGTGGTGTTGATGGGATAGAAATGGAAATTGACTTTCTCCAAAAAAAAAATGGAAATGAACAAATTCAATTAGCTATTTAAAGAAAATTCTTATATGTATTTACGATCATATTTAAGACTTGCATGAGTCTATGAGAATGATTCCTTGAGAGTGAAAGCTTTGGAAGCTTGTTCTTTTATCTTGTCATCAACCGCATATTCACTGTTCACACTAAGGTTAATGCCACCATCAATTATAGTGACACAAATATATAGTTCCAACTTCTAACCGTTATATAGTGACACAATTATATGCACAACATGCAGCTAACTTGTACTCCAACCGTATTAGTGCATATGTTGGATTGAGAGATAGAAAGTAAAAGGGTGATGATCAATGACTAGAAGGAACAAATTTATGAACATTAAATTTATCAAACAACAATATTTTGAAAGTAGCCATAATATGATCCAGAAACCAAAAAGAGAAAATATGAATGATATGAGAGAGTGAAATAGATATATGAGAAGAAAAGACGCTTTGGAAAGTTATAAAGAAAAAAATATGGGGTATGTGTGTGAGTGAGGCTCGGTTTTTGGCAGTTACTAAGAAAAGGGAGTTGATGTGGAGAAAAATGGGGGAGATAGTGTTTACGTGAATCAATCACATTCTTTTGTTTTTGAGAGGCAATGAAACTCTTTTATTTATTTATTTATTTTTGAGAAAATTTATTTATTAAATCACTTTTTTTTTTTGTTTTGAAAAAGCTAAAGGAATATATTAAAAACCAACAAAAGCTCCTTTAGTATAAGGTGTACTAAAGGAAGCTCAAATGTTCAGATAATACAGTCACACAGACAGACAAGCCACTACACAGTAGCCGCAAAAAATAAAAAAATAATGTTACAACCTGAAAGCATAACAAATGAGTCAATCTCCAAGCCGTGTACTCAAAATCGAAAAGAACATAATATGATTTTAGTCACCAATAAGCTTGAAGTTTAACATTTTCCAATAAAGATGAAAGTTGTTCCGTCTTATTATGAAAATGCCTCATATTGCGATCTTTTCAAATAATAAAAAGAATCGAAATCCAAATTATGTTAAAAGTCAAATTAGACTTGTTGGAAGCCCCCAAGACCTCCAAACCAAGTAAAATGCTCAATTAACAAACCATGCAGAGCCATAGAAAAACCTAGCCAAACCGATATCAAAAGCCAAAGTTGATGTAGAAAGCACAAGTAAAAAACAATAGTCTTGATCCTCCATAATGCCACAAGTAGACGTGCACAAAGAATCATTGTAATCCAAAATGTTTCGCCTAAACATATTCATTTTTGTTGCTAATCTATTTAGGAACAAATGCCAAATAAAAAATATTGACCGTACGTGGAATTTGCTTAAGCCATAAAACATGATCAAAACGGTCATCAACACCAATGTCAGAAGTTGTCAAAAGATTATAGCACTTTTGACTGTGTATCGATGGGAAGAATGAAGCTTCCAAATCCACCTGTTTGTCTCACCAACCATCAAAACAATAAGCGACAGTTGCTCTGCACACTCTCTCACCAACATTCATGCAAACAATCTCCTATGTCGCACCCACGCCTCACCATTTGGTTCCCACCCTAAAGAAAACATCTTCGTAACTGTGGATAATTTATTAACAGCAGGATCAAACAACCTAGCATATCTAACACCAAAAGATACATCAACTAACCCCGGATCCTTCCAAAATAAAGTAGTAGCCCCATCTTCCACCTGTCTTATCCGACAACCACCTATCATCTAACAAACCACCCTCATTCAAATGTGATGAATATGTTGCCACACACTGAATCCCTCCTCTACCAACACATATTTAGACTAAACTACCATTCTTACTTCTTATCTTTAATGATTTAATATATTTTTTTTGTACACACAAATTTTGTATTATATTTGGACCTACAACATCTTGCAAACCACTAAAATAATCCTCCCTATACTAATTATTCAATTTTAATGACTTAAATGTTAATTATTATTTTGTTCTTACATGTGGGTGTGGGGGCCAGAGGGTTACATGCCACCACTTTACATTATATGTGATACAAAATAGGCAATTATACATTATCCATATAGAGTTGGTCTTATCGAATTTGAAAGAAAAAAAAAAATTCATATAGCGAAATGTAAAAAAATAAAAATAATAATCATTCATACAACGAGATGTCAATTATTTGACGAATAATTGAACAATATAATCACTAAACAAATTATTGAACAATATTTATCAGATAAGGTATGAATTTTGAAATATTCATTGGTAGCTTATATTTTTTTATTTTTCTTAGGGTTCGTTTGGTTCGAGAATTAGGAAGGGAGGGGAGGGATTTTAACGGAGGGAAGGGGAGGAGAGATATTTTAATTAAAAACGTGTTCGGTTCGCAAGGGGAGGGGGAGAGATTTTAAAATTATTTTACTGTTTTACCCTTAAACTTAATTAAATAAAAGAAACTACTTGATTTTACAATTTCAGAGACCAACCAATGACAAACACACATCCAAGCTGCTTATTTTTATCTCAAACTGGCTCATATATTTTCCACAACAAGACATGAACCGGTGAATTAACATTAAAAAGAAAAGGATCAACAAGCAATAATAAGTTGAATTAAAATAAGATAATAATAATAATAATAATAAGGTCGTTGACATCAACAAAGTAGTAGTAGAAGTGGTTTTAGATGTAACAAATAAGAGTTATAGATAATATAATAATAAAAGTTGTTAAAAAAATATAACAAAATAATAATAATAATTGTTATAAGAATAAGATAACCTAATAATAATAAATAATAATAAAAGTTGTTGCAAGGTTAATATTGAGATTTGAAATTAATTTAAGGATAATTATGGCAATGCGATCAAATTTTAAAAAGATTTGCTCCCCTCCCCTTCCCTCCCCTTTTAAAAATTGAACCAAACACCTCAAATTAAAAATCTCCTCTTCCCTCCCCGCCCCTCCCCTCCAAAACTCTCGAATCAAAGACCCTTAAGAAAAGCTTACATACTTTTTGATTGGTTGAATCAGGGATTAATGATTTACTAAAACCGTGTTTTATGGAAATTGGAAGCTTAATTAAGGGTTGTGGATGGTGGGCTCTTAACAAGCGTATTGTGGTCGGTCATGTTTGAGTGCTTGGAATTTGCCTAACCCACCCAAAGAAGAAATATGGAAAATTTTAGTTGAGAAATTTGAGTTGCACGTGTCATTAGTCACAAGGAAGATTGTTAAAATTGCAAGTTAACTAAAATTGCAATAAAAAAGTATGTAAGCTACCAATGAATTTATTTGTTATCAAACAAAGCTTCAAGAATTAGAGAGTCTGTCGTTTTTGTAATAGCAAGATTGTTGTAGAGCCTTTCTGAAGATTGATAAGAAAATTACACTTTTGACTTCAAAAACGTCATATTAACACATGGAAATTACGTTAAAGTCTCCAGCGGTAATTAACTACCGTTGGGCTAATCGGCAGCAGTTAAATGTTGCTGGCACCAGCGGCAGTTAACTGCTGTTGCGTTCTGTTATAAGAACAGATCAGACATAAGAGTTTCCAAAACTCCATTGTTGCGGATTGAATTTCAAGAGGTGCCAAATTTCCCAATTGTTGCGGATTCAACGTCAATTTCACTCCCAAAATCAAGTAAGTTGTCACCATCATATTACATTGCTATTTTGTGATTGTTTTGTTAGTTTTTTTCTGGTTAAATTGCGATTATAGATGTTTTATTGATTCTATGATGTTATGATAATTTAGGTTGTTAGAATTGTTAGATTTAGGTTTTGATTTTATGATAATTTAACTTTAGGTTTAGGTTAGAATTGTTTAGGTTTAGGCTTAATGGATATTTCAAATAAGTCTAGGTTAGAATTGTTAGAATAATTAGAATTGTTTTAGAATTGTTATGAAATTATGGCAGAATTTTTAGGATTAGTCTAGGTTATGATGAATTGTTGTATAATCGTTACGATTAGTTTAGATTTGTTATGAATTTTTGTTGTTATGAATTTGTGATAGATTTGTTACGATTAGTTACAGTATAATTTTTAGGATTAGTTTAGTTTTTGATGAATTATTGTAGAATCGTTACGATTAGTTTAGGTTTTGATCGCCAATCTGTTTATGTAGTTCTGTCTCAGAATCAGGGAAACGTTGAGTTGAACAAAAAGGAGGGTGATGACAGGAAGAAAGAAAAATCACCAATGACATGGCACGGAATCACATGTGATGGTTCCATAAAAAAGAAGGATTCAAAGGTGATGGTGTACAATCAGTCGAGGTTGAGGAGGAGCAGGAGGACATGCTATTTTGGTCCTCAACTAAAAGCAGGTGCCTCAGGGACTGTTGCGGGCAACCCGATTCACTTGTGTGGCGAGGAAGATGCTTGAATGTAGTGGCTTGTAATACCTATTTGTTTTGGATCTTTTTTATGTTTTTTTATATGTCGTGCACATTTTGCTACATTTTCCTTGACATTATGGTGCTTTTGAATAAAAATTGCGTTTTGAATAATCGCGTATTCGAATAAAGACTAATTAAATCTAACGTGAATTCGAATAATTAAAATTGCGTAATGAATAAATAAATTCGAAAAGTGAATAAATTAATTATTGTTCCATCAAAACAACATGTATTATGCAGAATCAACTATATATGTTATCACATTACATTCGGGAATGTACCTTCCAACTACAACAATTGTCTTACCCCTGAATGGGGTAAATTACAACTTGCTAAACAGCAGGACTCAAGCATCCATCCGGCATTTCTACTGTTCCATTCAAAAGATTAAATTCTTGTTAGACTTGGTTTAAATAATGGTATTCAAGTGTCAATAGAATGAGGTGCATTCCTTGACACTTCAATACCTTCATTTAAACCGGCCTGACAAAGAGAATTTAATCTTTTGAAAGGAACAATAGAAATGCCAGACGAATGGTTGAATCCTGCCGTTTAACAAGTTTGAATTACCCCATTCAAAGGAAGACAATTGTTGTAGTTGGAAGGTGCATTCCCTACCTAATCACGATCTTCTGGCAGAATCAGACTGTTGAAAATATCTTCAGTTGATCTCAGCAACGTTACCCGCATATCGATCCACTGGAACATGTTGTGCTCCCAAAACATGCTCGTCACGTTTTCGTCGTTCGTTAATTCCACCCAACTGAATGATACTCTCCCCTCGTTGAGTGTTGGACGTTTATACCAAACTTATTCCACCCTCCTTGTGTCTCCGGGGTTGAGTCCTTGATTGAATTCATTCAGTTCATCCTTGAGACCTCTTAACGTTAGACCAAGGCACCGAACCTTCAACCTCTGAGGTTCTCCGCCGTTGAATTGTGCATGAATGTCGATCCACCCAGCCATTGTTTCAAATCTATACAATAAGAAATTAAAAAAATCAATGAAAAACTCATTCGAACATTTCATCAAACATTTGAAGTGTAAATTATACATAAACCCTAAAAATCATAAAAATAACCCTAAAGAATTTATAAAATTCGAAGAAAAATATAAATTTAAGCAATATAACTCCATTATAACAAATATTCATAATATTTGTTAATAGCATTTCAAATCTACAACATAACTCTATTAAAAAAAATAAATCAAAAACTAAAAAATAAACTACAACTAAAATTATAAACATATAAACATATATACTAACTAAAAATTATGACAATAGCCTAAGTGATTGCTTACTTGTGATTTAGTGTAAAAAAATTTGGTGGATTTGGTAGAGTTTTTTTTAGAGAAAGTGTGAAAGAAAATTGAAATTTTGAGAGAGAGTGAGTGATGAATGAGTGGCTAGATTCTGGCTACTGACTTGAATATGATACGAACACAACAACAGTTAACTACCGCTGGCACCAGCAGCAGTTAACTGCTGCCGGTTAGCAGAACGGTAATTAAGTACCGCTGGGTTTTTTTTGGGAGTTTCCATGTGTCAATATGACGTTTTGTAAGTCAGAAAAGCAATTTTGGATTGATAATATGATCGAACATAAAACTCCTATGAAACTCTTAACATTTAAAGAAGATATTTCATCCATATCCTGTGACATGATAACATTCCGAGTTTTTCTATTCACACTCCATATTTTTCTGGTTACATCTAAATTTTCTTAAAAGTTTTTAATAATACCAAAATTGCACTTTTATATAAGTTTTCTTAAAACCTTAATCTTATTCATTGTCACAACATTCTGAGTTTTTCTATTCACACCCCATATTTTTTTGGTTACAGCAAATATTTTAAAAAAGTTTTTAATAATAGCAAAATTGCCTTTTTATATAAATTTTCTTAAAACCTTAATCTTATTCATTGTCACTGAGCTTCACCCTCTTTCACCCCACAAACGACCAAACAATCTGATGTTCAATCAATCTCTATGGAAGATTAAAGAGTGAATCAAAACTTCTTTCATCCATACTCGATTGCATATAAGCAAGTGAATTTCTTCTTCTTTTTCAATGCTAGTTTCAATTTTTGTTCTTCTTAATCAACTGCACTGTACGACGGTTTCAATTTACATTGTTGAGGTTAACTTAAATTCAATTCAAGTAGGTTCATGTAAACTAAGTTTACATAAACCTCTACTTAAACTGAGTTTACATGACCTACTTAAACTAAGTTTACATGACCTACTTAAACTGAGTTTACATGTACATACTTAAAATAAGATTACGTATAATCATTGAATAATGTTGATATATACACTTAAACTTAGATTACATGACCTACTTAAACTCAGTTTACATGTCCTAGAAAAAGCTAAGAATTATGGAACCAATAATAAGAAAAACATAATTGATTGAAGAATACAACTTACTAACCTCATATGCTTTGAATTTTCTTTGAAATCTTGCATAGAAGGGAGAAATCTTGCTTGGAGAAGTATAATTTTGGAAGAGGAAAGAAAATGGGTTTTGGGATGTAACCAAGAAAGAAAGAAAAGACTTTTTAAAAATAAATTTTACGAAAAGGTAATTTTATCATTTTGGGGTGTAACCAGGAATATACCGGGTGTAATTATAAAAAGTCTAACATTCCTTGCGTAAGTAAAAACATTCCTTGTGACAGATGACACAGAGTTTTGCTCTTTACCCAAAAGTTTTTGCTCATTTACAAATGAAATGACCAAAATGCCCCTACGTGACTTAACATACGTCAGTGCATTTTTTACGTGAGGTAAAACACGCTACGTGAGTTAACTCACGCTAGTGTTAATTTACAAATACTGCAGCGTGAGTTAACTCACGTTTATTAATATCCAACTTTTTTTTCGAATTTATTTAAATGGTAATTTAAATGCTCAACAACGTTATTTAGATGAAAAAATCATAATATAAATAAAAAAGGAAGAAATGAACATGAATAATACATATAAAACCTCATTTTATTAATACTTTGATACAATTACATAATTTGATACATTTTACTGGAATAAAGTAAATCTTCTTCTTTGATGTAAAAATAGACCATCTTGGGGGTAACAAAGGATCAAGGTTGGTGGGAAAAGAGATCAGCCTTCTTGAGGCAAAAAGATATCATCCCTTTGGGGTAAATCTAAATCCGGTGCTTTTTATACCCCAAGAAAGAGTCTTTTTATCCACGGTAAAAAGTTTTAGGGATAAAAAGAAGCAGATTTACTTTTACCCCAATGGTTGACCTCTTTGTGCCCCAAGTCGATTGGCCTATTTTTCCCCCTCTCTTGACCCTTTTTTACCCCTAAATTGGCCCCCAAAAAAGCTAAAAAAACAAAAAAATTAAAGGTGAAAGAATGAGGAAAAGAAGGAGAGAATGTGAGGAAATGGTGAAGGTTTAAGGGCGTATTTATAGGGGGGTTGCATAGATTTTATATGCACTAAATGCAGTCAAAAAACTGTAAAATAAACGTGTAAAAAATATAAAAAAAATCAAGGTTGAATAACTGACCAAAGTCCAAAAAACGTGTTCTTGAGGTGTGACCACCGACCAAACTGGCGTGAGTTAACTCACACTGGGTTTAACACTAGCGTGAGTTAGCTCATGTTGCATGCATGGGGCAGCGTGAGTTAACTCATGCTAAGATGGTGTGCAGTTTTTT
>Ga0228711_1008867_pt1 | contig 13892 bp, 9 predicted proteins | sample MedpolnodulmetaG_2_FD_177996 | JGI IMG/M metagenome (GOLD analysis project Ga0228711, IMG submission 177996) | Root nodule microbial communities from Medicago polymorpha collected in Santa Monica, California, United States - brown nodules | ecosystem: Host-associated > Plants > Roots > Nodule...
CCAATGATTCAAACTCACTACCCAAGGTGTTTACAATGTTTATCCCAACCCTAGAGACCCTCCCTACAAAGGTACTCAACTCTCAAGTTCCCCCCTTTGTGAACCCTAGGCCTCTAGCTTCAGCTCCCCTTCAAAAAATGCTGCAGAACCACTTAAATACTAGTCACAGTAGCCCAAAATCGCGTCACGATTTTGACCAACCGTGTCGCGATTTCCTCTAGGTAACCGTAGTGACTAGTCCCTTTCAAGGGAAGCTTGGTGAGGAAGTAGTTGAATCGTGTCACGATTTTCTGTCTCAAAACTACCCTGCTCACTGCCTATCCAATCGTGTCACGGTGCCAGAAATCGTGACACGATTTTAGGTTTCCTGCAAATCCAATTTGAAGCCAATATACAACAAGTAACATTTGATGCAGAGAGATAAGAGATTAAACAAAAGAGTAAACTATCAAACTGGGTCTAGAAATTATGATCGTCGTGCAATTTAAGACTCTAAATGTATAAAATAGAAAACTTACCACTCAAATTGAATAACAGCATTCAAAATGCTCCCTCCATCAAGTAACTTTAGGTATGGATAAGGAGGCATAGCATACATATGGTGAGCTACGATAATGGTCAAAGAGCCTAACATAGCTAGGTTAATAGATAATTGGGTGTTGAGGTGTCACATTAAATGACATTGTAGCTTGGTCACATTGATGATACGTCATTATGTAAATTCGGATCAAAGCTCACACCAATACTTTGATGTGTGAAGTGGAATTAACAGTATAACCAAAACCAAAATGATAACTGACAATAAATATGATAAAGGAGGAGGAGAAGAATAATAAGAAGACAATGATAATTGTTCACCCAGTTCAACTCAAATTGATCTATGTTTAGTGAAGAGAGATCTCTCTAACTCACTTATCAAAGATTTTCTCACAAAGAGATAAAAGGGTTACACAAAATTATCTTCAATATGTTTTCCAAAAACAAACTCTAATTTCTTCCATTTTTCTGAATCTCTTCATGTGGACAATAGGCTCAATGATTTTTCTCTAAGGTGTTTCCCATGTTTTTCCCAACCCAATTTTCTATCCTAGGAAAAACCAACCCTTAGCCTTTGATTTCCTAAGGATTCCCTCTTTTAATAAACCATAGTTTGCCTCAATTTCACCCATGAATCCCTCCCCAAAAAGAACCAATCATTTCTCAAGAGTGTCCTCTTTATGTTCCCGAAGATTCATATCTTTCCACACACCCACCTCGAACCTAAAACCTGAAACTTGTGTTTATAGGGTTCGTCAAACCCTTGACACTAGGGGACTAAGATAACATAAATCTTGTGCATCCGCATCATGAGTCTTTTTGTCAGCGTCGCAAGATAAGCAGTGGTTGGATACCCATCAATTCTTTGAGCTACGCGTTGCGAGATAGACAAAACTAAAACACTTTCACATTCACATGATACTTCAAGGCATATCCAACACATCACATGAAACAAATTTTGTTTATGAGTTGTAGATTTTTGGTAAATTTTTTTCTATATGCTACACACAAAATTTAGGACGCATTAGCATTCTGAAAACCCCGAAATTGTAAAACACAAATATGCAATTCCTTATATCTATCACATGTTCTGAGCCTTTGGAAATAGATTTATAATCATAACGTTGTTATATGTTTTCTCAAGCAATATTTTATTTTATATTACCGGAATGCAATACAATGTGTTAAAAGTTTTTTTTTTTTAGGGAAACAATGTGTTAAAAGTTAAAACCATAACTTTTTCGCTTAAACACACTTTTCACCCCCTAAAATTGCAAAAGTTGCAATTTTGGCCCTCTTTTAAAAAAATGCCAAAAGTGACCCCCCATGTCTACCCCCTTTTGCAAAACGTCAATTTTGACTTAGTCCACCATATGTGGCACGCCACCTGTGTATTTATTTTAATTTTGTATTTTTTTTAATTCCGCCTGTATAATTAGCTAATAAAAAAACAAAAAATAACCAAAAAAAAAAGTGAGGCACGTGCGAGCTTCCAACGGTAGTATGAGGCCCTTTTAATAACCTTCATCTTCATCTTCTCTTTCCAAATAAAATCTTCATCTTCCTCTTCCAAACACCTACTTCATCTTTGGTTACTCCTCTCATCATCTTCTCCTTTTATTTTCCATAAATTTCCGACCCAAACCTCCATCTTCTCGTTTTTCGTCTTCATCTACTCGTATTTCATCCTCCCTCCATCTCCATTATCGGACTTTGGTTTTTTTCAAGAAATTTTGAAAATGTCTCAATATTCACCCTCAAGCTTCAATGGGTCGACACTCAAACAGAAAACTGAGTTGGTTTGTCACTGTGGTGTGGAATCTCCTTTGGTGATTGCTTGGACAGATGAAAACCCAAGAAGGAGATTCCATGGGTGTGGAAGATTTTTCTGGAGAAGAAAATGAAACTTCTTCCGTTGATTTGATCTTGAAGTTCCAGATAGACAGAAGAAAGTCATTAGAGGATTGTTGAAGAAAAACAATGAACTAAAGAAGAAGGAGAAAATTCTCTTGAAAGTGATAGTCATATTAGGGGTTTTGTTGGTCTTGAGTGTTGGTGTAGTTTGCTATAAGTGTCTTTAAGTTTCTGTTGTTTAGGTGTATTTTTATGCATTTTAGCTTAATGTTAGTAACTGTACCTTATTGTGTTAAGTGTGTTTATGAAACACTAAGTATTGTTGAAGTTAGATGTAATTTGTGATGAATTAATGAAAAGTGTTTGTTTGTTTGTGTTAATATGGCATCACTGTTACCTTATTGAACAAAAGTTAAATGCCAAATACTATTTTAAATAAGTACATAGAAATAACACCACAAAAGTAGTAGTTATCATTACGTGCCAAAAGACTATACACAAAGGTGCACTTAACATTACAAAGCAAAAAACCATAACAATGTTTTAATCAAAAGAGTAGCAGAAACACTACAAGAAAAACTGCATTTTGCGACTTTTAAAATGGCTGATTGCGACTGTTAGAAGGGTCGTAAATGTACATTTGCGACTGTTCCGCAACAGACGCGGATGTTGGGGTCGCAACTGTCATTTGCGACCCTTCATAGAACAGTCGCACCAACTGCCGCAGAGTTAGCTGCGACAGTTCCCAACAGTCGCAAATGAAGAGATTTCACGTGGTTTTGAAGGGACTTGCGACGGTTCCTAACAGTCGCAAAGGAAGAACATTCATGCCTTTTAAAAGGGACTTGCGACAGTTGCTAACAGTCGCAATTTTATTTGTTATTTTTTTATCATTTTTTTTTTTGAAATTGAAAGGGCCTGAATTATTATTTTTTTCATCTAGGTTTTCATTGAAGACAATCTCAAATAAAAGATATTAATAAAGACTTGAAATGCAAAATATATAACTATACATAATTAAATCTTGTCTCATTCATATAATTAATTCAAGAGTAGCATCAATCCATACACATACACCTCTTCAGAAAAAACATTTGATTCATACATCAACTTAATTAAAGAATAAGTAAGAGTAACAGTGACTTTTATCGTATTCAGGAGATATTCTTGAGGTTTCATCACATTGGCAATCATTGGAAGCCTACATCACTTGCTTATGCCTGTAGAATGGTAAAAAAAAAAAACACTCATACACTTTAATTATGTTGACCATTCAATGTGAAAATCATCACAAGTTTATTAATATATCCCTATCTTTCAAACTGAACATTGACATAGATACAAAATGACACATACCTTTTGCATCAACAACAAAGATATTTAATCACAAAAACACATAATACTAATAAGCAACAACACAATATGCCTTCTACATCACATTTGACAAAATGAAAAGAGACAAACACTAGCTGGCATTGAAAGTTCATAAAATTTTCCTCATCAGCAGTATGGTTAGGCTATGTATTTTGAGTCAAAAGTAATTTGAATCACACACGCGAACCGACAATCACTTGGCAGCTAAAATAATTTGAAATTCAAGAAACCAAACCTCAAATCTCAGCAACCAACTACTATTACTACTAAAACATATCTAAGATCCACTTCAAATTCCCTTTTTTTAATCGAAAAAATTTATTAGTGACAAGCTCGTGCAAGGCGAACTAAAAAGCTTGTGGGAAGAACAGCAATACAACAGTGTCGCACAAAGGCTAAAAACATTAAACACCAAAAGTCTTATCAAAAGAATAAATACCTAAACAAAACACAATCTTGTGATAAATAACAAGAAAGAGAAAAGCCATAGGCCCCTTGTTACAAAAAGACACCTACTGGCCTCAACCAATACAGTACCCATGTTGCTGCTACTAACAGACCCACTTAGCAGATAAAACCACACAGAAAAAACTCCCACAACAGACCAAACCTGAGGCAGAACCAACTAGACCTGCCATATCCACAGCCAGCAGCACCAAAACAGATCCCACTACCGCAATAAACAATCAGACAACATATTCAAAGTGATAGCTAAGTATCAGTCACACTTTGAGGCATATTCACCTAACTTATATTCACAAGACAATACATTTTGTTCAATGCAATGTCACATAAAATACCTACCTCAGAGTAATTTAATCAATGACTCCAGCCATTCTTAGATGTTGGACCTACATGCGTTTCAACTGCCAAAGTTTCAGCTACTTCAACAGCAACAACAAAACAACAAAAATGAATATAAAACTTATTGTAATAAATGACAAGAAATTTAATAAACCATACTCCATCAGTGTTAATTTGAGAACTTACGAGGCAATTAGCATGCAACTTGCAAGTGATGCCTAGCAGTTTCCAATCTATGATGTAATTTTTAGAGAGAAACCAATCTATGAGATATACAATGAGATAAAAAGTGTTCGCTTGCAGTTTGTATTCCTCAGAAACCTGAAAACAAATTTCAACACAAGTTAATTTAATGTAAATTGTAATATTCATATTTTATCAACTCAACATGCATCTAAACATCAATGTAAGAGGGGATCATAGACCTCTAAATGCCATAGAAGCTGTATGGTTGAGGATCTTCAATATCCACATCTATATTAAGAATATTTGGATCCTTTGGCACATTCAGAAGTTTGGAATCACTACCTTTCTTGGCTGCATCATTTTATGAAGTTGCAGAGCCCAAAAATTGCAGCACAAAAGTTACATCAACTAAATAAAACAAAAGTGTTTAATATCATAGTATGCAGGAAACTCATATATTACAAAAGTGTTGGACAGAAATAGAGGAAAACCCTTAATCTTGAGAAATCAAAGGTTGAGAAGATGTTTCAAATGTTTGCCAACAAAAAAAATTTGAAGGTGCATTGTCTTCCAAATTAACAGAGCACATAACTTCAATAGTTTTGGTGGCAACTGTCTTGTTGCACTTAAAGCAGCAACTCGTGTGTGAGTTAATCAAACCAGAACCTCTCTAACATTTGAAACTCTATCAAATCGGAAAACAATACAACATGAAACTCTATACCAAATAATACTACAGTAAGAAAACAAAAACCATATGTAGGCCGAAACACAATTTTCACAAGCTAGATAGCCATCACCCTATAAGCTCAAATAGAAGCAAAATTGTATAGAAAAAAAATATATGAAAGTCAGGTAGTCTCCATTTTAAATGGTATTAAAGTCATTAGGCCTCCATTTTAAAAGGTATTGGATTCAAATGGATAACATGTATAACCTCAAATGGGAACAATATATAAGTCATTAGCTAGTCTAGGAAAATAAAATAGAACAAAACCAGAACAAAAGTACAGAACAATAACACACGCTTTTATTTTATAATGACCATTTCAAGGATCAACAACACAATAGCAAAACCAGAAATGGTACATGAAGCTGTGAACATTTAGCTTAAACGAATAACAGACTAATATGAAGATATATTAGACAAAGTGTTCAGGCATATAACAATATTCTAAAGATATATTAGAGTCTGAAACAAAATGTAGTAGGAATCTAGTGCATGATGCATTTGTGGTACATAGATCCTAACAGACTGAATTACAAGCAAAACAGAGAGACTCAAATCAAAATCTGAAGAAAAAAAACCATAGGTGTAAAAGATTTAATCCATTTTCATCAAACAATCCAAGAGATTCAATAGGTAATCGGCATTGAACTTCAAAAAGAATCCAGTAATATAATTCGCTGCACTAGGAAGATAACCGCAACCCAATTTGTGGGTACCAAATTCAAGTGCTTTGGCATCTTAGTAAGAACATAAACTAAAGAGTTGGAAAAAAAAGTGAAATAGCAAAAAATTAACCAAAATCAGAAATTGGAGAAATTACACAAACAAAGGAAAAACAACGTATTCAAAGTACGGTCACCATTACTCAAATTCAGTACCATTTTACCATATACCAATAAAGACCAACATTGCAACAACAAACATCTAATTACCAAAAAATTGAAAACTCAAAAAACCCCTAAAATATAACAAGTAAAGAGTAAACTAAAAATGAAAAGTTTTGAAAACAATAAGCTTCATTTCTTAAAACTAATAAATCAAATACCCCTTTTTTCAAAATAAACGGCAAAAATTGTAAGATCGAAGTCGTACACATGCTTTGGCAAAAATTGACTTTTTCTTCTAATTCTCCTACTGAAGTTTCTGTTCAGAAGAAGATAAAGACCAGCTTCTGAAGTAACAATCAAGATCTAAATGTAGCGGATAAAAACAGAGAGAGAAGAAAGACACAAGACAATTATACAGGTTCCTTCCACAAACCGGAAATACACAAGCAAGAGACTTCCTATGCTCAAGCACACAAGCATGAGACTTATAAACAAACAGATTTACAAAGAAAATTGTTTGAGTTTGAACACTTGATATACAATCAGTGGTGTTCACAATACAAATCAGATACGGACTCTTAAGACTCTTAAGACTATAGAATTTCTAAAATATGGACTTTGCTAAGAAATTCTAAGTGACTTTGAAATGCAAAACAATAACAGAGTATGAACTTTGAATTTTTGTGAGAGTCTAGCTTTTGTGTGTGTATTCTTGTATTGCTTCAATCTGTTATCTAACTAGTAGGTCTTCACTCCTTTATATAGAGGTGTTAGAGATACGTTGGAAATTTGCCAACACACACAAAAAGAGTCGTTTGAAGCTTTTGATAATCACCAATGATCCTTTGTCTGATATGGTTATTGTCCTATGAAGGATCAATTTCAAATGTATTCCTTGTATGAAGGAACATTTCTGCAGGAAGAGTTGTTATCCTTGTCTTGTTGCAGAGACACGAATAGAGTAGTGGAGGTAGTGGTTGTACAGTTCGCACAATTGTCCTTTGTCAACGCTCTTGATAGAACAAGCATCCAATGCTTTAAGATTCCTTTTCAAGACCCGTTGTTATACTCTTTCAGTCTTTTGCAAAGCTTAGACGAAATCAAAACATCTTCCCAACTCTTGAATCTTTAAGATTTTTCATCCTCTGATGAACTTCAGCTTCTGGTGATCTTGCTTCTGATGAACTTGCTTCTGATGACGTCATCACTTCGGGAGCACTTTGTACTTTAGGAGCACTTTTTTCAGATGCTTTAAGCTTCCTTTTTTGTTGATTCTTTTGCTCTCTTATGTTCTTCCAAAACCTTATAAAGATATAAAATTTTGTCTATGGTCCTGTACACTTGAACAAATATTATCATATCCAATTGACAATTTTTAATACCTTTTTAGCATCAAAACTCTAAGTGTTGTGTATGTTAAACATTTTTTGTTCTAACAATCTCCCACACTCTAAGGGTAATGTTTGTTAAACGTATTTTGTTCCAACAATCTCCCCCTTTTTGATGATGACAAACATTAGTATTTAAAAAATGTTTAATTGTTGTTAATCTAATTAACACGTTGACTAAATGGGTTTCAGGTTTGTAAGCTCCCCCTGAGTCCAATACTACTTTAAGGTGAGGTTTGTAAGCTCCCCCTGAGTTCTCTCTATGTTAATTAAATTTACCATTAAAGGCGCAAAAACACTAAGAATAATCTCACATGAAAGTTTAAGAGATAAGAAGTTGGTCCTATTAATTTAAGTTGTTTAGAAATAAATTAATGGGGCTCAGTGCTTATAAGTACTACATCTACTCCGCCTTTTGTCATCAACAAAAAGTATATATAAAAAATAAAGACAAAAAAGAAAGAGATGAAAAAAAATAGAGTGAGATATATAAAAAAAAAATTATGTAAACACATAAAGGTCAGAAGCAGGTCGTCAGATGCAATAATATTAATCAGAAGCATTAAGTTCAGAAGCAATAATTTCAGAAGCAATATTTTCAGAAGCAATAAGAAGACAACAGATATAAAGGAAAACAAGCTAGGGTGTGCAACTAAGGTTGGGCTTGTTTCTGAAACATCTCCATCATCATCTTGTTGGTCTCTTCAGCTTGTTGCTTCATTTCTCTCTTGAAATCTTCATTGCTTTTGATTAGCTTCTCTTCTCTGACTCTTGCTTCTTCTAGCTTTGCTTCTATAGATGCCTTGTACTCTATCAGAAGTAGCTTCTAATCAAGAAGTTCCTTCTTTAGTTGTCTGTTCTCTTGTTCTAATTCAGCATTCTTCTATAGCACAGCTAGTCCAGTTGATGTTTGATTGACATTCATCCTTGTCAACCAGTTTACGTTCAATTCTCTTAGATGAATTCCTGCTGGAATGAAATCAGTTTCATTCCTTTGTCTTAAACAAATTGGATTCTGCACCCAAGTTCTCAAGACTTTAACTTCTTGAAGATTGCTGGTAACACCCTTCAGCCAATCTTTGAGCTTTTGTTGAGCAGTATCTTGATCATCCATGCATGTTCTCTAAAGTGCATTCAAGACATTCTCAGTTCTTTCCTTTAGTCTCTTCCAGGACTGATCATAGCTGTTCTGATGAATAAGGTCACTTCTTGATTGAATCAGCTTGTTGAGCTCCTGAAAGATATTCTCACAAACATCTGCAAGAAGAGATGAATCCAGATACATGGTTGGTGGATAAGGGATTTTTGTTTGTTTGGGAGGAGCAGTGGATTGAATGGCTATATTAGATGATGAAGGTTGGTTATTTGTAGGGATGGTTGGGGTGATGATAGGTATTGTTGGGATGTTGGTGTTTTAAGTGTCATCAGAAGTGGGTGAAGAGTTGGTCATCTCAACCTCTATATCAGTTGCTTCTGGCTCACTGACTTCTTCAGTACATGACATAGGCTCAATATGGTCAGGTAAGGTTGGGATAGAAGTTGAGGTTGTTTGTTGGTTAAGTGATTGTTGTTAGGGTTTTCTGAAGCAACATCATCAGAAGCTACCTCAGAGGTTGTATGTAGTTCAGACTCAACTGCAGGTAGTTCACCTGAGTAGTGACTGACTAATTGTTCTAAGACATTGGGTTCTGAGTGTACTATGGTTCATTTTGGTTGAGAGTTGGATGGTTCACATGTTTCAGTTTGTGTTTGAACAAAGATTAAAGGTTCAACTGTTTGTGGTTGGTTTGATTGTGATGATGTAGTAGTATTTGCAGAAACTGACCCAGTATGATCATCAACACCCTCTGCATCATCAGGGATTGATTGAAGACATTCAACCATGGGTGGTTGAAAAGGATGATCAGCTGGTAGTTTTTCACAAATATCTACACTCATTTGGGACAATGCACCTATTCTATCAAGGACAGGAGGGTACAAAGGCACATATGGTTCATCACTGGCCTTTTTCTTCTGTTTTGGTTTGGTGGATGGTGAAATGTTTTTGTAGATTTTGTTGAGAGGGACATCATCTATATCAGATGAGTCTGAGCTATGGGTTGAGGATGATGTTGAGGTTGATGTACCAGATTCAATCTCTATTACATTTACAGAGTGTGAGATATCAGGGTTACCTCTAGCAGCTTCTGAAGCAGCAACTTCTGATACAGCAGCTTTTTCCTCAAGAGCCTTCATTAGCTCACCAGTCACCACTAACTGTTGCAAGTTTTCTGTTAGCTCAATCCCAGCTTGAGCAGCTTTAATGGATTCTTCTTGCAACAAGACTTTTGAGGGCATTGAGATTTGAGCTGCAATCTCTAGTGCTTTCTTCACAGCTGCTTCTTCAGCTCTCTTCTTCAAGATTTCTCTTGTAACTAGTGAAGTTGCAGCTTCTTCATTATCCTCCTCAGCCAGGCTTGCTTGCCTTAATTTCCTGATAGCCATCTTCCTCTTCTTCTTAGGAATAGATGACTGAGGGACATCAACTAGTTTCTTACTTCAGGTTTTCTGGTCCAAAACCTCAGAAGCATCCAAATCTTGTGCTTCTTGTTGAATAGTGAGCACTTCAGGAGCAGTTAGTTGTTCTTGAGAAGCAGCCTTGGACTTCTTGGCCTTCTTAGGTTCAGGAGCTTCTACCAGGTACTCATCCTTTGTGAGTGCTTTCCTCTTTGTTTTTCTGCTCTTCGCTACTGGTAGAGCACCACCATACATAGCCTCAGGCACATCCTCAAGCCTGATTATGTTGCCAGTTGTTGCAAAATGGTCCTTGATATAGTTCATCTAAACATCAATAGGATCTTGTTTGCATATGGGGGAAAGTCGTCCATCAAATTTGACAAGGCATCAGACTCCTTTAAGTCTGTGATGAGCTTAGAGTAGACTTCCTTCTTGATCAAGTTCATATTCCTGAGTGTTCTTCCATTGATGATCTTGCCTGTCTCAGTGCCAAGCTGCTCATTAGTGAAGAAGTTGACATTGCTTAGAGCCTTCAAGATCCCTCCTTGATGAAGAATCTCTCAGATCAGCCTGCCATAAGGAACCCAACACCTCTTGTTTTCCTGGCTTTCCTTGAGCTGTTGAATCATGTGCTTGAAGATATATTTTGGCACATTGGCTTTCTCCTTCTTGATGAAGAAGTGAAGGAAAATCCTGTGCTCTAGTGATGGTTGATCACTAGCACCAACTTTTGGTAGTAGGTTTTCATTCTGAATCTTCAGAAGCATCTTTTTCTCCATGCTCATATCACTATAAGCTCCTTTCCTTGAGCTGTTGAACATGGATTGATTTACCACCTCATTCTAGAGGTTGGTCTTGCTATTTCCAATTCCTCCTTTATAGATACCTTCAGAAGCTTTCCTGAGAACGAAGGAAATTATTTCTTCTGAGATAAAGACTGGGATTCCCATGATGCTTTACCTTATCTCAGTGCATCTGAAGGGTTCCAGACCCATTTCTTCTCTTGTTTTTCCTTCCATAGAAGGATCAATAAGTACCTTCTCTGTTTCTTATAACTTGCAGCATTCTTATCATAGTTGTGCGCTCTTACCTAGAAGTGGACCATTCAGTATGTTGAAGTATTCTATCAGGTCTTGTGCTTCATAGTAGCTTCTAATGTCGCAACCATGATGTGCTACAGAAGCAAAATCAACGGGATTCTCAGTTTGAATCTTGAGATCCCATTCTTCTAGGGACATAGACCTCCCTTTGATTTCATATGCTGGAGCATCTTGCATGTTTGATGATGTTCCTTGAGCAGAACTTGATGATGCCATTGATGAGTGTAGAAGATTTAGGGTTCTAGGGTTTTTCATTGAGAGAGATGAATTCGCACAAATTAGAGAAAGATTGAAAGTGTAGGTAGTGAAGTGGGTTGTGTGTGTTTTGTCTAAGTGTTTTGAGTAAAACGTTTGCAATTCAGACTAGGGGACAAACAAACACAACATTAATGACCTAGGGGGCGTGAGATAAACATTCAAAGCATAAATTCATCATTGCCCTTTTTCGTTATACACCAATACAATTAGACCACGTCAGGGGATTTCAGAGTAACTACGAAGTTAGTGGGACATGTGTTACTAAAAGTAACTTCCAACGTTTCCACTAACTCTACTATTCAGGAGCACAAATTCCATCTTCTGGAGTTCAAATGCTGATGTCATCTTCAGAAGCATATTTTCCTCGGAACCTCAGTAAAGAGCTTCTGATGAGTTATAGCTTCTGAATGACTTCAGGACCTTAATTTCTATTCAGGAGCAAGCAAATTTAATCAGACACATAGTGCATGTTCAAATTTTTCCTTATAAAATCAAATATTTCCACAGTCAAAGGCTTAGTAAATACATCAGCACATTGATGTTCAGTATCAATCAATTGTATATCTAAAATTCCTTTTTGAACATAGTCTCTAATAAATTGGTGTTTGATTTCAATATGCTTGGCCCTTGAATGTAAAATTGGATTCTTTGATAAACAAATAGTAGCAGTATTATCACAATAAATGGGAATATTGTTAGCATTTATCTGATAATCTTCCAACTAATGTTTCATCCAAAGTAGTTGTGTACAACAACTTGCAGCTGAAATGTATTCTGCTTCTGCTATAGATATAGCAATAGTTGCTTGTCTTTTGCTAGCCCAGGATATCAGATTCTCACCAAGGAACTAACAGTTTCCACTGGTTGATTTTCTTTCAATTCTATCACCAGCAAAATCAGCATCACAGAATCCAACCAACTTATAATCTAAGGATTTCCTATAGAGGAGTCCAAGATTTGTCGTTCCTTTCAGATACCTGAAGATTCTCTTAACAGCAGTTAAATGAGATTCTCTAGGATCTGATTGGAATCTTGCACACAAGCATACACTGAACAAAATATCTGGTCTAGATGCAGTGAGGTATAACAGAGAACCAATCATACCTCTATATAGCTTCTGGTGTACCTTTGTTCCAGTATCCTCTTTGCTTAAGATGCAGGTTGGATGCATTGGAGTGTTCATCACTTTGCAATCTTCAAGCTTGAACATCTTGAGAAGCTCCTTTGTATACTTTGTTTGATGAACATATACTCCATCTTTGAATTGATTGACTTGAATTCCAAGAAAGAACTTCAGTTCTCCCATCATGCTCATTTCAAATTCATCCTGCATTAACTTAGAGAATTCCTTGGAAAGAGATGCATTAGTAGAACCAAATATTATATCATCAACATATATTTGCACAACAAGAATATCTTTCTCAAGAGTCCTTCTGAAGAGTGTTGTGTCAACCTAGCCTCTTTTAAAATCATTTTTAATCAAGAAATTACTTAGTCTATCATACCAAGCTTTAAGAGCTTGTTTCAAGCCATATAGTGATTTCTTAAGTTTAAAAACATGGACAGGATGCTTTAGATCCTCAAAACCAGGAGGTTGTTTGACAAACACTTCTGAAGGTGAGAAAAACCACAAGAAGGGGGGGTTGAATTGTGTTTTCAAACACTTCTTTCTTACGTTCTGAAGAACTGTTCTCAGGTTCAGAGTCTGAACTAGTTCAGAGTCTGAGTGAGTTCAGAGTCTTAGTGCAGCGGATAAATGTAAGAGAAAAGAGAAAGAAAGAACACAAGCAATTATACAGGTTCCTTCTACAAACCGGAAGTAGTCCTGTCCCCCTGTCACTTCCAAGGAGAGTTCCACTAAAATGTAATGTCAAATTACAAGTTGCTCAATCACACAAGAAAGAGACTTCTCAATGCTCAAGGACAACTCCAAGAGACTTCTATGCTCAATCACACCTGAAAGAGACTTCTATGCTCAAAGACAACTCCAAGAGACTTCCTTTGCTCAATCACAACTGAAAGAGACTTATCTTAACAATTACAAAGAATTGAATAAGGTTTTGAATACTTGATATACAATAAGAGGTATTCACAATACAATACGAAACAGAACAGACACTGTTTTTATAGACACTTAAGAATTCTAAGATATGAACAATTGAAAGAATTCTCTAAGTTGTTGATGTTTTGTTTACGACGTTTTGCACAGAGAGTATTGGCCTTGTATATGCGTGTGTATTGTTCTTGTTTTCTTCAAGTCTTTATCCCTATATATAGAGGATTTGAGAGACGTTGAGAATTAGCTATTACATCAACTTGTCTTGCTTGAAGCTTTGAT
>Ga0228711_1008870_pt1 | contig 13886 bp, 9 predicted proteins | sample MedpolnodulmetaG_2_FD_177996 | JGI IMG/M metagenome (GOLD analysis project Ga0228711, IMG submission 177996) | Root nodule microbial communities from Medicago polymorpha collected in Santa Monica, California, United States - brown nodules | ecosystem: Host-associated > Plants > Roots > Nodule...
TTTTATGCTTTCTCAAAGTGCTATTGATACAATTAGGTGATGTTAATTTTGCGTCAAAAGGTTTGAAGGGTTTTTCTGTTTCAAGTCACAAAATGGTCTAATAATAAAACTGAGATTTCTATTTTGCATTGTGTATTCTTCACTTTAATGTTTCGGTAGAGTTTACTAAAATTGATACATTTTTTTTTTTTACAAAACTAAAATTGATACATAATGGTGATGAATATCACAATTTAAAAGTAGGAAAATACGACATATGTTAAGGATTCCACTGATAGAAATTATGTATTAAAAATTGTGTCATTTTATATCTCAAAAGGTTGAACATTGATTTTTCTCAATAAATACTTTCCATCCTAAATTATATGTTGCTTTGAGAAATTTTTTTGTCTCAAATTATAAGTCGTTTTACAATAATTTTGTCCCAAATTATAAATTGCTTTACAATACCCGTGAAACAGTAATGTTGCTTTTCCTACTATAACCTAAACTATTTATTACTTTCTATTCTTTTAATTCTTTAATTTATCTTTTTCATAACATTTATTAAAGACCATTTTGTAAAACAGCTCATAATATCTCTTTTTCATACAAAATTAATTGCGTTTCTTAATATGTGTGAAATGTCCAATATAATTTGAGATGAAAGAAATACATTTTATCAGTGGAATCTTCAACATGTTTCATAAATGTGAACGTTAGCATGTCCCTTAAATGTATTAGTGCTTTCATGTGGATACATTAATATTTCACAATTGAAAATTAATAAATGACAAACTTTGCTTTGTCACCTTCAATAATTTGATGCTAAAATTAAAATAAGTTACTATATAAAAATAGCAAAACTAACATCATTACTCCTAAGCCAACCATTACATACTAAAAAATATGACCACTAGTACAAAATTACTATTTTTGAATGGGAATATAAACAACACCATAAATGTGAAGAATCTATCTCTCCCATAATACCAAGAGCTCTTGAATTCTTCTTTTTCCAAAACAACAAAAAGAAAAATGAACTCCTCAAAACTTTCATCCTTGTTGTTCACTCTTTCCTGGATCTTTATTTCTCAAGCATCCGGCCACGCGTTATACGAACAGGTATGTGCAGACACCAAAGAAGACCAAAACTGTTGCCTTAACCTTTTGAAAACCGAACCACAGATTACCACCGCGACAAAAGATTTTGAGCTATGTCAACTGATCCTAGAGCTTGGAATTAAAAAGGCTACAGAAGCTCAGGATCACATAAAGGAAATAATGAAGACAAACCCTTCACCAGCAATTAAGGAATGTGCTACATTTGATTATGATGGGGTGGTTGCATCATTCAAAAGTTCATTAGGTGAATTGACCTTAGATACTATGACATCAAACTATGATGCCAAAACTGCTGGTGATGGACCTACAACATGTGACACTGCCTTGGCTAATGCAAAAATTCACAATCCTGTCCTTTCTACTCTAAATAGAGAGATAATGTTGCTTAGTAAAATTGCATTTTTGGCAACAAACAGGCTTCCAGTTAAACTATCAGGGTAATATTTTGTTTATATATATCAAATGTTACTTACACATGAATAGAAGGCAAGCATACAACAAGCTGCACTGCTAGGCCTTTTTGTCGAAAGGAAGACATAATATGTGTAGTGGGGAGGTTTTTATTTATATTTTTTTTGTGGTCTTCAAAATTGTTGTGTAATGTGGAGGGTAGATATTTAACATCTTAAATATTTGGATGTTGTAAAAAAAAACAACCATCTTATATATTTGGATGGTTTCTAATCAATTGATTATTTTCTTGTTTAATATATTATCTATCTTTTTTTTTCTCACTCTCAAAGGTTACCTTCATCGGAAGTAATTATATTCAATGTGTATTGGACATTAAATACGAATATTTTTCTCGACTGTGATTCAAACGTTGGTTCATCTCTTATTAAAAGTATTAGCATATTTATATAACAAAATGAAAAGGTCGAATATGTTTTCTCTTACATGTTTCTTTTGTTGTTGACGAAATCCATGTCATTTCAATATCAAATAAATCTTCAGAAATACAAGATTTTCTTGATATTCTTACAAATTCTACGCGAAAGTTTGGTACTAAGGATATTTGTGACACAATTTCTTGCATGTAGCCATGTTCAAATAGTAGAAACAATTGAAGAGCCAAACTGCATTGTTTAACGCCCTAAAAGTCATGTATACAGTAATGTAGGCTCTAAGCTTATAGAATTTTCCTTAGGCTTTGTTTGCGAGTTTGGAGGGGAGGGAAGGAAAGACTTTGAGGGGTGGAAAATATGATGGAAAATGGAGAAATCTTTCAATTTTGTTTTTTTTTTGACAAAAACAAAATGATATTCATTCATTCAAATCGAGAGATTACATCATTCAACACCGCTAAAAACGTAAAAGATGAAATTGCGAACAAACTCACAACATCCAAGTTAATAGCATACAACGGCATAATGCCTACAAAAATATATGATAAAATTAAAGTGACCAGGATATCCATGGCCTCCGGATCTGCAACGTTCACGCCTAAATCTTTGATTGAATAATCGATCTTCAATATGAATCAAATGAACACCGCAAGAAGACGGGAAATCAAACAATGCCGCACAAGCCGACGAACAACAAACCACCACACTTAGATGATGAAATCACAGAGAAAAAAACTTAGATCTATGTGAAAATCACTTATTTAGATTGAAATATAGAGAAAACGATGAAGAGGGGTGATTTCAGGTCAAGAATTGACCCAAAACCATCCCTCGATGGAAAATCTGGAAAAGAAAACCTAGAGAGAGAAACTAGGGCCGGCTTGTTGGAGAAGGAGGGGAAGACAAGAATATTTTTTTCTTTCAATTTCTTTAAAAGAGTAGTTTTTTAGAGAATGATAAATTAATGCATATAATTACGATATTTTCAATATGCAAGGTTTACCTAAATAACATGGTTTACTGTTTGGAAAGGAAAATACTTGCTAAAAATATTGTTGGCTTCTGGTTTTTTTCTTCTAATAAGATAACTATTCATTATTATATGACAACTCTCTTTTTTTTTTTTTACAACAAATTGTAGTTCTTGTATATTGTTATTTATTCGTTATTGACGAATAAATTTATAGCTCTTTTCTTTTATGAGGAAAGTATTTACATTCCTACTTGTATTATCACCATCAATTATGATGTTAATGAAATAACATAGCTCTTTTATGTCGTTTATGAATAAAAGCTCACTAAAGTAATCGTTTGTTAGTTGAATAATTGGACATCTCTGTATCCAAAAATAGATAAAATGTTTTTTCAATAAAAAAATAATAATTAATGTCGGAACAAGCCCTAACCCTCACTTTCACGCCTTCATCATGTTAAGTGGAACAAGCCTCATTATATAAGTATTTTCTTTCTTGAAAGAATTTGTGAAAGTCCTCCATCAAAACTCCTTCAATTTAATTTTATGTATGTTTCATAAAATTCGAAGTCTAAACCATTGTTCCATGAAGTTGTTTGTCTTCCCTTTGCCCTTGGAATTCTCATTGCAATAGAGGTTTTGTCCTAAGGAAGTCAAGAGCATGAGGTAAGGCCATACTAATTTTACCTAGACTAATGATTAGGTATTATGAGATTAGAAATTATGTTTCATAATCATTTTAAAAAGAAAGGAATTAAAATAAAATATTATTCGGGAAGTTTAATTCGGTAATGTTGAAAAAATAAAGGTTGACGTTTTAGTAGTATTTTCTGTGTTACATCATATTTGTACCTTGTTTCTTTTATTTTACTCATTCAGAGGCAGATTTAACCAAGACAATACTAGATATCACATTTGATGTAATACTTTAGAGCACTATTATATTATAATTAATGAATTTTTTTAATATAAGAGTGTTACATCAGAAATATTAAAAAGACCAGTCATAACATAATTACTCCACCTGTCTTACCAAAAATTTGATATGTATTGTATAATGTTTGTTATATAATGCTTATGTATTGTTTTTGCATATGAAATTTTATTATAAATGTAGAATTTAAAATTATTGTTTTATTTAACAACATTGTTAAATAAAAGATAGTCTTATTTGTCTTAATTTAATAGTGAATAAAAATTAAACAAAATATAACATCAAATAAATATGTAATAGTGAAAATTTCTTAAGTATAATACATACGTCATATATTAAAAAATATATATATTTTTATATTTTCAGTTATGGATTGAGCAAACATATAGGGCTCATTTCCATATGCCCAATTCAAAAGTGACCCAAATCCTGCATTTCGACCATTACTCGCAGCACACGTCCTCCTTGCATGCGAGGTGCTTGTAGCACTTCAGTAGACCAGTTCACACGACTGTAACGTCTCCAAAAACGTGACATTGAAATTTGCCTTGGAGGTTACGATTCTTACGATTCCGTAACCGTCGAGCACCCACACGTGCCCTACAACGACACCTACACCTCCTCATTATAAAAAGGGACTCTCAACATTCCTCAAAGGTACAACATTTTTCTACCCTAAACCAATGTTTTTAAAACTGGAATGAAAATCGAACCGGTGAGATTTCCGGTTCTTGGTTTAACTGGTTAAACCGGTTAACTGATTGATCCGAACAATGAATTCATTAATGGATATTTTTTTGAAAGAGTAATAAATATTTTTTTTTAATGTAAAATGTATATATTACTATTGTCCATTGCTTTATTTGCCAACATATTAGGCGCCCATTTTTATTTTATTTTTAAGAATAGTACTCCAAGCCCAATACTTTTAACCCATCATATATAATAAACATACCCTGGTTCCACCTGAATTAACATGATGCTAAGAAAAATCCTTGAGGCAGCCGCTATGCCTTTTAAAATCTCTGAGCAAAATCTTTGTCTCCCTAATCCTGTTCTAATTTCTTCTTCTTCTTCTTCTTCTTCTTGGTTGAACCGACCAATACGGCGCACGTCGGAGTGTCTGCAGGTATCCCGTCGTTCCAATCAACGCAACTATTAAAAATCACCATGAAAGCACCTCATTAGCTGTCATCTTCTGATCAAGTACAATCATTTTCAAAACACACAATTTAGTTGTTGTAATATAATTGTTTAAAATTAGCCTTTTCAATTTTTTAGTCTAGCCATTTTTTTATAAAAAAAAAAATAAGTAAAATTTAAATTTTAGAAATTTCTTATTTAATGCAATTATTTAATTAGATTCTCATAGGTAGGGGTGGACAAATGGGTTACACCCGCCCGAACACGTCTGGCCTGTAGGTAGAAAAGGGGCAGCAGGCGGGTTAAAACGGTCTGGGTGGTTCGGTGGGTCAATTTTATTGACTAGGTATGGGCAAGTTCGGTCGAGTTCGGATGTTCATTTCCAACCCACGGATAACCGAAACCCGCCCGCTCATATTACTTTAAAAATTTGATTTGACTAAGCATACAATAATAAATTAATGTCCTTGGAAAGTGGAAACCACTTTGAAAATCATCAAACAAAACCATCAACTTTCTCTCTCTTAGAAAACCAGTGTACAAAACGTAAACAAGGGCTTCTTTCAACTTGTCTTCTAAATTTCACTTTATTCATCAAATTCACTCAATTTCATACAAAAATTATTATTTTTTTCATTGAATTTGTTTCTCTTCACGTTGTAGCAACATGAAGGTCGAAGAAAAAATAATGTTACAACGCATAATCTCAAACAATTCTTCATCTTTCTTTAATTTTTTTTTCCATTCTCAACTTAGATCTATTTGTATCACTTCTTTCATCTTCTTCAACAATAAATCTGGCCAACTTTTATCTTTTTTTTCATTTGTCATGTTTCTGGATTTGTGATTTGTGAAGTTTTGCTATAAAATTTTGTTTAATGCAAAACCGACACAATCCGCCCGATCGTCCGCCTAACCCGCCGAAACCGCAACTGTTAAAACCGAAAACTCAGATGGATGATGACGGATGGTGATATTCCAACCCGTCCAAACCCGTCCGCTGTCCAAGCCTACTCATAGGAACACATTCTTTGTATTGAATATACATTTATTAAATTTTATTCATTCTTTTACTCGTCATGTTTTTTTTTTTGGTAATAATAGCGTTTTAAATAGTGAAAATCATTGAGTGTCTTGTTCATTGGTGAGATTGAGAAATGAGTAGAAATTAGGGTTGTTCTTTTTGAGCTTGTTGAAGCTAATTTCTTGTAACCCATCTGTATCTCTTTGTAAGAACTCATTGATAGTGGATTGGAGAGATCAATCTCTCCCTCTAGAGTAGGTCAAGTTGGACCGAACTGGGTGAACATTTCTTGGTGTTGTTATCTTTTCTTTTCTCTCTTTATCTTGTATATTCTTTGGTTGGATTGTGGTTTTGCTATGCACTTGGTTTCTAGATTAGGTCTAGATTGTTGTTGTTGCTCTTGGTTATTTTGGTTGTTGGTTGCCATTGATACTTGATCCACGAATCTAAATTTCATTGATGTGAAGTTTGGAATTGACCGAATTCACAAGAATTGGCGCCCACCGTGGGGCAAGAGGTGAAGTTTGTCAAGTGAGCACCATGGGTACCAAAGTTTACATCTTGGAGATGGAAGCAAGCATGGTTCAATGGAATTGTATGGAAGCATTGAAGGTTGAGACGGTGATGTTGATCAACCTAGCACAATCAAAGAAGGTTAAGTATGGAGAGAGGAGGTCATGATGGTGATGTCGTGGCGGTGAGGTGTGTGTTCCCAATGGTCAAGTTCAGTCTAGAGAGGCGGTGTGAAGAATACTCGTGATCAACCTTTGAGGTGGAGTTCCAAGGTGAAATCATAGTGTGTGTACACATTTGAAAGTTGAGGTAAAGAAAGCTCAACTTGAGATGGAGTTAATGACATCGGGAATGGTATGAGTATGGATACCTTGGGTGCTATGCTCTAGTTGTGAGCATGGAAATTCTTCAAGAGAACGAAAGGCATTTCGGGGGTTGAAGAATGTATGGAACGACTTGTGGGATTACCGGAAAAGACCAAAGGTGATCAGAGGTAAGTGAATATTCGGGAGGACGGATTTTGATCACTCCGGGGGCCGAAGGGTTTATAGTGTAGTCTTGTGGAATCACCTAAAATTCTAGTGTAGTTGGATGCAAGGAACTTTAAGAGGGCGGAAGGCATTCTGAGGTTTGAAAAGTTAAAGGTGAGAAAACTTGTGGGACTACAAAGTGTAGTTGGATGCAAGGAATCATACTTGGAAGCTTGTGGAACTACCGAGGGTGGTTGGATGCAAGTGGAGGTCGGTGTATGGATTAAGGTTCAAGCGGGGGTTTAGACTTGATTGGTTTTGTCTTGAGGAATTGTTCAAGGCAACGTTAAGGAGCAAGGTGGTTGATGGTTAAATTGGCATCACCATAAATTTAGATTCAAGGTGGAGATTTGTTGAGAAATGACTCAAAATTGTGATGTTGTGAAAGCTGAAAATCGTGACGCGGTTTTCGGAGGCGTGGCACAATTTTGGTGGCAGAATGGATGGTTTCTGCTGAAAGTAAATGATGGCGTGATTTTGTGCAGGCGTGACGCGATTTTTGAATAAGGATGTCGTACCTTGGGTCGTACACAATAATCGTGGCGCAACTTTCTCAGGTGTGGCACAATTTTGACAGATCTGAAACACTTTTTAAGCACTCCATGACCCATTTGTTGGGTAAGCTTGGTGAATCTCATGGAAACCAAAGGATAGAAGTTTTAGGGTATTTAGATACTAAAGGTTGAGGGTCTTTGGGTGAGGTTCAAAGCCTCAAGATGTGAATCTTGGAGAACCAAAAAAGGGGGCTCTTGGGAAAGGGTTGATGCCTTTTGGGGAAGATTGATGGGGTTGGGAAAAAATTGAGTGGAGAGTCATTTGTTAGCAACTTGGGCGAGTCTTGTGAAACCAAAAGAGAAGATCCTTAGGAAATCAAAGCTAAGGGCTGGTTCTCTTTTGGGGGTTAGATTCTAGAGTTGGGAAACAATTGTACACACCTTGGATGAGTGAAAATCATTGAGTGTCTTGTTCATTGGTGAGATTAGAAAATTGGTAAAAATTAGGGTTGTTCTTTATGAGCTTGTTGAAGCTAATTTTTTGCAATTCATTTGTATTTCTTTGTAAGAACTCTTTGACAGTGGATTGGAGAGATCAATCTCTCCCTCCAGAGTAGGTCAAGTTGGACCGAACTGGGTGAACATTTCTTGGTGTTGTTATCTTTTCTTTTCTCTCTTTATCTTGTATATTCTTTGGTTGGATTGTGGTTTTGCTATGCACTTGGTTTCTAGATTAGGTCTAGATTGTTGTTGTTGCTCTTGGTTATTTTGGTTGTTGGTTGCCATTGATACTTGATCCACGAATCTAAATTTCATTGACGTGAAGTTTGGAATTGACCGAATTCACAACAACCTATCCGCTATCAGCAAGCTTATCAGCTATGCACTATTTTTACCAAACAGAGCCGTTGTTTCATAGTAATATAAAAGTAATGAATTGTATATTATATTTTTCTAATTGCATTTAACGTGGCATAATATGTTTTATCCTGAATTTGAGTATATTTCATCCCGCTTCATTGATGATTTTTCAGGTATAAACTGTTTTGAAGTTAATTGGTACTGGATCACAATATCTAGAGTTAGGATCTCCAATTGTATTTGGATTTACTTATTTTAAAACTTCTTTACTTTCATTTTAAGTATCTTGATGAAAGATGTAAAATATTTTCAATTCCTTTCCCATTTTAAGACCTTTAAAGGATTTCAATTTATTTCCATCGTGTAAAGTATTTATATATCAGATAATTTCTGTTTAAAAACCTTGGTCATTACAGCTACTAGATGAACCAATTAAAATATCAACTAACCAAAATTACCACATAGTAGCGATATATATTTCCTAAAAAAAAGAAATACATATAGATGTAGTATTACATTTCAAAAAAATTGTGCAGGTAGGAGTCTTCACAGTGTTGTGAGTGGCTCTGCCACTGACCAATTTGATAGTTGGTAAATGCTGGCCAATCATGTTAAGCCCAACCTAATAAAACTATTATTTGAACATATATAATAAGCAATAATAAATCTTTAAATCAACATCAGATGAAGGGAGGGCGTGGGAGTGGAGATGCCATTTGTTAGCGTGGGAGGAGTAGAGTGTGGGGGAGTGTTCTGTCATGTTACTTAATGTTGTTTTGCAGGAAACAGTTCATGATACCTGGCGGTGGTTGCTAGATCCTATCCATGGCTATTCGGTACGTGGAGCATATCACTTTATTACAAAATCACTATGTTTGTGTGGCGCCTCCTTCGTTAGAGATTGCCCACTAAAGATAATTTGGCGAGGTGGAGAGTCATTCAATCAACTAACACGACGTGTGCTGTAGGGTGCGGTCATTTGGAAATGGCAAAACATTTGTTCCTAAGTTGTGATACTTTCAGTTCTCTTTGGTTACTTCTGTTGCATTGGTTGGATATTTCATCGGTTCTTGCTGGTGAGCTTCGACATCATTTCTTACAATTTATAAATACGGCTGGATTGCCTAGAGTTACACATCTTTTCCTAAGGATAATTTGGTTCGCTTTTGTTTGGGTGTTTTGGAAGGAAAGGAATAACCACGTCTTCAAAAATGCGGCATCTAATCCTTCTATTCTCCTAGAAAAAGTCAAGCTAAATTCATATTTATGGTTGAAATCAAAACAGGTGTCTTTTAGTAACAACTATCATGATACGTGGAAACATCCTCTCTTTTGTATGGGTATCCACTAGCTTATTTTTGCTTGTTTTGGTGGTGCTTTCTTAGTTTTGGCATCTTGACGTTGTAAATACTCTTGGTTGATTCACCTTTTGCACACCTTGTTTGGGGTGATCCATTGTTGTTAATATATATCATTTTAGTTTGTTAAAAAAAAAATCTTTAAAAATAAATAATAAACAATTAAAAATTTCAACAATCTTCATCAAAGTTTCGTCTCCAAATATCATAATCCTTCTCCAAATCAGTCTTTGTTAGACATTGGGTGAATTCCGTCGGTATTTTCAGATTTCTAGTTGTGTTTGCCACTTATTGTAGTCTTATTTGGTGGATTTGTCTATGCATTTACGCATAGAGAATACCTAAGTTAATATATCGAATTATATTAAAAATTGACTGTTCTGATTTCCTTACTATTTTGCGGCCCTTCCTTCTTTCATTTGATTCTAATTAAATTCTTATTTCTTTTGCTTCTCAACGCGTTATTTCTTTTTCTTCTTTAATTTGCACTATATTCATCTTTCAAGAGGAGAGTCATTATTTGAGCATCCATAAGCGGTGGTAGCTAGCATGCAATAATTTGGCATTGTAGTTTTACTCGCAATGAAAGATTAAATAAAGGATGAAATTGCACAAAGAATAGGAAAATGTTCCGTGTACACCTCATGTGGATGTATCCACCTTGAAACAATGGAAAAAAAAAGAGAAGAAAGATGGTGATTTGATTGTTTAATGATATGGTAGGAATAAAGAGATAGAAAGAAAACAAGTGTTGAAAATGTGAGTGAAATTTATAGTTGTCTATCATTGTTGCAAATAATATACTCTCTCTCTATCTCTCTCCTTATACTAGTATCCATGTCAAAAGTATTCCCTAGAATTGTTGAAAAAAATATCACTTTGATATTTCAAAAGTTATTTGTTTATTTAGTTTATTTTGATTGATTTAATTAACTTTATTTGGAAATTAAATTTGTTGACTTCCTCTGCAATATCATCACGTTTCCGTTTGTCATAATTTTTTGTAACTTATTTTGAGGTAAACTACCTATTTAATAGGTGATTATTGTTGCACTTAATTATTTTTCAATGTGTTTTACGGTTACAAAACGATTTTGACTTGGTATTTTAATTTTGTTCTCCTTAAAAATAGTAGCTGAACGTGATTGAAAAGAATATTTTTTCATTAGTTATTATGATTAATAATATATAATATTGCCTTTCAAGGGGAAGGGGCGGTTATCCAACAAGTGAATATCTTTTCTTTCTATATAAACTCAGAACATTGCTGTCACGAATATATACAGTAGAAATCATATACTCTTCCTTTCTTCCTTCAGTTTTATAGAAATTAATTGCGTTCATTTTGATGTTAGTGGAGTAGTTAAGTTGAATGAAATTCAATAAACAAGAATATAATAATAGAAAATAATAATAAATGCTGCATTGAAATTCTAAAGTGACAATTATTTTAAGAAAAAGAAAAATTGGTAAAGAGACAATTAATATTATTATGAAACGAAGGGAGTATGTGGATACCAAAGTTCGTATTTCGAACCTTATATATATTATATTATGTATTGTCCAAACCAATTGAGACGTTTGATATTAAGAATAATGTTCTCCAAGGTCTAGAAGATTTTTTTGAAGAAAGTTCTAGAAGATTTGACCTTGACCTAGTTCAAAAAATAGGCAGATTTTCTATATTTTTTACATAACATTACTCAAATGTTCTGTCAAAAAAAGTAGTCAAATGTTAAAATATAATAAAATATATTAAAATATTATAAATTAAATATTAAATAAATTTATATACATTGTCAATTGTTAAGTCTGTTATTAAAAAAATATAAATTTGTCCCCATGAGTTAAGTCTGTGTCACTACCAAAAAAAAAGAGAGAACACACTACCAAAAATTATTAAGTCTGTTATTAAAAAAAATATAAACAAAAACTTATATAATTTTACACAACAGTAGTCATATGTTATTCCAATTTCATTAATGTTTTACCACAAATACTATTTCATTCAATTCAATGTATTTTAAGGGAATTCAATGTACTAGTTAATTATAATATGGTCAATAGCGTGTGAACAAATTTCTTTTACTAAATTATCAAAAATAAATATTTTTATGACACATGGTATCATCAATATTTGAACTATGAGAAATGCTAGCAACACACATTCTAACACACACTTATCAACACACTCTCTTTAATTGGTTAATATTCACATGAGACCCACCAAATATATATGAGACCCACATCCTCTTTGAACTATATATAGATCTAATTGTTTGTTGATGTTTCGATATAGAAAACAAATTCAAGGTTCACGTAAACCCCAATATCATAAGAAAAATGAAATCCACCTCATTTTCTCCATCATCATTATTCATCATTTGCTTATGCCTCATATGTTATGCTTCTGTTCCAGCACTATGTGGCAACTTGTATGAAATTGTATGCAATGAGGCCAGACAAGATGCCAATGCTTGCTTGAATCTTTTAAAAACCAACTCAATAATCACCTCAGCCACAAATTATCATGACCTCTCCAAGTCTATCTTGAAATTTGCACTTAACAAGGGGCTAGAGGCTCAAGCTTATCTTTTAGAAGTGGCAAAACAATTTCCCAATAATCAAGCTGTTGGTCAATGTGCAAATGTATTTTACAAAAAGAGTATTGCATATTTTGGATATGCAATGATTGATGTTGATAAGATTAAGGATCCTCAACATGCAAAAAATGATGTTCAAACGGCTGGTAATGGACCTGCGGATTGTGAGAAGGCTATGCAAAATGCCAGGGTAATTCATGATCCCACTATCCATGCTAAAAACAATGAGATGTTTTTACTTAGTAAAATTTCTTTTTTAGCTTTAAATCATCTTACATAGTGAAGGGTTATGAAATAAACCATAGAAAATTGTTGGCCTAATAATTTAGAGTTTCCTATGTACCAAATAAAATTGTTTTTTGTTCTGTTCTTATTCTAAAGTATATTTCGCCATTTAAATTTTATGATCATTACACATACTTATTATCTTTAATTTCATAAAATTATATTAGTCATACTTCAGCAGCGGAAATAATTCAACTCAATCCAACGATAAAATATTCATGTCTTCAACATCAATGATAAAATAACAGGAGTTCCATAAGACTCTAACTCAAAAGAAATAAACTTCAATGTTAAACCAACTCTGGTGTTACATATTAGAGTATCGTTTTCGTCTACATGCCTATTCATATACTAATATAAAGGAAAAGAGACGGAAAAGATGTCCATCGCCACCTTCTAAGTAGCCCCGTAACTAGTCCTCTTCAACCTTAGTGTTTGTACCGCAAAAGTACAGTCACCATAAAACACCACAACACCACCAAAGGGGTGAGAATATTAATCATGACATTAAGTTGGATTAAATGAATAAATACAAACGTCTTTTACAATCATAACCATAATATTTCACCATTGCTTTACGACATAGCACGTTCATCATCTAATGTCATCATTACATATATCACGTACATCACAAAACACATATACATCATGATATAATATGTTCATCAATTATACCTACATGAACGGTAACGACCCAATATTTTAGATGTTGTTTTTAATATTTTCTTTCGATTTATCACTTAGTATTAAAAGTTCTTTTATGTGGAAAATGAAGAAATAACAACACTATGTCTTTTAATTAATTAATTAGAATCATATTCCCTCTATTTATTTATTGATTTTTCTACTCAAATTAATGTGATACGATAAGACAATAAAATAATAATAATAATAATAATCATATTTTTTAGGGAAATAATAATATTATTTGATAAGTTACTTTATTAGTAGATGATTTAATCGTTCGAAAAAACTTAAGTTCGATTCGTAGTAGAAACATCTTTTGGTTAACTCAATCATTGTTGCAAAACAAAGCAATTATTAATTATTAATTATTAATGCATTTGAGAAAAATGAGAGGCGAGAGAGAGTGGTCGAGAGAACCGTGATTCCCACCGGGTACACCGTGGGCAATCGCGCCGGTTTTCTTCTTCACCGGTTGCGAGGTACGTTGGGGGGGAGCGGGTTCCAAGCAGGGTGCCACCACATGGGGGGGGGG
>Ga0228711_1008871_pt1 | contig 13885 bp, 4 predicted proteins | sample MedpolnodulmetaG_2_FD_177996 | JGI IMG/M metagenome (GOLD analysis project Ga0228711, IMG submission 177996) | Root nodule microbial communities from Medicago polymorpha collected in Santa Monica, California, United States - brown nodules | ecosystem: Host-associated > Plants > Roots > Nodule...
TAAAAAAAAATTACTTTTTTTTTTTTTTTTTGAAACAACATATATATTAACCTCCAATTTATATAACAAGTACAAAATGGGGAACAGCAAGGAACAAATACACAGGGCCCTCATAATTGGTAACCCACCCGCAGGAACACAATAGCAGCCACAACTCAGGCCAAAAACTGTTAACAGGACAAGCTAAAAGTAAAACCTGTTAACTTGACAGCTAGTAAATACTGCTGAAGATACACCAGAACCTTACCCAAAACAGTCCCAAAAACCTCTAACACTGCCCCAGTCATCTCAGAATACACGCCTTGGGGTTCCAACTCCACTCGTAAAAGAGGCAAGGGGGACTATAATGGCATTACTTTGCATGAAAACTATTGACATAGTATTAAAAGTGTCATAAAAAACCACGCTTCTAAAATAACATAATATTAATTAGTTGAGTAGGGGATAAACAATTCCTCTTCGATGAGACGTTGTCACGGACAGCAGTTTGCGAGAGTGGGGTATGAATCTACACTCAAGTTGGCAGGATGCGGAAAACATGCCAAAATAATGCGGCAGCACAGCAACAGCAAGTTGTCAATCACATATGGAAGCAACTGAACGCTGGGAGGAGCTGCAAGTGTAATGTCGATGCAGCTTTCTCTAGGTCAAGTAACATATTGGGGATTGGTATGTGTATTAGAGACGATCATGGAAGTTTTGTTTTAGCAAAAACGGAATGGATTTCCTCCAAGTTCAGTTAACAAATATTGAATAGTATTAACTTAACAAAAATATTGAATCGTATGAAATAGTGTTCCCCTAAAAAAATTGTATGAAATAGTGTTAGGGTTACGAAAACACCTATATAATTCTTGACCAAAGACAGCAATATGACATAGTACATGTTCTTGATCATTGACGGATCAACCAGTGTTCATGCGATATTTACAGCAACAATAAGAATGATCAAATTAACAATTCTAGAGAGAGGAATTTGAGAATCAAGAAAAAGATGAGAAGCAGAAGAAGAGGGAGAGAGGAAGGATTAGGATAGGAACAAAGAGTAGAGACTCATGGTTCTAACCCTAAGGGAGGAAACGAGAAAAAACGATGAAGGTGGATCTTGATTTGCGATTCCAGAATCTTGGAGCGATTTAGTGAACCCACAATTCGAATATTTCATTTTAAAAGGTGAAATAAAAAATCAAAAAATCAAAAGAGGGGCGTGTTTGGTTTTAGTGACCACAGCATAAAAGAAAGGGCAGAATTGTAAAAACGAAACATCCTTGATTTTTTTTCTCTCTTCTCTATATGTTCAAGAAACGTTTAACGCTAATTATTTCACATGAAGCCAAAACAAACCTAGTTCAATTATAAAAAACAAGTTACAATTTGAAGAAAATAAATATCCAACTCAATATTTCCTAAACTTAATTCAACTCTAAGTGTCAATGATGGCTTGCAAATCGCAAGGAAAAGAGTTGATCCCTTTCAAGATGAAACAGGTTGTAAGGGAGGGGTTTTCATGTATACTTCATAAAGGAACGAAAGTACACGTATACTATTTTCATGTGTAAAAATCATTATACAGAGTCTAGGTAAATAACTTCAGCTCGTCCCGAGGCTCTCCTCAACCGCAATAGTTCTTTCACCAGGTCCGGTCCGGCGTTTAAAGCAGGTTTCACAGTCATCCTTTCTAGCACAGGAAAATATAGAAGTATAAATCTGATGAAGTCCAACTCAGGTTTAATACCAGAGATGCCATCTATTCTCACATGTCGCACTCGCAAGATTGGCCAATCCGAATAGACATCATCCCAACAGTCGGCGTGGTGAGCTAATGGAAGAGGCTGCTCCTCAGGCCGTGCCTACATGCAATCATAACACACACATGAAGAAGTCTTAAAAACTTAAAAGACTAGATCAAGAACTTAAGACCCCAGACAATATTCAAAACAAAACAACTTTGCAAAATCTAGTTCTAGATGTTAATTCAAGTAGTGCTAACAACACAACAATACAACATCTGATTCTCTCTTTCCAACACTGTATTATTTATTAGTTGAAATTCAATTGGGTTGAGTCACTCCGAGAAAGAGTCCACCCGGATAAGAATTCGAACACACATAAATTAGTGAGAGTGTGAGACCGACCTGAATTTCAGCTAATAGTAATATTGAAAAGAGTGTCAATATATTTTTTTTATAAGAAGCCTCAGTCTCATATTGTGAAAAGTGTGCATCAGGCCTTGCTTTCAGACGGCACTTGCTATAACAAGTAATCATCATTGGCTTCAGGGAATCTATATAATGATAAATTTTGAAAGAAAATAAAAGCCCTTCCCATTTTTCAGTATGTAAGCGAAAAACAGTGCCCTTCACCGTATGTAGTTTTTCTCTAATAACTTGTCATATATAACAAAAACAGTATGTCAGCAAGCAAACTCAAATCAAGTTTAAATAAGTACTCACCAATATTTCGAGTTCTCGTAGATTAGGTGAGCTTCTGAAAAGGCAAAGAGCAGCTGAAATTTCCTTTGAATCATAGAAGTTTATGCGTATGGAAAGATAACTTAGATCAATGCAAGGGGTAGGAAGCTTTACTGGTACAACCCCCACAGCCAAATACTGGAGCAAAAAGGAGAGAATAGTTTACATCAGTATATAATCTTTTTCTTACATACAGATCAAGTTGCATACACCTGACTGAGGTGCTTTTTAAATTTGTACAGGAAAAACAGTATTACGTCAAGTGATGCCCTGAGTTGAGCATTATACCTTCAAAAAATAGCTTTGAATCTCCAGCCTTTGGATACGAGGCAGATGAATTAAAAATTCAACCAGATTGCTAGTGCGTCCGTGCAATCTACCTTGACTGCTTTCAAAGTTAACATACAGACCAATGGACACCACAGCTAATTGAGAAGTGTTCTTAAAGCTAATATCCTCAAATTTACCCCCGATGTCAAAAAACTGGAGATTTGGGGCATGGATATTAAGATAGTTGAAACCATCAAAGTTCATCAATGTCAATCGTTCAAGCAAAGGGCAACTAGATATCAAGTTTTCAAAAGCATCTTGAGACAAGGTGACATGTTGCAGATCAAGACTCTTCAAGTTTCTGAAGCCTTGAAATGCTGATGGTGGTATAAGCCAACAGTTAAATAATTCCAAATGATGTAAACCTTGACAAGAAAATAAGCATGAAGGTATTTTATAGCGTTGCCCTTTCCAGATTTCCAGCACAAACTCTTTAACAGGCCTTCTGGTTAGATGAAGAGTCCATCGATCAATATCAATCACTCCAATGAGCTCACGATGGGAGAGCTTGAACTTTTTGATTGGCCCAGAATGGAGTAAAAGCACATGATCAATAATTCTCGAAAGCTTGCTCTTGATAACTAAAAGGTCTTCAGAAGTGTCGGAGATACATTGGCTATCAAACACAAGATTTGGAAGTGTGGCCCATTTGTACCTCCATTTGGTTGATAAAATACTTGTTCTCACTGCTTCCTTAATTGGCAAAATTGAGAGAATTTGGTCTATTATATGACCAGGTAAACTACTAATTCTATCGGGCTCTGCATCTGTTACGCTAGGAGACTGGGATTGTTCCCTTCTCTTTAGATATATTCAGACAAAAGATCCAAGAATCAGAAAACAAAATAGGTTATTGTAACTTAAAACAGAAAATATTAAAAAAAAACAAGCTAATGTAACTCCTCTGAATTCAAATAACAAAATGCTATAGTTACAAGGATTGTTTATCTCTTCTATATAGGCATTTATTTGCATAAAAACTACCGACTTATTTGAGTCTATCAACTGACATAAGCACGCATAAGAATCTTTGGGATTGCTTATGCAAATAGCTTATGACATTTCTATAAGTTGTTTTCAGCTTATATGAAAACAACTTTTAGAGGGTCTATGAGTGTAATTTTTTTAATCAAAGTTGTGTATAAAACTAAAAAATACAAAAATACTAATGATTATATGAACCCAAACCATGTAATCAATTACAAAGTCAAAATTTTGCTCCTTCTAGAGATAAATTTCAAGAAATAAAAAGCAGAAATTCATTTTTTTTACGCAAAATTCAGAAATTCACAGGATGCAAATATATGGCAAATAAGAGTGTCTGAGAATTTACCATTTCAAGCTGCCGAGTAATTCCAGCAAGGAGAAGCAAAGTGATGGCTACAACAAACAAAACAAAAAAAAAATGATTAATCCATTAATTAATTAATTAATTAATTAGATTAATCCATTAATTAATTAATTAATTAATTAGATTAAAAATAAGTAAGTAGTGAAAAATAAATAAAAAATGAGGTAGAAATGGAATGATCGAGAAATACTCACAGAAGAAGAAAATTCAAAGGCGTGGAAGTGATAAATTGAAATTGAGTTACATGAAGTTGGAAATTGAAGCTGAATTTGAAGAAAACAAGGAGAAACAAGGAGAAAGATTCAAACCTAAATGAAGATCATCATGGAAATAGTAGTAGCTTCAAACATCACGTAGCGATCGACATGAGAGAAGAAGTAACTAATTCAGGCCCATTTCCTTTGGATACATAGGCCCATTAAAATATTTCACACAGGAAGAACCGGCCCATCTAAGAACGGTTCATTGGTAGAGTATATAGATACCATACAAATTCAAAGATTTCTCCTCTTTCCCCTGCACAAAACATTCGCGCCATGCAGCCTTTCCAAATATACTCATGCGTTAGTTAAGTCACGCTGCGTGACTTAACTCACGCACCTTATAATACCTTATAATCTATGCGTGACTTAAGCCACGCACCACTTGCCTATGCGCGAGTTAACTCACGCACGTTGGCCGGTGGTCAGAACTGAAGAACAAACGTTTTTTGGACGGTGGTCAGTTTTTCAACATTCAATCTACACGTTTTTTTTTTATCACTTTTACACGTTTTTTTTTACCACATTTATGGTAGATACAACCTAGGTTACCATTCCCACCTATAAATACCCCTCCAAAGTTGCTCATTTCCTCACACCATCTTACATTCTCTCCTCCCACTCTCTCCCCCTCTTTCTCTTCTTTTTTTTACTTCAATAGTCTTTAGGCTAGTTTTACCCCTTTATGTATATAGTGAGCAGCCTTGTTGGGGTAAATAGTGGTCAGTCGGCTTGGGGAAAAAGACATCATCCCTTGAGGTAAAATTAGGTATGCTTCTTTTTACCCCAATATCTTTTTACCGTGGGTAAGAATCATCTTGGGATATAAAAAGAACCAAATTTAAATTAACCCCAAGGGATCTTGATGTCTTTTACCCCAACATGACTGATCATTATTTGCCCCAAGAAGGCTGCTCGTCGTATACCAAAGAGGGTAAAAAGAAAATAAGTAGATTACTGAATTCAAATAAATTATATGTATCATCTATTGTAATGTATAAATGATATTAATAAAACGAGAGTTATATTTACTAATTTTTTTTTTGAAGGAGGAATTTATTAATTTTGTTTTTTATTTGTATTTATATTTGCATTTATTTTACGATTATGTATTGAATAAATAAAATAAAATTTATTTTCTAATTTTGTATTTAATGAATAAATAAAATAGAATAAAATCGAATTTATTTTAAGTGCGTAAATAAATTAGAATATAGCAAATAAATAATTTAGAATAAAGTGAACAAATAATTTAGAAAAAAGTAAATAAAATAATTTAGAATAAAGTAAGTAAAATAATTTGAATATAGTAAATAAGGCACTTTTTATGAAGGTGTATGTATCATTTACACTCCAAGTGTTTGATGAAATGTTTGAATGAGTTTTTCATTGATTATTTTTAATTTCTTATTGTGTAGATTTGAAACAATGGTCGGGTGGATAGACGTTAATGCACAATTCAACGGCGGGGAACCTCAGAGGTTGAAGGTTTGGTGCCTTGGTGTATCGTTAAGAGGTCTCAAGGATCAACTGAATGAATTCGATCAAGGAGTCAACCCCAAAGACACAAGGCGGGTGGAATACGTTCGGTATAAACGTCTAACGCTCGACGAGGGGAGAATATCATTCACTTGGGTGGAATTAACGAATGACGAAAACGTGAAGAACATATTTTGGGAGCACAGCATGTTCCAGTGGATCAATATGCGAGTTACGTTGCTGAGATCAACTGAAGATATTATCAATAGTCTGATTCCGCCAGAAGATCGTGATTAGGTAGGGAAATGCACCTTCCAACTACAACAATTGTCTTCCTCTAAATGGGGTAATTCAAACTTGTTAAACGGCATGACTCCAGCATTCGACCAACATTTCTACTGTTCCATTCAAAAGATTAAATTCCTGTTGGACTGGTTTAAATGAAGGTATTGAAGTGTCAAGGAATGGACCTCATTCTTTTGACACTTGAATACCGTCATTTTAACCAAGACTAACAAGAATTTAATCTTTTGAATGGAACAGTAGAAATGTTGGACGAATGTTGGAATCCTGCTACTTAGCAAGTTTGAATTTACCCCATTCAGGGGTAAGATAATTGTTGTAGTTGGAAGGTATATTTCCGAATGTAATGTAATGAATTTACCACTTTTTGAATTTATTTATTCATTACGCAACTTTTATTCAAATTTACGTTTGACTTAATTAGTGTTTATTCAAATACGCAATTTTTAATCGAAATACGCGACTTTCATCGAAATTATTCAATACGCGACTTCGCTTCAAATTTAATCAATACGCAATTTCGCTTCAAATTTAATTTAATCAATACGCCAATTTAATTAAATACGCAATTTCGCTTCAAATTTATTCAAAATCTTCAACTTTATTCAATAACAAAACTATTCAATAACAAAATGTTCCAAGATTATTCAAGATTATTACAAGCCATTACCTTCAAATCCTTCTTTTTACTAGAACCATAAAAAATTTATTCAAATTCACGCTCAGTTTAATTAGGCCTTTTTTCAATTTTTTTAATACGTAACTTTATTCGAATTTATTCAATACGCAATTTTTATTTTATTTCACGCTGAGTTAAGTGGTGCATAGCGGCTACTTTTTTTTAATTTATTTACATATGTAAATATAGTCATTTCTTGCAAAAAAAAATCAATATTTAAACAAACCCTAAATCTAAAAAAATTCTCTAAAACTTAAAACTACAACATAAACATGCAAACATCTAAACAATTAAGCAACACAAGTCATTTTCATGTAAACATTGTATGATTTCTTGCCCAAAAAACCAAAATTTAAACAAACCTTAAATCTAAAAAAATTCTAATTTAAGAGAAAAAATCTAACATATAAACATAAAAGGTTAATAGTGTTTGATTATGAAAACTTACTTGTTATTGGAGTGTTGTTTGATTTGAACTTGAAGGAATTTTGGTTTTGGGTGATTTGAGAGAGGTTTTTGAGATTTTTTTTCTCTCCAGATTTTAGATGAGAAATGAGGAAATGAGGTGTTCTGCCTTGTTTAAGACAGCACGTAGCGTGAGTTAACTAACGCAGAGTTTAACACTTGCGTTACTTAACTAGCGCAAGAGCATTTTCGGAATGACTGCAGGGCGCGAGTGTTTTGTGTCCGGGGAAGAGCAGAAATCAAATTCAAAATGATGAATATGCCATAAAAATACTTAGAACATCTAGAATAGTAGTATTAAACACTAAAATACATAGTCTATAGATGTGATTATATTCAAATGTTAGTAGTATTCATGTCTTTGTATTTGTAACGTTGACAATGTTAAAGTTATTGATTAGATATGTAATAGATCGAAACTAATATTTCAACATGAATAAAATGAACATTGTATCAAGTCTGAAAATTAAAAAAAACGTTGCACCAATACGTGAAATCAAAGCAAACAACGTCAAGTTAAGATGACGAAATCATAAAAAATACGAAGAAAAAACACTTAATACATATTGAAATTTTTTATTTAACTATAAACATAAAAAAATTATTTGGCCGAGTGATTCCTATGCAAAATTGACGTTAAACCATCCATTTTTGGTAGATCAAGAAGAAGAGAGGAGAACGAACATTTTCTAAGATGTTTATTACTCTTACGCAATTTTTATGTAATACTAATGTAACAGATTTGGTGTAAATCGGGTATCCTCCAAGTGTGCAACTTTAGAGAATAATCCCTAGATTTAATGATGCATGTTTAAGGCTGGATTCTAACTCAGAACCCAGAAGAGACTCGTGTCATCTCATCTAAGCTCTCTTCTTGGATATACTAACGTAAAAAGTTGGAATGCAATCATTGACTTATGAAAATAATCTAATAGACTATCATTGAGTATCTTGAACCAAATTGCTATGTATAATTTCGTGAAATTGACATTTCACGGCGTCTTATTTAGACTTAAGATATCCAACCATAGACAAAGTAAAGTTGCTTGACGTAATTTGCATGGCATACGTGAATAGCCCAAACGGACGGATGGTCCTTTTCAATTTTATTTTATCTTCTTCCATTGTCAACCACATCCAACCTAACTCACAAGAAAAATATCAGTACGTACTTGGTCAGAAATTTTGAACTATTGAACACAAAATCTCTAGAATGGTACAGAAGTTCAATCATATCTTACATTTGACTACTGAAGCGGTGTATAAATATAGGTCCAAATTCCAAAGTCAATAAATTCATATCATCTCTTTTACCCAAATTCATCTTTTGTGCACTCGTTTGAAAAAATCATTGTTTCATAACGCAATGGGGAACCAACTAATTTGCAAAAGGTATGATCCATCATATTAACTTAAATTTCTATGCTTCCATTAATCAAGACTCATCTGTATATATGTTCCATTTTATTTTTTTATATACATACAAAATTTACAGACGAAAATTAAGGTCGAAGAGTAGGCCAACGGGTTTTGTTCATCATCAAACTTCGCCATCTCAGATTGGGATAAGAACTGTGGATGTCGATAACACTTGTAACTTCTCCACCACTTCAAATCTATGCATCTCCATTGTTACTTGGAATATGAATGGTCAGGTACCGGAGTCACTTAACTACTCCCTCTATTTCTTTTTAGTTGTCGCATTTGTTGAAATATTTATTTCTATTTAGTTCTTGTTTCAAAGTTTAATTCAACATTATTATTTAATTTGGCGTGAATTAATAATCAGGTTTCGTTTGAAGATTTAGCAGAAATGGTTGGTAGCAACCGAGATTACGATTTTCTAGCTGTTGGCTTGCAAGAAGCTCCGGGAAACAAAATTGCAACTATGCTTTCGGCAGCTTTGAATGAAAGTCACACGTAAGAGTTCATTTGTTTCCATCCTAACATTGAAAATCAGAATCTATAATAAGCTCTAAGTTTGTCCAGTTCTAAGTATATATGTCAAGATGCTATGCTAGTGCAGGTGCAATAGTGCAACCATGATTACGCTCTATAATCACCCTAGAAAAATAAAATAACTTTTAAACTTATAAATGAAAAAAAAATCTTTGTAATTCAACCTAGCTAGTAAATCTAAATATCTATGATAAAATTAGAGACAATTTCTATATATGTACTCTATAAATCTCTGTATAAATTTAACATTTTCTAGTAGTAAATTTTTTATAGTTTTGCTAGAGCAAGTGTATGTGAACTTATTGAAATATTTTTTTACTTCTTTCCTTTTTTTGGAAATGAAGGCTGATAGGTAAAGTTACTATGCAATCTTTGCAGTTGTACCTGTTTGGACCAAAGAATGCAGAATCATTCATTCAAGGTGAGATTTTTTATGTCAGATTATATTTTCACTACGCTTAATTTTATAATAATTGTTAATGTATGTTAAATGAGTTGATTTTAATTGTATGCAGAATTGCATGTGGACAAAGAATCTGTTGGGGGGTGTGGAGGAATAATTGGAAGGAAGAAAGGGGCTGTAGCAATTCGCATTAACTACAAAGGCATACGTTTGTTGTTCATCTCATGCCACCTCTCTGGTAACTATATATAATTATATATACTGTATGATTTGATTTTTTTTTTTAGGGGGTATGATTTGATTAGTTCCCTCCTTTTTATGAACAAAAGAGATAGATGTTTTTAAGCACCAATAGAATATTATTTAGGAAATTCTTTGCAATAGAGGATATGAATTCCATAATCTCTATAGTCTGAGATCTTGCATTCACGCAATCAACACATAAAATTAAGTTAATATCAGAGGGTTTTTAAATTTGGTAAATAAGTTTATGTTTAAAAAAAAATTCAAATTTTGCATAAATTTTGGACTACTCGATCTTGATTGGCAACTAGTATGCGTTGACTGCGTGAATACATATAATGTCCCGATTGCCATCTACAACGAATCCATTTCCGCTAATTGGTGCCTCAAAAGTGAAAATTTATAAGGAAAAACAAACACTATCACGTGCATGTTGTCGTATATATTGGTTGATACACTATCCGTCCCTAATTATAAGACTATGTTTATTTATCTTTTGCAGCTCATGGTCGCAATGTGCAAGAAAGAAATTATGAATGCAGACATGTATCACGCTCCCTTTTCTCTAAGATTTGGAACCCATATTCTAGACCAGCCCACATGACTATTTGGTTAGGAGACCTTAACTATAGGCTTGAAGGGATCAATACACATCCAGCCAGGAACCTAATAGACCAAGACCTTCACCAGGTAATTAATTCATCACCAAAGTAGAATATTCATTCATATGTTAGAATTAGTTTGTAACTTAATCCTAAACTCACATACATAATTTTTTTTGGTTCTTATTTCAGAAGCTGCATGGTAATGATCAACTCTTGCAACAAGCTGGAGAAGGACAAATTTTCAATGGATTTTGTGAGGGAACGTTGACATTCAAGCCAACATACAAGTATAATAAAGGAAGTAGCGATTACGACACAAGTTACAAGGTAATTGCATTTTCCAATTCAAGATAAAATTAAAATGTACTCCTATATCTATGAGTGAATTTAAGGGGAAAAAAGGTATATCATTTGCATGTTACAATCTCTAAAAAATCATTTGTTTCATAATACAATTCATTATTCATTATAGTAAAAAAAAGTTCTAATTTTATTAATTTACAATATCAATATAGTACTCCTTTGGAAATAAAATTTAAGCAAACCAACAAAGAAGTGTATAGATTTATGTTTGAGTGATCCGGATTTTGAATAGCATGAAAGACTTTTAAGATCCCGTCTTCCAAATATAACATGTTGAATAGAGTTGTTCATGATCAACATCAAATCATGATAAACATCAAATAACTTAGCAAAAAGCGCATCATCTTGCCCCTCGTTAGAAGAGAAGTCCGCTATGGAATCCCTTGTCGTCATGTAGTAAACCACCAACACCAATGACATCGGAAACATCACAACTTAAAAGAGCATGTTCCTAATGTTTCTTTTTCAAAAAGATGCTTACAAAACCACACTGAATAGTCTCATAATCCCATTTGAAAAGAAAAAAATTGAATGAAAAATGTCAGTATGTTAATTGTTATCTTAGTATTTTTCTCCTTATCAAGACTTGAATCTATAACTCCTCAACTCATTTAATCATTTAGCTCAAACTAGTTAAGTTACACGACCCTTATTTAAAAAGATTAAAAAATACAATATAAAAGAATGACTTATCACATAACCGTGTTTAGGAAAAAATTTCGTGGTTGAACCTATTTAAAAGGATCCATATTAGGGGTACCTTTGTTTATAATGTACATATTTATTATACTAAAAAGGACATGAAGGGTATTTTAGACAATATGATTATTTTGGTGTGATTGCAAATATTAAATTTAATTAACTTATTAATCTTAATTAATAAGTGTGATTTAGTTGCTTTTCATTTTGAAAAAAAATATTATTTGATAGAAGTATTACTAGTTTTTTGTTTTTACATTACAAAATATTAATGCAATAAATATATAATTAATTTGCAATGTTTTTTTATTTCATAACTTATATTTCCATACTCTCAAAAAAAAAAACTAATATTTCCATACAAATGAGCCAAGGTAATTCAGGTTTCATCCGACGGAAGTAAAATATGACCAATATAATTTTAACTAACGATCAAGCTCGGCAATCCTAATCAATTTGACCTTAAGTACAACTTTTTTACTACTTGAGTCCAATCATGTCATTTGCTTAATCTTTGTTTAATTGATCTTACAAAACCAAATTTTAATTTATTTAATTGTAGTGTTAGAATTTAAAAAAATTGTACATATATATTGACTCAAAATTCCACGTAAAATTGTACATGACTAGAAATTGGTTCCACAAAACAACTTGTACATATTTTCCATTTGTGTGACATATTATATAATTTCGTGACGCTTAATGATTCTACTGACGTAAGTGTGTATATATATATGATGATGATGTGTGCATGTTGATTTTCAGGTTCGAGTACCAGCATGGACAGATCGCATACTGTTCAAGATAGAAGACACAGACAACGTGGAAGCAACCCTACATTCATACGAGTCAATGGATGAAATATACGGTTCAGATCATAAACCAGTAAAAGCACACATCTGCTTAAAACTTCGTCAACTTGAAACTTAATAATCCAACCGCAGTGAAACCTTCTAAGTGCTTCCCTTAATTTTTGATTTTTTTTTTTTTATGTTATTATTTAATGTTTCTATTATAGTAGTGATATTCAATTGTAAAAAAAAATTGTTGTGAATATTGGGTTTTGTTTGTGGTTATGAAGTTTTTTTAGAGTTTCTTAAGTGAAGTTTTTAAATTTTTTTCTTCTGTGTTGTGGTTAACACTTAACACAGAAAATCATATCTGTAAATTATTTTTTTTGAAGAAAGAGAAAATCATTAGTAAATTGTATTGTATTCATTATGATTATTATATATAGTTGGAGACTGGATCAGGTTCATCACCTAATTCCTGCAAATTCATGGTTGTAGTCTGTGTTGGTCCTTTAAATCAAATGGACAATATTCCACGAAGTATTCAAATGCACCAAAAGCTAAGAAAATGTGTGGCATTGGGATGGGTGTGTTTTTGTGGTTGGTTCTAAAAGACGCCGCTGCGGTATAGGATACAGTTCCATGTAGGTTTAGGCATACTTTGAGATCGGGCAATATGGCAGCCTATCAAAGGGCTCAATTATCCCTCTCAAGTCCCAATTGAGCCTGGATAGAGGAAGTTCGTCCTACTATTTTAAACCAAATCCAACTGGATATTTCTCTTTAATATAAACGTGTTTGCTTTAAAAGAAATTGGCTAAAGTGTACTTTTTTCCCCTTAACTTTCAAAAACTTGCAATTTTGACCTCTTAAATACAAAAACTACAATTTTGACCCTTTAAGATTTAGCCCCATTGCAAATTTGATCCTTTTGGTCAATTTTGACCTAGTCAACACCTGCGTGGCATGCCACGTGTGTAAATAATGAATTAAAAAATAATAAAATCATTTTATAAATTGAATAAATAAAAAAAGATATTAAATGTCCAAACCCAGAATTAAAAACCTTCAATCTTCAATTTTCATGTCTTCATAACAATCTTCAATTTTTTTTTAATTCAAAAGGCACAAAATTGTATTCATTTTCTAATCAAAGTTGTTACCTTTTCGTTTTATTTTTAATCAAGTTGTTGCCTTTTAGTGACATAAAGATGCAAGACCCAACAACATTTCAACCCATGAAACCAAATTTTCCAGAACAAGAACAACTCAAATGTCCACGTTGTGAATCAAGCAACACAAAATTATGCTACTACAACAACTAGAATCTCTCACAACCACGTCATTTTTGCAAAAATTGCAAAAGATATTGGACAAAAGGTGGTGCTTTAAGGAACATACCAGTTGGTGTTGGAACAAGAAAAGTTACAAAACGTTCATCAAATTCTAAATGTTCAACAACACCATCTTCATCTTCTCCATCA
>Ga0228711_1008872_pt1 | contig 13885 bp, 5 predicted proteins | sample MedpolnodulmetaG_2_FD_177996 | JGI IMG/M metagenome (GOLD analysis project Ga0228711, IMG submission 177996) | Root nodule microbial communities from Medicago polymorpha collected in Santa Monica, California, United States - brown nodules | ecosystem: Host-associated > Plants > Roots > Nodule...
CGTTACAGTGAGTCACGACCAGGTCACTTTCTTTAAGACGTTTCGCGGCACTACCCAAGTTTGTGCAAGGTAGACTAACAACCACGCCGTCTCCAGGATAAAACAGCCCAGATCACTGTTACGATTACACACTGCACAGTATATAATCGCTCGAGATATACACCTCAAAGTATGGTTTAATCGTTCGATTAAGTCCACTCGATACGGTACGTAGCCGCTCTATTCGAAACCGAAAGGGACAGAAAGGAGTAGAACGAGAAGAATGACTCGTTAATACAAGTCGAAGGGAGAAGAGAGGAAAAGTACAGGAATCATCAACTGTGAATTTCAGTGTCAAGAATGAGTGGAGCGAGCTCTCCTTTTATAGGGAGAGTTAGTAACAGAAAACGAGTGACTTGGGGATTAAGTCGGCTTAATCCTTAAGTAAACGCGTTTTGTTACTTAATTGGATATATCCAGAAAATTCTGGACACGGTTCGGATTGGTAACAAGTTTATTTGTTACGCGTAGCGCTTTCAGATAGTGACTAAATTAATTAATTAAAAAATATACATCATTTTGACCCAAGCCCAGGCCCGGCCGGTCGGACTGCGGCGTCGTCGCACGTGATATATATGTTTTTGTAAGCATTTACCCGTTCACAAAAGTGGGTACTCCAAGGGCACATCCTTGGAGGTCACTCTACCCTTATATAAACACTTGCTAGTTGGTGTGGCTCACCAATGTGAAACATTTTTAAGTCACACACATACACTAGTTTTTACATTATGTTTTTTTCTTATCCAATTTCTCACTGGATTCAACTAGTATTCCAAGAGAACCCATTGAGAATATGTTGTCATTAAGAAAGAACACGTTGGTAAAGAAATGGCCACAAAACTGTAGAGATTTCGTAAAGAGGAACAATTAATAATGGAGTACATAATTATAAAGACTCTGACAACATTAAACCTCATTTCCACGTTTGAAGATCAGAGTATTGATAAATGCTATGTCTCAGGTACTCAATATTGCATAAGTCGAAGCTGGAGAGCGAAATGTCCAAAGATCTCATACTACGGTTCGGTACACTCGTAAATTAAGGTGTACAGATATTCTTGTTTCGTATATCTACAAATTATTTATAATTTTTATGAAATAAAGAACTCTTTGTTGACATTTATATTTTAGAAAATATCATTTCATTAGAAAAAATATTATATCATTGTTTATAAGAATTATAGTAAACTTTTTACATATTATCGTAAAAAATAATCAATATTCTCTATTATGAGTGATAAAAATTCAAAAAACAAAATCAATTTTATCTCGTTGTGCTTTTGGTCAATAAGATTAGTTATTATAATTATAAATGATAAAAAAATTATATTTTTCATCAGAAAAAACTACTCATTTAATTATTAATTTAAGGATTTTGTGTATCTGTACACTCAAATATTTTGGGTGTATAGTAGAATTTGCCCGGTAAAATTAGGCATTCTTGCAGTATTCCAAAAGAAAAAAAGGAGAATGTCAAACAGTGCTCTTGGTTAAGAAACCAAAACAAGTACTAACTTTTTATAAAAAATTATGCAATTATTAATTAATCAAAAGTCAAAACTTATACTTTTAAGATAAACTTTTTATTTACAGTTTCCTTAACCATTGTCAGGACATCGGTAGGAACTATGAAGCCCAGATACTCCAAAATAGAGACGTACCCGTATCGGATACCGATATTCCGCGGATACGTATCCACGAAGTATCGAAATTAATTATTTTAATTTTTAATAAATATTTTATCGGATACCTATTTGATACTCCATAGATACACAATGATACTTCTAAGATACTTCACAGATGGGTATCCTAGAAAAAGATGAAGAGTAAACAAGTGAGACAATGTTGTAAAAATTCATTACAGATGTATATGATTCAATTTTAGATATGCATCAATAGAATTGTTTCTCAATGAAGCACTTAAAATTATACTTCTTGTGAATAAACGTAGCGAGAGAGGTAATTCAGTTAATAATATTAAATAAAATTTGTGTTGAGTTCTTTTACTTGGGTGAATGGAACACATTCATCTGAGTCGATCGATGAACAACAATAATAAACAATGTCCATTCTTCTTATGTCTTTATGGTTGAATTGATCATTAATTTGGTCCAGTTGACATTTCAAAGCAGCCAATGTAATATCAACATAGACCCTAAACATATCCGATTTTCCCAATTGTAGTATATTGTAGTTAGATTATTGTTCATTTCTATTTGATAAGTGTTCATAATTTTTTGACGTAGAGTGAAAATGAACGAAACAAACCAATTTATAGAATTTTTTGAGCGTTATGGACCACAAAAAATTGTTGGTGCAATGTGGACCATAGAAAAATCATATGTTGGACTAGCTCGAATTACATAATTCAAAATGTGACAAACCCCAAATCCACAAGTTTTTAAACAATCTTAGCACCATATTGACATGTTTTAAATTATATAATCTAAATCAATAAAACATTGTTTTTGAATTATATATATAATGAGAAAACACTTACATTGTGGACGATGTCATTACCAGTTAGATTTTCCCGTTGAGTGTCGTTACCTTCGAAGCAGTGGCGGAGCCAGGAATTTTATAGAGCCTGGGTAAAATATTTATCGCAAAACGTTACTTCCTTCCTGCGAATAATTTCACATTTCCTGCGAAACCTAAAATTCTAAGGTATTACCTCACCTGGGAACTTAAATCCTTGGCAAAATCTGCAGGAAATGTATTTCCTGCGGAATTTACACAAAAATCCGCAGGTAAATCCGCAGGAAAAGCCAAAAGTTTTAGTAATGGCTGTGCTTGCGACAAAGGAAGTTGGAACTGAGCCTGGGCTAGTACCCAGGCTAGCTGGGGGGTGGCTCCGCCCCTAATTCGAGGTTTGATTGGTGGACGGTTTTGTTACCAACAAAATTTTACCGTTCTTGCCGACGAGGATCACTTGTTTATATAAATATCCTTTCGTTCTTCTTTCTTTTTCTTTCTTCATAATTGGCCATTCATAATATGGATCTTTGCATCAGTAGTCGTGGGGTTATCATAATTGACCAAATGGAGTTATCCTTCATCATCTTGTATTAATTTCCATTAATTTGGATGTGGAGTTATTCCCATCTTCTCCGTCCATATCATTGTACTACAAATTTAATTTTAGTTGTTTTTCAATAATTTGTAATAGTTCTCTGTAGAAACGAGATTATAGATTTACCCGATATATATATATCTTTACCCGATGACGATGTTAATGTAAATAGATTATAAAATTTTGTTTTTAATTTTAAATTAAGTCTTTTTTTTTTGTCAAGTAGTCTAGTGGCTAAAATTCACTTTATAAGGTGAATAAGTGGGGTGTCCGGGGTTCGAACCCCGACCCCTGCATATAATAATGCATTGTCATATCAACTGAGTTATGCTCACGGGACAAATTATGTCATTTCTATTAATCGAATTTGCAACTATTCTGTTAGTGACAAATTTCGAATTATATAATTCGAAACTAATATAACATAGTTCAAATTAAGAAATCTAAGAACCATCATCACCACAAAGAAGTACCACACCTATATATACATCACAAGGGGTTGATGATTATATGCAAATTTGTCCTTAGAACGCATCTCTAATGATATTAGATATTCAACTCATGCGTTGCACGGATTTGATTATAATGTTTCTTTTTTAAAGTTATTGAAAATGATAAATTTGGTGGATCTCTATTAAATTATTTTTTAATTAAAAATAAAATAGCTATTAAAATATTTTTAAATTTGTTATTCTCTCCTCCGATGAATATAGAGTAGATAAAAATTACTTTTGACATAAATAGTGTGTCATTCACGTTTATTAGAAATCAATAGAAATTAATAACAATTTCTTTTAATATATTTTTTTGGTTTTGTTTATATCTCCTATTTTTGTTTACCTTTGTTTTAATACATTTGTGGATTTTAGATAGAAAAAAATTATGAATTATAATTAGATATTATAAAATTTATATTGTAACTTGAGTCGATGAAATTATTTTACATAAAGAAAATAGAAGGAAGTAACTCAATTTTAGTAAATAAATAAATTAAATGACTCGTTTTTATATGTACCATTCAAACACTTCATGACAACATAGCTTTTTAGATAAAAAAATAATAATAATTATTCATCTTCTTCTCCTCCCTTTTACAGATAATTTATTTATTAAAATTTAATTTGAATAATTGTAGTTTCATTATTTAATTTCAGCATATACGAATGATGTATATTATATTTAATCATATGTTTTTTATTTACAAAACAATTTTTTATTAAAATTAAATTGTTGAATTTAAAAAACATGTGGAACATGATTTTAGCACAATCTCTTTATTAGCCGGGACTATAATACGTACAAATGAGACCCTATTTTTCCTTTAACCACCTTCATATATAATTTTGTCAAGTCAATTGTAGTTAATGATTTAAATTTACTTTTGTCGAATCCTTTTTCTCAATGAATTGTTTTAACTTTATGTAAATTTAAAATTTTATTCTATAAACTCATGTAATGTTTTTCATAAGCAAATGCTACAAATATGTATCTTGAATCATATCCTTTAGCCTTCTCTCTATCCATGCCTTAATTATATTATAATATCTTTATTATTTTTTTATACGAAAAAATGGTAGACACTTGTAGTCTTCACCTTTATAAACTAAAATACTGTTTTAATGTAAGATACAATCTTCCATATTCAATTGAAAATATTTGAATAAAAATGAATTGAACTTTTACTTTATGTTCTATATTATTGATAAAGACTCTTAAGTTTAAACTACTTAAATATATTGCAGTTTTCATTTTTTAATATATTATACTTAATTCATAAATAGAAGTCTCATTTATCCTCTTCTCCTTCCTTCAATTTTATTTTTATTCTCTTCTCCAAATTCACAAGAAAATATTATCATATCCAAATCAAGCAACAAAAGGAAATAAGAAAATTAAAAAAGTGGACTAATAAACATTATATCAACAAAAAAAAAAGTAGGGCTAGAGTACTTGGTCAATCTAAGAGTTATAAATGAAAATAGAAGTTTGTAACTAATCAAACAATTTATTAATTAAATTTTTTTGTTAATACAATGAGTGAGTAAAAATTATCATAGCTAAGGAATATGAAAAATAGTAGTTCAAAAGTTGGTGTGACAAAGTCTTTGTAAAAATACAATAAGACATTAGTAATTAATAAAAATGTAACTAATGAGTTTATTAATATAATTATTTTAATTTGTAACTTACAACCTTTCATTAACCTTTATTATTTTTTTTGGTTACCTTTATTCAACTGTTCTTAATATTTTAAGAAACATAATTATATTTTGGCTAAATTTATTATTTGAGTGATCATTTTATTTTGTTCATTTGTACATTTTTCTACAAAACTTATTTTTTGTTCTGTATTTTATTTTACATAATATTAAAATATCTAAGTTGCAAAGTTCATGAGAAAAATATTATTATTTAATGAACAATATTTTTGTGTTCTATATTTTTCAAAAGTATATAAACATGATAAATAAATAAAAAATATTAAAAATATAAGTGTGAAAATAAATACAGATTATTTTGATAAAAAGAAAATAAATATAGATGATAATAATTATCACTATGTTCATATAAACTAAATTCAAAAATTAAAATAATTCATTCAAATTTATATTTATAAATTGTTGAATTTTATCCAAACTATTTGGTCGATCTAAAAGGTAAAAGGAACTTGAGTTTCTGTCATGTCATAGAAACCAAAGAATAGTCAAGAGATGAAGAATAAAAAACAGAAGAAAAATTATAATACCAAATTGAATAGCTCCATCTAATAGTTTCTTAGAGAGAATAAATTTTTTTCATAAACTTCTTCTTGAGCAACAACGATGCAACCAAATTAAAATAAAAGTATCCTTTATCTTCTTTTCTTAATTCACATAAAAAAAATACACACATTAAGGAATAAAATAAATATGAAAGAAAGTCCAAAAAATAGACTAACAAACATTATATAAATAAATAAAAAGTAGAGCTCAAACATTTGACCAATCTAAAAGTAACTTGACTCCCTATCATATCATAGAAACCAATTGATAATCAAGAGATGAGGAATAGAAGTGAGTAGAAAAACAATAATACAAAATTGAAGATGTTCCATCCAATTATTGCTTGAAAGTGACGATGAACAAAACCCAAAATTTGATGCAAAAAGTCACATATTTATATACACAATCTTTTTCAATGTAGGACAAATAGTCTCATTAGTAGAAACTAAAAATATGGAACTCATATTAGTGGCTGTATATATAATGAGTGAGTGAATGTTTGTAGTTAAAAAATATGAGTTATGGAATACAAAAAATAGTAGTTCAAAGGTTAATAATAATAATAAGGTTTGTCTAACATGTGTAATATTGCACATGTTAAGGTAACTAAAAGTAGTATCTTTTCATTGAAAACCAACAATTATTGATTAAAAGTTACATATTTAATATAAAAAACACAAGTTCTAAGTCAAAGTTACTACTTTAAACTTCTTAACATGTGCAAATTTGCACATGATAGAAAAACCCTAATAATAATAATAAAAATGAATGCATTGGAATTTATGATTCATAATAAACACATAAAGAATGTGTGAAGCTTTTGTAGATGTGCCACATCATCACGATTCTAGCTCATGAATAGCTCAAATTTCCTTAAGATGCTTTTTTAGAGATATCATATCATCACAATGAAAGCTTAAGAATAGTTCAAGTTTCTAATTCAAAGATATACTAGGTATTTAACTCGTGCGTTGCACAGGTTTTATTGAAATGCGCTTAAATAATCTTTTTTTTTCTTACAATGTGTTTATTGTTTGATTTTATCATAAATACTATTAAAAATCCTGAATATTATTTATTTATTTATGAAATAGAAGTATTTTTTTAAAGTGACTTGTACAACGACACATTATACTTAAAAATATATATATTCAATAATAAAAAATAAATAAACAACACTTATACAATTGATTAAAACAAATGCAATCTTGGTAAATAATATTTAAATTATAAAATATTTAAAACATAAAATATGTTCACTTTAATTAAAATTGTTGGTGTCAAATGGATATATGTCGAAAAAAATCAAATTTATAGTGTGAAAGTGTTTTCTCATAGCAGTGTAAAAAACTGTTTGAAAAAATATTAAAATATGTGTAGAACCTTCTCTTGTCTTATAATCCAAAGAAACCATATTCTCCGCTGAAAGACACTTATATGCCTTAAAACACAATCCCCTAAATCTTCCAAGCAATCTAATCCCTAAAATAAAAGTTTTGTCTCACAATGAGCGTAAAATATTAAGACATAAGTGCAACTATATGATATCAAATAAAATTCATAAATAAGTATTACTCAATCATCATGCTAAGTACATGATATACATTAAAAGTATAAAAATAATATATTTGAATAACATCTAAGCCTGGTTTAATCAATATATATATTCCCACAATTTGCAATGAAACTTTAAGGCCATGAATATAATTTGACTTAAATAAGAGCATGTATTGTGTTTCCTTTGATTAAATATTTTCAAATGTATAACATCATCATTCAAGATTGTCTAAGTTAGGTTACTCAATTTAAAATCGGACTTTTCTCCTTTGATTGAAAGCCTCCAACAATCCATTTTCTCTCAATGCCTACAAAACTTCAAGATACTACAAGTAATTTGAAATCATTAAGAACAACAATTGAGTATATAAATTTAGGGTACATAAACCCACACACACGATTAGATATAAAAAATATTGAAAATAAAAGGATGGAAATAAACATATAATAGATGACAACAATTAGCACTTCTTAAATTTAAACTAATTTCAAATTTTAATTGATGCAGATGTAAGGGTTAAAGGAATAAACTTACATGAAATGCCATTTTTTAGAGGCTTTTCAAGTATCAAGGATGTGTATAAAGCAAAATAGAAGTCTCATTTATCCTCCTATTCTCATTCACATGAGAAAATTAGTTATATACACGACGAAAAATCAAAAAAATAAAAATGAAAGCTAAAAAGTAGAATAACAAATATTATATTGATTCACAAGATGATGTCAAACAATCTTTATCATAGAGTAACCTGAGTCTATATTCTCCAAATAAACAAATGAATAGTCTAAAATATGTGTGAAAAGTAAAAAAGCCAAAACAAAAATCATAATACATGATTGAGCAGCACCTTTCAAAAGGTGATTGGAGAAAATGGTGGAACTCAAAATTACCACTCCACTTTTGCAATGTTTAGTTGATGATAATTTTAATCATCAGCGAATGAAAATGAAGAAAATTATATGAAGGCTATAGTGAGAGACTTACATAAATTGGTGAATTAGCTCTCTTTTTAATAGCATAATAAACTGTTACGGATATTAATCAAAACTTACATAAATCAAAAACAAAAAATATTATAATTAATGACCGTTATGAATATGAACAACAACATGCATAAATGAATTTTTTAATAAGGTAGCAACCCATAAAAATATAACCGATTAGTTTTAATCAAATAGCTTATGATGTATTGAATTCACGGCAATGGAGGGTTTGATGTCAAAGAAAATATTAATGGATGAAATATAAGTATAACCAATAAGTCGGTTAGTAAGGAATGGCTAATCAATGAGTTTTATTAATTAATAGTGTGAGAAGCTTTTCCTTCAACAAAAAAAATAGTGTGATAAGCTTTTCTAAATGTGTCACATAGGCACAATCCAAACATTAGAATGAAACAAGTTTGAAATTCAAAGATATATAGATAAATAGATAGATTGAAATTATCTATGTTACAATGAATGAAATGAGTGATCAAGTCGTTGTTAATATTTAACTCCAAGGCTTTTTTTCAAAAAACATTTAATTTAACTCAACAAATTTTGTCTTGTGGTAAAAAGAAATGACCTGAATTTAGGGATTTAGTGTGTATAAACCTAAACCTAAACCTAATTATATTACCCACAGCATTTCGAAATTTCGAATATCACTGTCTCATGCGAAAGACATAGCTAGCATAATCCCTCTACCTTATAGCAGTTCGGTTCTGGTGGATTTACCAAATTCTTCCTCTTCTGGTTTGCATGCATGTAAGGTTCATGATTTCCTACCAACAGATATTGTGTCTTTTTTTAATAGAAAAAAATAAATAATATTTTATCTAGGGCAAGGGGATAATGTTTATACAAACTTTTCTATGAATTTCTAATTTTTCAATTCTTGTTTTCTCGAATATTTATTGACTTTGTTACCCTTTCTTAGTAAAGAAGAAGAAGAATATGTGGTCTCTATTCCTTAAAGCATTATCTTTGATGACCCTTCGGCGAAGCCCATCCCTTCCGAAAACCAAAAAAGCAATCACTTTCAAAAAACCTAAACCCAAAACCAAAAAAGCAATCACTTTCAAAAAGCCTAAACCCCTCAACCAATCCCTCCAATGGATTTCAAGGACTCATCATTGCGGCGAATTATCTTCCAACGATGTCGGTAAAACCGTTCGTCTTTGTGGTTGGGCTGAGCTTCACAGACGCCACGGTGGAGTCGCCTTTCTCATTCTTAGAGACCACACCGGCATTATTCAGGTTACGACACGTCTAGATGAATTTCCAGTCGCACATTCAAGGTGTTGTTAGGTCTTGTCCAACCCAATCAATCAACAACAAGATGAAAACCGACTTCATCGAGGTTGCTGCAAATGAGGTTCAAGAGTTGAATTCTAGGAATGCAAATGTACCAATTTTTCCTAAAGAGTTGAATTCTGATGATGCAGAAGATTCTCCTAAAGAGGAAAGCCGTTTGAGGTAATAGCCTTAGTTCTATGAATGTAAAGTTACCATTTTTTCACTGGTAAGACCTGCATTCTGTCATGGTTTTTCATGGTGTCCTTTGTTAAAGTCTGTAATGTCTATGTAAGGCATGTCCTTGCTTTGTAAGGTATCCATATCTAGGTGGAAGCTGTGATGAGTTTTTATTTTTGAATAGCCTTGAAGCTTGAAATCAAGTTTGGAAGTGGTTAATTCCTTGCTTTCTAAGGTGTTCATATCTCGTGCTTGAGTGTGGTTTTAATATAAGTTGCTCTATGACTGCTTTTGGTATTTTTTTTACCAAATGATTGATTTTAGTATTAGTTCCTTGTTTGGTTGTAAAATTATGATATTTTATGAAGTTTAATGATGTGGTTGAATATGCTGCTGACAAATGTTTGATTGTGGTTGATGTTTTCATTTGTCTTACCTCCAATTGTAAATTATTGACAAGATGAGATGAGAGATTTATTGCTTACAATTACAAATTTTAGGTATCGATGTCTTGATCTAAGGAAGCAACAAATGAATTCTAACATGTTGCTGCGGCATAATGTGGTTAAACTCATACGAAGATATCTAGAAGACATACATGGTTTTGTCGAGGTACTATCCAGTAGGTTTATCATTTGAATTTTTTAGTCTGCACGTCATACTTTGGTTGTTGGTATTTGGTATGCTGTGTCGATCTTTACCTTTTTGTTCGTAAGGTAGGTTGAAACTCCGATACTGTCAAGATCCACACCAGAAGGTGCCCGGGAATATTTAGTTCCATCAAGAATCCAGGTATTTAGATCTTTACCTTTTTGCTAAGATGAAAAGCAATATGAATGTTTTATCTATTTTCTAAGAGATGTAATTTATTTTACATTTTGTTGATTCTGTCACATGAATTATGAAGCGAGGAACATTCTATGCCTTGCCACAAAGCCCTCAGATATTTAAGAAAATGCTAATGGTAGCTGGTTTTGATAAATATTATCAAGTAGCAAGGTATAATATTCTTGTTTTTTTTAATTATTAATTTGAGTTTATTTGTATCTTGGATTATGTTATGGAGAACTTGTAAAAACTCTTCCCTTTTTCCCATACAAAAAGCATTTGGTTGTGTGATTTACATAGACCAAGAATACAGAATGCTTGCTTTTATAAGCTAAACCAAAATTACATTAAAAAGATTGTGATGCATTTTGTAGATGTTTTCGGGATGAAGATTTAAGAGCTGATAGACAACCTGAGTTCACACAACTAGATATGGAAATGGCTTTTACTCCTTTAGAGGATATGTTGTCTCTTAACGAAGAGTTGATCAGAAAGGTTCGTTTATGCCATCTATAATCATATTCATTTTATCCACAAATTTGAAATATTGGAAACATATATTAAGTAAAATTTAGAATGGAGGAATAAGGTATCAATATATGATGAACTTCTTTTGGTGATTTGAAATGTCAAATGATACTATTAAAGATTTAGAAACAGGTATTGATATTTGCAGTCTCACTTATTTCAGGAAAAGATATAAATTTAAATGGGAAGGTGTTAATGTCTGTATATTTTGTTTGATATATATCCTCGGTGGACATGGTTTTACATAAAGAAAACCATAAAAATCGAATCATGCATGTATATTATGGCTAATTTTGAAGTTGTTTTTTTGTAGGTTTTTCTTGAAATTAAGGGCGTGGAATTACCAAACCCTTTCCCCAGGCTTACATATGCTGAAGCAATGAATAGATATGGTTCGGACCATCCAGATACCAGATTTGATCTAGAATTAAAAGATGTAATGTTCTTTATTTCACGTCCTCCATAGTACTTTTGTGGTTTGAAGCATATGGTAGTTTCTATGATCCTCTCGTATAATTCCATGTCTTTCTCATTTGATATGGCTTATGGCAATCCTGTGTTAAATCACTGTTTGTGTTTTAGTTTTTATTTGTGTAAACTAGGTATCCTTCGTGCGCAACTTGCGGAGACTAATCCCTCGAGCCTTGTAGGATCCAAATTGGCGGCAAACTCTACCTAAGAGTTTACATAGATTTGCTTCATCTTGCTGGGATATAACTTTTTCATTGGCTGCAGGTATCTGACATTTTCTCAGGGTCTTCCTTTAAGATTTTCTCTGATTCCTTGGAGTGTGGTGGAGTTATTAAAGTATTGTGTGTACCTTCGGGTGCAAAGAAGTACTCATATAGCGGGTACGAACGAGCTCTTGCTGAAATATCCATCCGGCTACAAGCTTGCTAAATCCTGCTAAACCAACCTGCTGATCTGAAACAAAAAGGATTGGGATGAGACATAATGTCTCAGTGAGTTCTACCTAATCCTAGGCTATAGGTAACCGCGGGGAAAACCTATGGTCATCACGTGTCTACAATACAACCTGGCGGTTGATTATACGTGTGTGGGCTTTTATGCCTAGACGGTCGTGCACACTAGAATCCGTCGTAGGGTTCTTCTTAACTTGTGTTGTAGGTCTTGTCATAAACATATACGTGTCATGGCGGTTAAGGGAACCTAAGACCGCTATATCAAGATACACTAAGCGTATCGAGATCTAAACATAACTTATTCATGACACGATCCTAACCGGACGATTGGGGGAAAAAAAATCCTAAGATCGTCTTCGGTATAACTTCATAGCTTGTCCTACTTGCATAAACCTGTACATGTCTAACAACATCTCATAATCATGATCATATCGTATTTACACGTAGTCATACTCATTCATTATGTTAGAGGTTAGCGTTGAACAAACATTATTATCTGAGTTCATTTTACGGAGTGTATCAGGTGGAGTAACCCCGAGTACAATCCCATACATGACCGATGAATTCCTAGCTCCCTCAGTGACGTGCGGGCCCCCCTTGCGGAGCTTATCCCGTTCCCGTAGCAAGAACCCCTTGAGATCCCAACCTTGCGTGGATCGCAAGAGACACGACACCTACATCTTACTTATAGTCTTAGTATACATGGAAGCTTATACTTAACTTATATGAATGGCCACCACGAGTCCATAATCTACTCGTTGAGCGGTGAGCCACCACTTGCTTATCTTAACATTACATAGCTTAACATACTAATTCTCAACGATCTACGTCGAGGCTCTATGGTTTTCCCATTCTTAGACTTGTTTCCTACCCGAGCATAATCACGCATATTATCGTACTCTCATGTGCCACTCACCATTGGAGAAATGTGAATGTTACTCATGCATTTCATTTATTATGTCTTTACACGTATTGCACATTAGTTTCTTGACATTGAGGTTTCATTAAACTTATAAAAGTTTGCAAGGAAAAGCATCGAACGGCATTCTGGACCACAAGGAAGGTTTTCAAGACATGCTGTAAAAAGGCCGTACGCTTAAGCGTGCTCCCAAGCGTGCAGTTCGCTTGCCAGTACGCTTAAGCGTACCTGTAAGCGTGCAGAGCCTTAGTTACGACGTTTTGCACACTTGAGCGTGCAGTGCACGCTTAAGCGAGCAGTCATCAGTCCAGAATGCAGAAAATCGTGTTTTAAGCATAGAAACCTCAAAACCAAGTTCCAACATCCACAATACATCTAGAAGACCTGGAAAAACGGTTTAGAAGTATTGCATGGCAACAATTCACACATTTCCAAGGATTAACAGCAAAGGGGCAACTAAAACCTAAAATATAGTCATGGACAAATTGTCTTTCTCACATAATTTAACATACACCCAAGGGTGGATAAATCTATCTAAAGAACTCACTTGGTATGCTTTGCTTCCATTGCAAGCTTCAAGTCCCAACAAGCTAACCGGACCCTAGCTGCTGCTCTCTTGCTCAAGCTTGCTGCAAGGTGTTCAAGATGCAACACAAACAACCATCTTCATCTCTAGAATACCAACCCAGATTCTGCACAATCCTAGCATCAGACCTCATACTTCCGAGTTACCTCCAGACCTCAATACTTGACCAAAATTCGTGAAACCGATGCCAAAACGTCACAAATTTCGTTAGCT